>JGI24512J20087_1000389_pt1 | contig 18438 bp, 17 predicted proteins | sample LinPmetageLP35_FD_20087 | JGI IMG/M metagenome (IMG submission 20087) | reverse complement strand
GATGTCTGGCGAGATGGGTGAGCAGACCTGAGCAGACATGAGCCGAAGCTGAGCCGGGCCTGAGCCAGCCTGAGCAAAGGCGGCGCGAGATCACGTGAACTTGATGGCTGGGAGGTACCGAGATTCCGGTCAAGAAACAGTCCATACATGATTACGCCGACCCCTGGACTTTCTGCGAAGAAGTGAATTCAAGGCTCTAGTGAAATCTCAATTTTGGTTCTGAACGATCTTAGTTGAAAAGCCAATCCCATATTTGGATATAGCCAAGCACATTCGTACATACAGAACATTCAAAAGATTATTATCCAATCCATAGGAATGGTATAATTTCCTTGCAAGTACTAAAAAGAGTAGCTACATCCATGCCATTGTTATGCCTACAGTTTGACATTTCTGTATCCATTTAAGCAATGAGTCTAGTGCAAATACCATTGAAAAGATTCCAGTATAAGAACGAGATTTGAAAACATACGAAACTGACGTTAGTCGGTAGATATACCGGCTTAATCCAAAGCCCGTCTCGCTAAAATGCTTCCAGCTGTTAGGCAATGACAACGTTGCAGAACAGTTCAGTGGAGTATATTCATTAGGTCCGACTCCACGGTCTCACGGTTAACCTTGTACCTAGCAGACAACAACCAATAGGGCAAAAGAACGAGGCCACAGACCCCAAATACCACGACACAATAGTTCATATTGAAAGCGTCGACAGGTAGGTAGACAGGAAACATGCTGACGGTGAAAATCAGAGAACCCCATCCGATAGCGATAATATAGACGGCATATCCAGCAAAGGGAACCTTGTCAAGGTTAAAATACCGCGGGGGTAGCACTGAACGTCCTCGAAGCACAAGGGCGATCATGGGAGCCATATAAGCAAGCTGGAAGGCAGCCACAACGCAGCTAGCTATGGCGTTCCATGCCGTCTCACTAGCAATATATAGCAAACCGAAGAGCATGCTCAGGATAAGCATCAAGATGGTGGCGTTGGTGGGGGACCCAGATTTTGCATCAACGCGCCGAAAAGACCGAGAGTAAGGTACCATGCCCATCCGGGCCAGCGTCCATACGACTCGAGCGCCGGCTGCCAATAATTGTGTCCCGCAGAAGAGGTTGAGCGAGAGCATGACGAAGGTGGCAAAGGCTAGGCCACCAGTTTCTCCAGCCGCGTTAACGTAGAGCTGCAGGTAAATCGCACCCAGGGACGAGTTGACGAGTTGATCCATTGGGCCGAGGGCGTAAAGTAGCAAGATAGCGAAGGAGAAGCAGATGACGATGGAGATGGCGACTGACGAGACCAGGACAAGCGGAATGGTGCGGCGAGGATTCTTCGTTTCAAAAGCCATGTGCGTGGCAGCTTCGAGACCTGACATGGCGTACGTTGTCTGGACCATGGAAAGCACGAAGACAAAGCCATTGCTTCTCCAGCCCGTATTGTTGATAAACGTGGTGAAGACGAAGCTGGCAGTCTGGGGTTGGATGTGGGAGGACCACAGGCCTATGGTAACGATAAAGGTGGATAAGAGGCAGACGAGCGCCGCTGTGCTCCACCACGGCATCCAGCTGGGGCGAAAGGTGATGGGCACGCAAGCCACGGCGAAGCCCCAGTACACGAGGCAGATTTGCCAACTCGACCATTCATAGCCATGAATATGTGTGATAAGTGCCGAAAGCACCTGGGTGGACGAGAATCCGGCAGAGGCAAATGGGGATGCGTACGCCAGGACATTGATCCAGCCCATCGAGTAAGCCAACATCGGTCCGTAGCGTTCGGGGGCAAGCTTGATCATCCAGACCATAGGACCGCCAGGGTGCGGCCAGGACGAGGCCAACTCAGCCAAAGCAATCACTGTCACCTGTTGGAAGAAGCCGACGACGAGGGTTCCGTAGAGGAAGCCGACTGGGCCACCAACGTCGACGCTGACGCCGACTGTGATGAGGTAGTTGGACCAAGATGCCATTACCATCAGCTGGTAGCCCAGGAGCGTCCAGAAATTGAAACGTGGTTTGATGAGCATCTCACCCTCGGCGTATGACTGTGCATCGTCGCTAATGGCCTTTTTTTCGACTTGGCCATTCTCTTCATACGCTTTGGAGGCTGCGGCCATCGTTACGGCTGCTGCTGCGAGCTGAAGTTGATATAAGTATGACAGGCACGGTGCTGTAGATGATGGCGCCAGGGAGTGTAGGCAAGATGAACAAGGCGAGGCGAGATGAGACAAGATGAGAGGAGATGAAATGAGAGACGAGAAGTGAGGATACGTAGCAGGTTGTTTATATTGGCATTGTCCGGCTCCCCTGTTTGCAGCAGCAGGAAACAGCCACTAGCAGCAGCCGTTGGTATTGGTATTGGTATTGGTACATGAATGTGGCAAAGTTATGCGGACGGTGTTATAATTGGTACGAGTACTCCGCAAGATAACTCAGAGATAAGACGGAAAGAGGGGAAGGTGGAGGACGATGGATTTCCTGGCTGGAAGAGAGATGCGAAGTGACTTCTTATCTGACTTGCCCCAACTAGGTTACTGGCTTCCCCCTAGCCTGCTCCACTGCATCCTGCTCGTCCCCGTCTCTTATCTGAGGTTTGATTTTCAGGTGGAGCACGCCAGGCAAGTGTCCCCTTTGAGAACCTTTTACCGTTCACCCTAGATGCGCCTCTACTCACTCGCACTCTGACCAGATTAGGCAATCCTCGAGATATACAGTAGCTATACTGTACCAGCCGGCGATTCAGTGCGTACAGTGCATTACGCTAGTATACCCCGAGCTACCGCCGAATCACAGATCATTACGACGACTGACTGTATTAATATACTTCCAAGACGTCCCCATTACTGCACTGCAAGCCAACTTGAAAATTCATTCAACTCTCACTGTTCAGTGTTCAGTGTTTATTGTTTCACCCAAGCCAACGAAGAAGGAGCATCAACTGACAGCAAGCCCGCACCCCCTCGCATCCCATCCCATCTCACTATGGGCTACGTACGCACTGCTGAGGAAGTCGCGGCCTACGACTTGTTCTATCAAGATGTCACGGCCATTAACCACGATGTCGGCGTGGCTTTCACAACCGACTACGACTTCGCCCGTGAGGTAGTGCCCCCCTGCTTCGAGATCCCCAAACCGGCCACGGGAGTCATGTACGTGTGCACCAACTGCGAGGAGATCGGTGGTCAGCGCACCGGTGAGGACGAGGAGGGCGGTGTCGTTGCCCTCGATGTTCTCTACGATGGCAAGCCTGGCAACTATACGCTATCTGTCTTCGTCAACCGCGACCAGTCCCTTGCCACCGGTCGCGAAGTCTGGTCGATGCCCAAGAAGCTAGGAGAGGTCCACCTCATGGGCAACGGTCGCCAATCTTGCGTGACAGCCCAGCGGAAGGGCGCTGAGATGCGCCTACACACCTTGCTCAAGGCGCCTGTGTTCTCCTCGGAACCCGAACAGACCAAGGCGACTTTCTATGAGATCAAGGCGGGCATGAGTGCCTCGGGCGGCTTCTACCATACACCTATCCTGGTCGAGTTCGAGACCACCCAGTCCACGTTCATACACCAAGAGGGCGACCTCACAGAGACGAAGCTGAGCCTCAAAGGCACCGACGACGATCCCCTGCATACTGTGCTAGTGAAGGAGCTCACCTCAGCATGGGCAGCCGGCTACTCGAGAAAGACCAGGGTGGTACGGGAGGTCACGCTGGACCCGTCAGTCGACTACCGGCCGTACCTGTACGGCCGATTCTACGACGACTGGCCACGCACGGCTGCGAAAGCCGCCCGAGCGGAAGTCAAAGGAACATAGGAGAACACCAGCGAAGGTGGGCTCTGGTGTGGTGGGAAGAGACAAGTTGAGGACGCTTTGCATATGTAAATAATGGCACTTCAGCCACCAAAGTACCCAGCAACGGCCCGAACAGGACAGGACACACGCTACTTCAGACCGTACGATATGTATGTAGCAGCGGGCAAGGTGACATTAGCATTCAGAGAATGAAAACCTTTGAAAGAAAGCTTTTAGCTATCCACGAATATGTAGAGTGGACGGCACCATTGGCACTTTGACTTTGCATTGTTTCGTTTTGTGTTGTACACTATTGCATGTGCGTACGGCGTGCGCGTATATGTATATCTACGTAAGCGCTGATTAGGTATAACTTAGCTGCTTGGCTGTTGCATTTCTTCACGCTGCGAGAACCAAGAAATACCAAGCCAATTAGAGCAGGAGAACACGGGAGCACGTGAGCGCAAGAGTAATGAATCCGCCTAAGCGTGCGGAGTAAACACTCCGTTCACTACCCTACTGTATGTATACTGTAATATAATACGATCTTATCTCCTGTCCCCTTCCGTCTCGTAGATAAGGAAGCACTGATAAAGGCCCACCAGGATAAGAACAGGACTGACTGCACTACTGTACATCCCATGCATCGCCAACTCTCGACGAAACATAACCACGGCCACGACGGCGCATGTAGCTGGAACCAGAAGCAGCCCTCCATCCAGCATCATGCTTACCACCGAATGCAAGAGGCCAGCTAAGCGCCTCATCGCCAAGATCCTGTCAGGATCGTTCGATGCGGAGATGAGGAGCCCAAACCTTCACGACATCGAAGCTCGACTGGCGAGAGTGAGAATGCTGGACAATCCCTTCGGCCACGACAGATCAAGAGCCGTTCGGGCTGTGAGCCATGCAAGAAGCAACGCGCTCAGTGCGACGAGGCCAGCCGGCATGCCTGCGCTGCCAAAAGTCCAATATCACTTGTACGGGGCTCTTCAAGCAAGATGCGTGGCAGATTGAGCGGCCATGGCTTTACAACACGCATGAACGGCTTCAGATATTCGAGAATCTAGTAATAGGCCATGATCCGCACGAGGTGGCATCTAGAAAGAGTGTTACTCTTACTGGAATTTTTGAGAATGAGCTACTGCGTCATTGGTTCGAACACGCTTGTACTTTCATGGGCATTATGCCCCAGTCAAGCAACCCCTTATCTTACGGCATCTCTCCCTACCTCCAGCGATCTCGAGCCCTGCGGCATAGCATCTAGTGCATCAGCCAGGCCCATCTCGGCCATTTTTCGGATGAGAAACTCGCCGAGGTTCTGGACGAACGCTCACGCGCCCTGGCCTCGTACGCCTAGAGATCGAGAAGGTGTTCACCAGGTGCGATTCCAGTAGTCTGCGTCAGCGGTGTCTCTAATCCATTCTTCTCACCTCCCTGATGCTAGGTATCACTTCAGGCTGGGTGGACAAGGAGATGATCGGGTTCAATTCTTAACTGGTGCCAGACACATCGTGCCGCTCTTCCTTCAGTGCGGGCAGACATAGGACTCGGTTTCACAGTATATTCTAGGGCTCTATCTTTATTAGGAAGGCGTGTCCTCGTATATCGAGCCTTGCGAGCCTCCAGAGACACCAAAATCACAGCTGCTACAACGGCAAGATCGGCTACATCAGCTGTCGTTCCTACAGGGGATCGCGGAAGAACGTATGGGTGACTACATCCATCCAGTAACTGGACTCGCTGCCGATATATTTCCGCTCATGGGGGCCGCAGGGAGATACTATCGCCATCTTGTACAAGGGTGCCCGGAGGACCCTGCATACGCCGAATATCTAGAGATAGAGCTTGACAAGTGGCAACCGATCCTGCCCCCAGACCCCTCGGAGAGGGCCCAGAAGCTGGTATAACTAGCCGAAGCATATCGCGCTCTGGTCGTCCTACTGCTTTACCAGGCACGATCCTTGACCCAGACTGAGGAAGATCCAGTCCGATATGGTCACGCGTAGACTGCCATCGCCAAGGTCGTGTTTGTTCTTAGAATAGTCTCGCCTAGTGATTCGCTTCTCAGCTCTGTTGGCCCGTTCCTCGTTATTGCTGGATCTGAACTGAGGGAGGACGAGGTGGAGTCACGAGACCTTGTCCGCCAGGTTGCCACTGAAGTTACGAGATACACACGAGTTACCGCCTTTGCTTCGGCGTTTGCGCTGGTCGAGAATATTTGGACGCAACGAGCGTGGGGCCGTCATGTTACGTGGTTGGAGTTGATGCTTGAGGATGGGAACCGCTTGAGTATTGCTTGACAAAATCTCTGGTCTGTATTCGCTATCGCATGTGTACAATTGGGGGAAATACAGATATATCCTATCGGGGACAGTAGAAAATGTAAAATCACGCTATTGAATATCAACCATTGAAATATTGCCAGTAGTTCTCATGGTAATGATCATTATCCAGAATTCTTCTTACACATTCAACTTTGTGCAGTAAGTCCTATCTATCTAGTTGTTGATAAAGGATTATCGGGCCGAAGTTCAAAATTTCCTAATTGAGCCAGAGTGCGGGGATTCACTTCTTCTCGAAAGTAGTGTAGTGCACATTCCACGCGAATGAAGATCAGCCCACATGGGGAGACAGACATCCATGGAGAAGTTAAGGGAGCGGCAGTGTTACCTGTACGCGATTGATCGATTTCTAGTATGCTTCTCTTGATTTCTATCAATATGCTGTTTTACAGATAACGTAGTGGAAGAAAGAGCTGCTTACCTGTTTTCAAGGGTGTTTTCAAGGGTGTTTTCAAGGGGGAAGCTAGGCTCGGCTCGCTAAGACGAGCGAAGGGATACCCGTTGCTTTAATTGCTTTCGGCCTCGTCTCTGTTGGGTCAGGGTTCCCGATGGAACGTGTCACAAATTCCGGAAGACAACGGGAGAATGATTACGAGAACTCGTTAATTGATGCTAACAGGCACATGGACTAACACACTGTGACAGAGACCCTTTCTTCGCCACGCACTCTTCCTGACTTCCGAAACCCAAGGACTTGGGTCGGCATTCTTTTTCCTTCCTCCCTCAGCTCGAAGTTAGGCATTGGACTTTGAATGTCTCTTCCTCAAGCTGGTCGGGCTGGTCGAAGCTGGTTCCAACTTTAAACACACGCAGATCGTCGTAATGTGGGCCGATGAGGTAGGGCAGATACGCGTCGCCGACGCCTAGGGGTTTCTCCTCAATCACAGTGTAGTCAGTCACCCCACTCACGTAGCTGAACTCTCCAATTGACAACAGGGGGATCTCGTGTAAAGGATCACTCTGCGTTCCACGCAGGATGAGCGTACGCTTCCCCTTCGCCCGCTTCGTGTTGTGATCCCAGATCTTAAGTGTAACCAGTCTTTTAATAGAGCACTTCCGTAGATCAGCAAGCTTGCCGTGAGAGGATTTGGCAATGATGTATCCTACCCAATGATCCATGGGTCGGCGACGACTGACTGGACTTGATCAGCCACTTATATCACTGCACCTGCGTTTTCCCCTCTTTCCACATTCCACAGAGTGTAATAAGAATCTACAGGATATTCGGATCTGAAACGGCGTGCGTCGCACTTATCAAGGGCAACAGCGGAGTTCGGCAGCTGATCAATATTGCTTGTCTTCATCTAGCATAGCCAACTCTAACTAGACCTATTTTTGGGGAAGAATTGCGAAGCTCACGGATTCACAGTGGAAAAGTCCGACGACAACATAATGCCCGCAAGGTGGCGTAACAGCTTCAATCCACATCTTGCAGCTAGTTCACTGACTTCTCGGACTTCAGCCAAAACGAGTACGCACTAAACTGGGCGAGAAGGACACTGCACACGCATGCTGGTTGCGATACAGTATGAAGAGATGCTATCTTGTCACCTTGTCACTTGTAACTTATCACTGGTCAACTAAAGTCCACGCTAGCGCAGCTATTCTAGTAAGATAAAGTTCAGAATTATAGATTGTCCACGCCGCCGACTACATCTGGAAAAGTCCGCCGCCTAATCATCAGAAGACGACTGATCCAAGCAAGCGACTGTCCTTGAACTCGAACTTCAGCAAAATGTCAAGCTCGCAAGAAGGAATATACGAGCCTGGTATCATTGATCCCGGTATTCCTGTCCATAACCCAACGACTTCATTCTGGGAATCTTCTCCACACCCATTAGCCAGCCATCAGTCTCCCTGGCCCATGACCGATGTAGACGTCCTCATTATCGGCTCCGGACTTACGGGCACGAGCTTGGCTTCTACTCTCCTCAACAGCTCCTCCAATCTTCGTGTCGTTATTGTCGATGCTCGAAAATTGTGCTCTGGTGCTACAGGTCGTAATGGAGGCCATGTCAAGACCATGGCATACGCCACATGGGAACACCACAAGCAGGCTTTTGGAGTTCAGGAAGCCCTTCGCATCGCCGCATTTGAGCACAGCCACCTCAAGACTATGATAGATGCGATACGCCATAAAAATATCAAATGCGATCTTCTTATGACGAAAGGTGTTGATGCTTATTATGACTCAAAGTGCTTCAAAAGAGCGGTTGCAGCACTCGCCGACATGCGCGAACACGGTCCACATCTCGCAGAGCAGTATACAGTCTACACTGACCGTTATACAATTCGAGAGGTCATGAAGCTGTCCGATCAATGTATTGGCGCGATCAGCGTACCCGCCGCTTCGCTCTGGCCATACAAATTTGTTATGTGGCTTCTCAACGACATGGTTGAGGCACAGAAGCTCAATGTTCAGGCGCATACAACAGTGCAAAAGATTGAAGACAACCAGGGCGACGATGTTGCAGAGGTCGTTACCAATAGGGGGACCATCAAAGCAAGACACGTCGTTCATGCCAGTAACGGCTGGCTTGGGCATCTGGTACCGGAGCTTCGCCCCTTCATATCACCTGTGCGGGGCAACGTGGTTCGTTATGGCTCGGTTGCGAGGGGTCTTCAGATCTTGACTGAAGCGTCAAGTCAGAGCCCATCAGCGCTTGGTTTGGACAGCGAATTCTCCTTTTGGTTGCGATACGCAGCCAAAGACTATGACTACCTCGTGCAACGCAAGTCTGGAGATGTCGTAGTTGGCCGTGCGGGTACAGGCCGAAGATCTACCGGAGATGACAGTCAGACTGACTTACCTGCAATGAAGCATCTAGGCGATTTCGCAGGTGATGCAGCAAGGTTCGCGGTACCAAATTCTGCGCAGCATATCACACATGCGTGGTCTGGGATCCTGGGCTTTACCGAGGATACTATGCCTTTCGTTGGTCGGCTTCCATTTCCTAGGCGTAGTCATCAGTGGGTTTGCGGTGGCTACCATGGCCTGGGCATGGTGAAGGCATTTAGGGCAGGAGAAATGGTTGCCCAGTTGATTATGGGCAAGGATCTAGACTCAAGTTATCCCAGATCTTTCTTGGTAAACAAAGCTCGACTGCATAAACTAGAGCAATCAACCAGAGGCCCGAGAACGACTCTCACTCCGGTTGCAAAGCTGTAAATACATTCAAGTTCGGATTTCACATCAATATAATTCCGAAGTTGCCTCAAAACTGAATGCATCGCTTCTGTCCCGTCATATGAGATATCCCGTATCTCAGAACAGACGTTATTGGGATCGTTTGAGTGTTGTATATAACGTTTTGAGTGATCATTGTTTTAGAATATAATAAAGAAGTCCCAAGTACGGAGTAGAGTGAAGAACGCACATACCCAATGGCTCACGCGCACAAGACACGCCAGTTCCAACTTTGTGGAGGTAGCATCTTATTCTTTCAACAGTGAAACGGTTAGCAGGCTGCTGTTTTCGGGGGTTTTGGTCGCTGGTTTTAGGGGTCTACTAACCAGTTCTCGGCTAAACCCACACCCCATCTCTCTTTACCGCGCACCTCGATCCAAGTACCTTGGGCCGTGCACTCAGAGAGCATCACCCTTCTGCTTCTCGTCTCACTTATCACTTCGTTTTCCCTTCCCACTTCCCAACTGGCAGCCCCCCGAATCTTGCGGGTGCCACGGTGCCAGAAACGGTTCACTGTGATCGACTCTGACTTTGAGTATAAAAGGCTGGCGCCTCCTTTCGTACCCTCCTTCTTTCTCATCGCCCACTCCAAACCAACATTCTCTCCCTCCTCTCTCGACATCCCCCATTTCAGTGCGATCAACGACGAGGGAAAGGTGGCCGGAGGCGGCCAGGAATCAAATACGCAAGCTCGCTGGAGACATTTTGGAAGTGCTACCTGATAGTATACAAGATTGAAACTAGGAGGAAGATTAATCCTATGATCCAAGTGAATGGTCAAGATGTGAGCCTTCGCACTTCGCACATTCTTCTAAGGCCGTGGTTGATGCTAACTAGATACTTAAGTCGTTAAGATTGTAGCAGTAGAAAAGGACTTTGATTTTACAAAGCGGCCGAGTGCGATCATGTATGCAGAAGATCTAGCTGAATTCGTGCAAATCCTTTTAATTACAACCGAGATAACTTTTGACATTGAATAACTTTAAGCTCAAATTATTTTATTTTGTTAGCTTATAAGTATTATAAGTAATCAATTAAAGGCTTTGATTAAGCTTTGATATCAATACCTGAAATTAACTTTGATTTGAGATTTTAATAGAGGTGATTGTCTTTATCTTTTTGTTAAATTAACGCCCAAATTTACGAAAGGATTTTTTGACTTTAAAGATGTGTATGTTTCCTTTCTTCGCTTTTAATTATATTGATATACTTTGCTAACCTTGCTAAAAATAAATTCAAGATCCCTGAGATTATTTATGATTCAATTCTTATGCTTAACTCGCATGTTTTTTTTTGGCATGCTATTCAAAGCTTGCGTATTTAAGTTTCCGAGTATTGATTGCCCGAAAAGGTTATATAGCCTTAAAATTCTTAAAGGATTTAATAAGCAACCACTGCTGCTATAAAATAAGATAAATAACAAGTTTATCTTTTGTAAAGTGGTTTGTAAAGCATAAGACGTTTGTATTGCTTGCAAGTTGTAGCTTTTATATAAGTTAGTACGATGCTGGATGAAGGTAGGGGGCGAGATTACCAGCTTTGATCAGGTGTTGAAGCCTTATAACTTCCAAGATAGTTTAGCTAAAGGGTTAAATGAAAGTTATAAATGTGCCCGATCTTTTATTACTGTGGGTTTGCATTGATATATGATATCACAAAGATAGTAAAAGTAGCAAAAACAAGTGCAATAGTAATTCAGTATATTCAGGTTATTTAGCTAAAGAAGTGTAAGAAAGCAAAGGATTTATACCCGTAGCTATAACTTTCTTAAAACTTCTTTAGCTATCAGCTGGCTTTTGGCGTGGATATATCAAATACTTGATATGGATCTTGTAGACCAATACCAGCAAAATTACTTTTGAAAATATAATGTATTCCAATATGTAGCAATCAAATGAAAATATAAAAAAGTATGAAATAAAAATAATAAATTAAGCACAAAATAGATCACATAAAAGAAATAACATACTTCTTCCGAAAAAAATTATAGCCGCAGGTTATTCGATTCCCCCTTGATACCTTTCCAGCTTTTAAGCAAATGATTATGCCAAATAATGGAAGAAAAATAACAAATGATCTTGGAACTTCAATGTAATAATTTCTTTTTGTAACAATTATGTAATTAAGGAAAAATAATAACTTAATGCGTTGTTAATAACGATATAAAGATATTATGATGTGGTAAAAGCAAATGATATTATAGCAGCAAATAATAATAGCAAGATATGCTAAGCAAGAGATAATATTATCAAGCAAATACCTCGCAATTTCCTCAATTCAGGCAAGATTCTGTGTTTGCTTATTATAAGAATCGTATATATGACGTCTTTTTTTCCAGAATTCTTAATTTCTTCTTTAGCAATAACAACAACAACCACATTTGTAAGTATAGGCTTAATTTTTGCTAAAAATAAATCTTCGCTAATTGCTTGATTTTTGTAATTTATATCAAATTAATCAAGCACTTTACAAGTAAATATTCCTTGTTAAAGACGGTGACTTAGTGATATGAAATCTTTGCTAACATAAACAATGCTTGCATTAATTCTTTTTAGAGCTTTTGTTACTTCGTATTGCTATTTATGCATGCGATACGTAAACGCTTTCAAAACCGATATAAATTACAATTATTGTTTTGACAACGTCAAATCCAAGCGCTGTTTGTATTATGTTAATAAGAAGGAAAGTTACGTCCCAGTAAGTACCTTTAATTTCTTTTTTGCCTTGCAACTTATTTGTTACCCCTTTAATTTGGGTTCAATGCTGATAATTGCTGTAACTTCTAAACTTCGTTACACTAAAGTATGATGCTTTTATTAATATAATTTTTGTTAGCAGCTAAGAAGATATTACTGCTGCTGTTATAACTTTTATTAATGTTAAGTTTGTTAGCGTAGTTGTTAGATCGAAAATTCCCGAAAATGTTAATGCCATTCTTTTGAGCGAAATCAAAATCTTTTATTATCGTATCACAACTTTTGAAACTAACAATTCCGTAAGTTTCCTTTTATTTCTTTTTGCTGAATAGAACTTTTTACTAAATGAGAATTTTGTAAGAGATAAAGGAAATATTGAAGCAAATTTTTTTTGCTATTACGCTTGCTGCTGCTACTATTGCCGCCGTAATCCCTTTAGCTCTCCCCTAGTTTTTGGCTAATGAGAAATGAAAGAAGAAAAATAGTGGTAATAAACAAATCAAGAAGCGCAATAGCGTTAGTCGTTTTATAACTATTAACGTTATTAAGAAAAAGAATAATGATAAGAAAGAAGCTAAAGCAAAAATCCCCGCCGAAGCTATTGCTACCATCGCCGCCGTTGTCTTTAAGACTGGTGACATTTATAAGGATAATGCTTGAGGCCTTGTTTTGGATTGGCTTTATAAGTTGGTTCTTCATAACAGCATCTTCTTCATACTCTCGTACGAGAATAGCTTCTTGTGGTAAAATCGGCGACTAGATTCTTATCAAGATGTTATTGCAAGGTTACCTTATTAATGCTTTAAATTAGAGGGTAAAAATCTGAATGGAAAATCGTTCTCTTCGTCACCTTTTGACTTTTACTTCCGTAAAAAATGTAAATATAAAACATGTAAATAATTATTACAAAAAAATACATAAGGAGATTTGATATAAGAAAATAAGTAAGCGTAAAAACTTCCCTTGTTACTTATTTGAATTAGCGCTAGTAAGTTGCTAGATCCATCTTTTCATCTTCACTTTCAATTTATTAGTATTAATAAGCTTTTACAAAGCTTTATTAAAATTAGCCTTTATTATTGCGTTAGCAAAATTGCTTGTTTCATCAATTTATCACATTTTTGTAAGTTTTTAACGTTTATATGATTAACGAATTGATATAATATTAATTATCAAACGTTTTTTTTTGTTGTATCAAGCTTGATAATATACTTATAAAGCAAAAAAGAGTCAATATAAACAACTATTAGTAATTGCTTAATTCCAAATTTGTCAATTATCATGTTAATAATGCTTAACAACGCAATCAACATATCAACTTCTACTATTATAGCATATAACTTCAAAGCAAGCACAACATGAATTACCTTTTTGCATTTCATTAAACTCATATATATAATATTTCTAATTAAGGTAAACTCCGCAACTTCCTCCAATTTGATACCGATAACTAGCACAAATCCGATCTAAGAGCTTAGATCTTTGTTATTAGCAAAGGATCTGTCAACGAAAACATAAACCTTAGCTAATTGCAAGTTTATAAGAACGTACTAAAAACCTCTTTCTAAGTTATTCATTTGCTATTGCAAACGTGTATTCAAAGCTTTAATTTCCTCTGCTATTAGATCTTGATGTTATGCTATTACCAAAAGATCAAAGGTAACTTCCGATTAGCAAATCGTAGCCAAATATGCCCCGCGAGCGCGTTGCTTCATGTAAGCTTGCTTGTAATCTTTACTTGCAATATTTACCAACTTAATTCTTACCCCTTGACCCTTTTGCGACATGTAGAAACTTTCTTTATTTATAATTATTATGCAGTTATTAAACATAAGCAAGCTAGTGGGATTTAAGATTTGTATCAGTTTTGTTAAAAACTTAGCTTTATCGATTTCCATCTATTCTCTTATTAAAAACTTAACATTTCTAAAAATCAAAGTATTATTTGTTTGCATTTTAATAATTCCAAGCACATGATTATCTTTTAACATAATAAGTAAGCATGAATTGTACGTGAAAGTCTTTATTTGTAAGTTTTTCACGTGATGTTTATAATATGTATTAAACTAATAATTTCCTAATTCTAATATATTATATAATGAGAGCATTATTATAAACATTATTCCTTTAAAGAATTTTTTTGCGATTTCTTTTAGTAATCATGTAAAAACTTGTTGAATTAGTTTTATGTGCGCTTAAATGTAAACTTGCGTGATATCTTTGATTACCATATCCAACTTAGGTAAATGCCAAAAGCATTACAAGTATCTTACCGCCGTAGCCATGCAAATGATGAGCCTTTAGCTAACTTATTAAATTATTAGTAATTAAATTAATATCTCTTTCTTGCTTTTGTTGTTAAAAGCTTAAATAATAAGTTTTGATTTCTTATACGGCTTTATCGTTTCCTTTCCTTTAACCTCATTTATTATATGAGATTTGAAAATGCGCTATCCCTTAAGCTTAAGATCGCTTTAGTAGATTGGAACAAAAACACTTCTCGCGATCAAGAATTTATATTTTATTTTTTAAGATTATTGAAATGGCTTGCCTAGCGTGGTGATTTTGCCTTTAGCGTGAAATTTAATTAATAAATCTTAATCCCTTATTTCCTTCTTTATCAAAAATGCTTTGGCATCGTAATTGTCATCAATTATTAGTAAGTTTATGATTTGTTTGATTTTCGGGATTTTTATTATAAGCCGATGGGGTTTTGGAATCAAGTCGGATTTATTATTCCTTTAAAGCTCCTCATCTAAAACAATTATTGATGTTGATAAGAGATTCTTTAGCAGCTTTTCTTTTTCTTATTCGACACTAAAGTTATTTGTTTTAAATAAGCGCATAAATGTAAATCTAAACGTGCGTATCAAATTGTTATTCATCAAGGCCTTAATCATCTTGCCTTTTATGCCAAGGAATTTATAAGGTCTTTTTCATCCTTTTTTTTCTTTATACATAAGTATTAGATTGTTCAGGAAAAGATCGTGAATATATGTGGTATTGGGGCTGTTTTAGATGCGTAGCGCCTTATTAACCTTTCTAGTTGCCTGAATTTTGCATATCTTCTTCATCGCTTTTTTAATTGTAACAGCCTTTTATTTGATTATAAGATTAAAAAGGTTTAATTCTATTATCTTAAGATATGCTTTAAATACAAGCAACGTTGGAATCAATTTATTTGATTCAATTATATCGTTAATAACTTTTATAACCATTTGCAATTGATTTGCATTAAACAATTTTAAGTATTTTTTCATAACAATTTCGTAAGCATGGCGTAGTAGCTAATGGTACTTCTTTACTTTACCAATTAAATAATATGCCTTTACCAGAATAAGTTTAAAAGTACTTCTTACAAATCTAAATAATATTTGAAACTTTTTAAAATTGAAATTAGTTTCGTGATTATATATAATGAAATCTAGTGAGCTAAGATATATATTAATCTAAGTTGACTTGAATGCGTTAAACATAGCTTTAGCTATGGCTAAGCCGGCGTCTTTTCAAATAAGTCGCGCTGCCTCAAATCTTATTACCTTATTTATTATATAAAGCACTTTACGTTTTCCAAGCTGAATAATATTAATTAAAAGTATATAATTAAAGTTGACATTATCTTGAAGTTTAAAGCGAAACCTATTTGGAACGTCTGCATATTTCTAGTAATGCTTACATATTTCCTTAATCTTTAGCATGATATTCAAGTTAAGGTCATGCCTTACTTAATCAAGTAAATAGTGCAATTGTTATACCAATAAATAATTGAATTTATAATAAAGCTTTCAGATTTCTGTTTCCGTAAGGTGGCACATATTGACCGTTCCCATAAAAGCGTTCAATAATTAGCTATGCTAATCTAATAATAGCTATAGATGGCCCTTCTTTCGAACAATCAAATGCCTCCTCTTCCCTTAAATCAAGACATTTTGTAAGTTATCGTAATGTGTACTCATTTTATTAAATTATTGTAAGCACACCAAAAATAATATATCTACATTAATAATTTAGAATTCCATTTTTCCGGCAAAAGTATCAATAGTAGCGATTTCTAGAGATTCCCTTATACCAGCTTCAAATGTTATCCGGCTTTAGCTTGCTTAACTTTTATCAAATTTTATATGCTAAAAACGTTATAATGCCTACAATTAATTAATACCTCCCGTATTCTTATTTGATGCGCTAATATTAATTAAGAAACTTTAAAAGAAGCAATTTATTTATTAAATTATATAAACGTTATTTTATTAAGGTTTCTTTATTATGCTTTTTAAAATATATACCGCCTTTCATATTTCCAATTAATTTTTAACATCTTATGCGTTATATTTTACTACACTTGCTATAAATATAACTGTAAAGTGGGATGTAGCATTAATATGTTCGTCGCTTGAGTCTGAATTAGCATTGTTACGTTTTGATGATGCGCTTGAATCAAAAGAATCCGCATCATTTTGATCTTTAGTTTTATCTCGAATACTTTCCGAATTTTGCCCGGCTTGGTTTACATATGCTAAATATGCTTTAAACGTTTTATTTGTTAGTTTGATACTTTCGGCTTTGCGTGTAATAAAGTATTATGCTTTAAACTTTATTTTTTTTTTAATATAATAAGAATTATAGCAATCTAGCGCTTAGCAAATGATATACCTTATGTAGCCTAGCCTTGGCTTGAATTTGTTCCCACGTTTATTGCCTTAAGAAAACTTTATCTTATAATCTAAATACATTGCCTCGCCTTTCGCAGTATAAGCCTGAAGGTGTTTCTAATAGGATTCGATATAATTATTTTATTAAGATCTTATCCTAAATAATGTCCTTACTCCCGCTACAACTTGAAAGTTATCTATCAATGTAGCAAAAGTAAGAAGTGATTTAAACAAAGCTTAAGCAAATAGCTTATTACTTGATACTCCCTATATAAGCTTATTACAGAAAGTCTTATTATTATTTATATTTTCATCCGCTAGGCTTAATTGAAGGCTTTGCAATTCCTTCCCAAAATTGTCCAACTATTAAATGAGCGTCTTTTCTTTTTATGCTAGCTTGTTTTAAAACTATTTAAGCGTGATCTTGAATTATCAACTCAGATATCGCCTTGCACGTTTCTTCATCTCAAAATTAGCTCGAGTAACATTAACAAGTTAAGTGAACGTAAAAGTCTTGTTTTGCAAGTAATTGTAATAATATTCCTACGTATCGCCTTATAATATAAAAGGAAAAGCTTTATATTAAATTAACGTATTAATAATTAATTTCTAACACAAGTCTATAAAGATACGCAACTTTGCGTTCAAGTGATTTTTGTTATCGTTATATTAAAACTTTTTTAAGTATATCTTCAACAGCATTCCTAAAGTCTTCGCTTATTCTAACAAAAGCTGATTCACTATATTTCATGCCAGCTGATTTGGCTTCGCATATGCCTTAGCTTTTTTTTAGTATGATAATAGATAAATACTATCATTACGTGAGTAAGCATTTCATGTTGGTATTGGTTTCGGTAATTTTTTTTTATTTAATCTTTACTAAAGAAGACAATTCAGAAGTTCTTTGCCAAAAGTGAACAAAAATTCTTTCTTTATCTTAATAAGTGAAATCGCATCATACAAGTTTTTAGTAAGATTTTCGTTCTTATTATAGTGAGACTTAAGCGAGTTTAAGCGTTCAAACACGTCGTTCTTTTTCTTATTTTTTATTATTAGAAGTAGCTAAGGTTATGCGTTTCTAATCCTTGCGTTAATTTCCTCAACTAAAGGGGTTATAGTGTTATTTCAAGTAATTTAAATCGTTTAAGATGTGGAACTTTAAAGTGCTTGTGAAAGAAATAAGCCGCGATTTATCCACCTTAGCTTTAGTAGTAAGCCAAATTTACTGGCCTGCTCCTTTTCGTTCTTACTAAGCTAATTGTTATATTTAGCTTTAGTTATTATTACTAGCGAGACTATTACATTTCTTTTTTTATGTTTGATGTAAACGCTATATTATTTAAGGTTATCTTGCAGCTTTGCCCTTTCTCGTTGCTTAATGCAATTAAAATTCGTAGCTATTTAGTCCTCAAAAAACTTCTTAAAATCTTGAAATACGTATTTAAGACTTAAGTGCTCGTCGCAGGCATATTTCCAAAACTCTTTTGAATAGCGGGTAGCCTTTGCTTTAAATGTTTTTTTTAAAGAAATCGTTTTTTGCTAATTCCTCTTAACATTAAATAGTGTTGATACGCTCTTTGAAAGCAATTCCATAAATTTTATCGTAGATCTTGCTATTATACTAATAATGATTCCAATGATTTATAAAGAACTTGTAAGAATGTTATCTTAATAATGATTATAAAGTATACGATGAGACGGTTAGCGGGGCGCGGAAAACGGGGGTCGCGCCTCGATCTGGTTTGGCGGGGCTGCATGCGGCATGGTGTGCGCCTATCCAGGTC
>JGI24512J20087_1000387_pt1 | contig 19032 bp, 23 predicted proteins | sample LinPmetageLP35_FD_20087 | JGI IMG/M metagenome (IMG submission 20087) | reverse complement strand
CCCCCCCCGGCCGCATTCACTTCCACCAACACTCAAACCAGTATTCCCTCCCTCAAACAACCGAACAAGCAAACTCTCCACCATCTACCCTGGAAACAAGACGATAGCAATTAGGAGGCCAATCAGATTTCCCGTTTGAATACAATTTCACATTCACCTCTTCGGAGACGATGGGAAACTATTCGATAGAGATGGTTTTCTAATTTGCTGCCGTTTTGGGCGGTGCTTTGTTTCCTTCTTACTTTTTGGCTTGGCTTTATTTTGCGGTTTCCTGGTGTCAGAGGTAGATTGAATGTATGGATATGTAGCGAGCTGTGTGTTTTTTGCTAGTGGCAACGGGAAGAGGGGTCATAGCGAGTGCCACAAGTCTGTCTGGGTACCAAAATTTATCTTCTCGAAAACTTTCGGAGAAGTCTCACTTAGAGTCCGTTTGAGGATATGTGGGATACATTTGATCCAATGCATAGTAATGGGTGCTATTCTTTTCCCAACCATACCTATTCACACAAAGCATCCATAAACACCAAACACCACACCGTCCCAGCCAATCTAACACAGGCAAGGAGAAGGAACACGTCCACTCAAGCAAACAGCTCCTTCGTATCAAGCTCATCCGGCTTCTGCTTCCTCCCTCCACTAGTCCTAAGACCCAACTCTCCCTTCTTCGCCAACCTCTCCACACCCTGCTCAGCCCTCGCATTATACCGTCCCGCCTTCTTCTGTCGAATCTCACTTCTAACCTGGTTCGGACTCACAAACTCCTTATTCTCATAAATAATCGGCCCTCCAAAACTGCCCTCCTGAATCACAATCGGCGTCAACACAAATCTCGGTCCAATCTCCACAAGACTAATCTCCGTCTCCTTGCCCTTAACATTCTTTTCCTTCAGTTTCGGTGTTCCTTCAGCAGTAGGATCGGAAGTGACAATTTTCGAGGCTTCCGTCTCGCTGATCTGGTAGTTCCGGATCCAGATCTTGCCGTCGGCGAGAGTGAATCCCATTACGTGGTCGATGAAGGGTTTGGCTTTGCGGGCCCCTTTGGGGACGCCGAAGATGTGGAGGAAGAGCTCTTTGAGGACGCGGAGGTGGGGTTCGCTGTCGAAGGTGGAGTCGAAGGAGAGGATTGGGCGGGAGCCTTTGAGGCAGTTGCCTGTGAAATGGAGTTCTTCCATGGTGTGTACTGTAATTTAAATCAGTCAATGCTTCCATAATTCAGAAAAGAGGGGGAGGAGAGGCTGTACGTACAGTTCTGCATGTGCATCTTCACGGTAGGTCCATTGGGCGCTTTGCTCATCCAGAGATACAAATCCTTTCCTTTTCGCGCCTCGAAGAAGAATACATTGTTGCAGTTGTATAGTTCTGCCAGCTCATTTAGTTGGTATAGCTTTGATTTTGTGTCGAGCTTTGCGTCTTTGCGGCCGTGGGGTAGGAGGGAAGCTAGGTCGTTGAGGAGATGACGATGTCTAATGCGCGATAATCATGTCAGTAATTGCTTCTAATCTCAATTCCAATCATCATCCAGCACTCAATCTCAGTTCCCAAAGCCTCTTGGTAGATGCAGCAAGGTTCCTCACCTGTAAGTAATTCCCCTCGACGACAGAATCAACACTCTCTGCTTATTCTTCTTGACTCCATTCGCAGGACCCGTAACCTCATCTTTCCGACCACTGGCCTTCGATAATGACTTGTAGACTGAAGCCATTTTTGCGTTGAGTAGTTCGAATTGTTGTCGGCGCAAAGGGCTTGATTTTTTGGCTTGGGAACTTTTCTGCCATAAATTTCTCGATATCAGAATGCTGCAGCAGCTATCTTAGCGTGGCGCTTGCTTGATTCAGGCTAGCGCAGGACGGTGGGCTGACCTGAGCCTCGTCGGCTGAAATGTTATTGTTGCAATACCGAAGACAGCCTTTCCATTATTTACTTTGCTTCAAACTGCTCTTCAATTTCCTCTTCTTGATGTCTTTTGAAAATCTGGATCTGCCGTCAATTTTCATGCCCGGTCCAGCTTCCAGCTCCAAATCGGCGCAATTGTCTTCATTTTGAAAACCACAACACTACATCGCGAGGCTCTGAAAGTCCCTGACAGGCATATATGACATTGCTATGGCGCACTGATAGCCTAAGGGAATATCATTTCAATGCCGTCTCAATGGCAGGGTGGCAAATCCGGAAAAGGTTCTTCTTGAAGTTGCTTTCGAATCCTTTGTCCCACACTTGCCAGCCTTATGAATCCTTGGAGCTTCGTTATTTGTTCGATCCTCGCCAATGCAGAAGCATATGAGCTCTTGAGCTCTGTCGCAGATTCACGACATATCAATGGCTGTACATTTGAGATCATATACTACTGGGAAGCATAATGTGAGATTGGCAGTTGGCATTCATAGAGTGGAAACATGGGAGAGACTACACGAATCGAACAGAAGCCCCCAGTTTGTGGATCTTTCAAAGGGACACTGTTGAATTTGGCTTGCTAACAATGAGGACCCCAAGTTCGCTCGGCACAAAGGGCAGGAGCTTCACTTTGGAGACAGGAATCCGCGTGTGGAGGCAATTCACCGAGAGAAACAGTTGCAAGAAAGAAGATCATTAGGACAAATTCATTGATAAGCAACCATAACGATCGTTGAATGCATGAAGATCCATCAGTACCACCCTTCCTGCACAACACAATACCTAAAGGGAAGAACGCAAAAGACAATCCGGAGAAGTCATCAGAATCCGATTCCCTGAGAGACGGAGCTCCCTGTGCACAGCCATCCTAGACTGGAAACCTGAAATCTTCATGACTCCCCATGCTCCCATCGTAACATGTTACAGACGCCTTCGCCTTGTATGAAACCATCAACCAACCAGAATATGTTTCTCGTAGCTGCGAAAAGTGAAAGAACAGAGAAGGGACCTTTAGCAACATTTGCCGCCCTTGTCTGCGCTCTCATCTGCTGTCTTGCTAAGGGAAATGTTCGTACCAGCACCGATGTTGGCTTGTGCAGAGTCGCCGTTGTCGAGGGCTTTCTGGGAGACGATTCGGTAGATTTCTGGCAGGCTGAGTTAGTTACTGCTTGCCAGCCTCGTTTGCAGCCGGAAGTAAAGCAGTTGGAGTACTTACCTGTAAGGATGTTCTGGAAAGCTAGCTCAACGTTGCTTGCATCGAGTGCGGAAGTTTCAATAAAGGAAAGATTGTTTTCGCCTGGAACCTAATGTCAGCATCCCTCCATTCCCAAGAAGACGGTGTTCCGTACTTGCAAACTGCTTTGCCTCCTCTGTTGGCACAGCCCGCAGATGTCTCAAATCGCTCTTGTTTCCCACCAACATGATGACAATGTTCGAGTCGGCATGATCCCTTAACTCCTTCAACCATCTCGTAACATTCTCGTATGTCTGGTGCTTGCTGATATCGTAGACGAGCAGCGCTCCGACGGCTCCTCGGTAGTAGGCTGATGTGATGGCTCTGTATCTTTCTTGCCCAGCAGTATCCCAGATCTGTGCCTTGATTGTCTTTGCGTCTACCTGGATGGAGCGGGTTGCGAACTCGACACCGATTGTGGACTTGGAGTCGAGGTTGAACTCATTGCGGGTGAAACGACTCAACAGATTGGATTTACCAACACCAGAGTCTCCGATCAGGACGACTGCGCAGCAGATTGTCAGTACACAAGGAAGAGAATAGGGGAGACGGCGATCAGCGGTGGGGTCCTGGCTCACCCTTGAAAAGGAACTGTGAAGCGGCGCTGGTCAGTAGAGTTCCTATAGAGGTGTATTGCAGATAGCACTTACGTCGTATTCGTCATTGGCCATGGTTGCTTACTTATGGAGAATAGTGTGTTGTGGTGGTGGAAAAGAAACGTCAAAGGAAAGATGATATCGTGAGATGCAGATGGACAAGGAGTTGTCGCAACGGGGAATGATCGCGGCGGCTGTCAACTTCGAGTCGGCGGGAGGCTTGGCGCACAGGCGCAACCGAAGCGCTAGTGGTGGAGCGGAAATATTATGGACCCGGACCTGGTGGACTGGGACTGGACCTTTCGAGTTGACTTTCGAAGTTCGAGAAGTGAAGTTGTATCGCCAGGAACAACAACTTCAGATTATGATCAGGGGGAGGTTGGTGAATGAAGAGGAATAGAATACGGAGAAAGTCTGAAGCGCGGGAGGAAGTTTACTATTCGCCCTTGGGAGGCAGAAGCAGGCCGTCTGTTTCGAAACCTCAAGGAGGGGAGGTCTGCGCTCAAGATCACGTGCGTACAGAGTAGCCAAGGACGCGCAGCCAGTCGCCGGTAAGTAGTATCTCCTCTTGTACAAGCCGGATGAGTCGAATGGATCTAACTTTTGTTAATAGTGGCACTTTGGTATGCGTTGTGGCATTGCGAGGTACTGCGAAAGCGAACATTTGGGTGGCAGCTTCATTCAAACCCTCGGATACGGGCAAGAACAGAATCGCCGCAATCTCACGGGACCGCCGTTGTTGACCCGATGAACGCGTTTGAACTGCGCTCTGCCGTCATCTCTCCTCATGTCATGAATTGGTTGGCCCACGCAAAAGCTGAATCAGTCCTCCATCTAAATCCATCTAATCAGCCATGGCGCAAATCGTGGCTCGACAAACGGCGACAGCCGATGAGGACGACATATCCCTCACATCTACGGAGAGTGAGGATTATGGATCAGATGCAGAGTTCACAGTGGACCGAATATTGGCTGAGAAAGGTCCGGCAAAGAACAAATATTATCTAATCTCGTGGGAGGGCTACCCAGAGGAGAAGTCGACCTGGGAGCCTCAAGAGAATGTTGGTGCAGAAACTTTAGAAGAGTGGGCGGAGAGATTGGCAAGAGAGAAGCAAGGTCTTGACGAGCCGTTTGATGTCGACAAATTCCAGGCCACTATCAAGAGACTGAAAGAGGAGAAGGAAGATCGCCACAAACGACGAGTGGCGAAGAGAAAACGGCTCAAGTAAGCAATGCCTGTCGCTAGCCTCAACATCATTATCATTGAAAGTCAATACTGACACTGAATACAGGGCGGCCAGGCTTGAGGCTATAGCAGCAAAGCGTAAAAAGCAGGCTGCCCCAAACGACAGCGATTCGAGTAGTGAAGCTATGGAGGAGAACGAATTCGAGGATGCTCCAGGCATCCGGATCAAGGGTGCAGCGAAACGCAGACAGTCGGGAAAGCAGCAATTTACGAGACCGGTCAAGCATGTACCTACAAGCTCCGCCCAGTTACAATCGGACTCGTCTTCAGAAGAGGTGGCGCTGGCTAAAGTAAAGGCTGCTGCTCGGCCAGCATCCTCCAATCCAGAACCCGCCAATGGTCCTGCATTCCAACAACGTAAGCATACAGATCTTCCTGTCAAAGCTGCTAGGCCGCTTCTTTCGGCCAGCAAACGTGCGGGAGCTGTGTCACCACGTGCAGCCCGTGGCGGAAAAGGAGCCATGAGAGGAGGGTCGAATGTCTTTCAGTCAAGAGATCAAACTAAGGGAGAACGCAGTGTAAGACTTTTCTTTTGCTTTTCAACCGTGTTCCGTGTTCTGAAGTATCATGCCATTTAGCTGAAGCCACGATATATACGAAGTGTTACTGATATCCTCGCAGCTTCTTAAAAGTGCCTCGGATCCTTCGAAGAATCCCAAAACATTCAACAACATGCGTCAAAGATGGCTGGCAGAGAAGCAAGGGAGAAGCCTTGCAGATCGTGCTCCCGATCCTGAACTAACCGGAGGTCTTTTCGATCCTTCACAACCAGTTCAGCCCATAAACCCTTCGACACTCAGAAAGTCAAGCAAAATACAAGCTGATTCCGAGCAACCCACAAGCGAGCTTTTCGTTCCGGCTCACTCACCTGTTCCGCAATTGCCAGAAGCAGTTCCAGTTCTAAATTACCAGTATAGTCAGCCAACGTCAAGCCGTCAGGTGTGCTTCTTCTGGCACCGTAACCAGGAGAATAATCTTGAACCTGGTTGTGTCAACAAATACAACTGTAGTCGATACCATCGCTATGAGCCTGGAGCGGACATCAGTCCTGCACCTCCAAGTTATGTTTCGCTTCAGCCTAAGAAGGCGTCTTCGGGACCTGTTGTATGCTGGTTTTGGCACAGAAAGCAATTGGATCCAAAGAATCCTGCTTGCTCTAACGGAGACAGTTGCCCTCGCCTCCATGAATATAGGGAGGGAGCACAGACCGTTCCACCTCCTGGATTTGTTCATCCCCCGGGTGAATTACCTTCGCACTCCACAGAGCTTCGAGAAGACGATTTGTCTATGGTCATCGATGATGACGACATTTCCCACCGCGATAAGCCAGATATGCTGCCACCGTGGAAAGAACCAGAAGCCCCTAGTGTTCGAGCACCAAGAGCAGCCCCCTCCCAAGGACCAACTGCGACAGAGCAGCACTCAGATAAGCCCGACGTTCTTCCTCCATGGAAGGAGCCGAACGCGGTTGCAGTTGGAAGCGAAAGACGTCCATACCGCGCCACTTGCTACTTCTGGGATTTGGCTCAGAAGAATCCAAGCAACTCCTGTAAACAGGGAAGCAGTTGCATTTACATACACGCTTATGAGCCTGGAGTTCCCGTTGCTGAGCCACCCCCGGGCTGGGTCGATATGAATGCATCTCAGAAGTTGCCCTTCGTGGATAGCTCCATTTCAGGAAGATCACAAGGACGTTTCCCAACGGCTCCAGAACGAACAGCAAGCTCTGTTGACAACACCTTGTCGCCAAATTTTACAAGTACTCTGAAGACAAATCAACCTTCTGGTCCTTTGAGACGCCCTCCATGGGATCCATACAGACCAAACCATGCAATATGTCACTTTTGGCATGAACGAGGGGAGTGTACCAGAGGAAACAGTTGTATCTACGCTCATGACTCAGATACGAACCTTCCTGTGGCTCCTTCTCCATTTGATCAGCAGAGGATCAGAAGAGACACACCATGTAAAGATTGGAACGACGGGTATTGCTCTAAGGCTGATTGTTGGTTTCACCATAAGCCACGTGCGGTCCACAAGTCGACTATCCCTACACCTGCACCTGCGCAAGATCGTCCCGAAAGTACAGTTTCTCGCAAGGTCACGTCGGAGGAAGCGATGCCCTTCACAGAGGAGCCAGAGGCTATGCCCCCTACTAATGGGGAGTTCGGGGATCGGTATTTTCGAGACCTTCAACCAACAGATCTTTTAGGCTCCTTGATTCAACCCCAGAGAAAGATATCTGGTCCTAACACTGCGAGAAAGGATACTGAGTCGCCGAAGCAAGGTGAAAAGGTGGTCAAACCTCGGAATAGTCGCCCATCAGCTAAGCCAAAGAGAAAGGCATGGAGTCCAAGAGATGCCACAAATGCTATATGCCACTTTTGGCATATGGGAAATTGCAAGAAGTCAGATTGTGATTATATTCATAGTACCGATCCGACCTTGCCTATAGCACCTCATCCTTACGATGACAAAGCACGCACAACTTGCCCGCTATGGGCGGAAGGAAGATGTCCAGCATCGGATGTCGAGTGCCCTTACCTCCATGAAAAGTCGAACTTCGTCCCTTCCCTCGGACCAGGATTGGGGATTGGTTCTCATGATGGCCCCCACGACATATCTAGACCAAGTGAAGCAGCTATTTCACAGTCAACGCCCTCTGGTCCCCGTACGAAGTCAGTCAGATTTGCAGACGAACCATCGTCCGCTGAGCAGAAGCAAAATGCTCGTTCCGATTCAAGGGAAACTTCTTCATTCGGGAGAGGAAGTGGCTCGAGAACTGTTTGCAGGTTTTTCCAAACAGGATTCTGCAGGTTCGGAACATCTTGCCATTTCTTGCATGAAGAACAATCACGCCATTCCCAAAACCATAGTGATAGTAACCAAGAAATGATAGATGCTCCCTATGAGGCTCCCACAGGCTCAAATCAAGCCCCGTTACCATTCAATCGGATGGCCAGAGATGACCGCCCTTCGAGCGACGCAATCTTGAACCGGGACGCAGATATTGACATGCTACGTTCAGAAGTCTCGCAGCTCGATGTTGGACAGGCTGCATCAAATGCTCCTGCTCAAAGGGCCCCACAAGTCCTGCGAAAGAAGGTCAGCCTGGATGACTACAAGAAGCAGAAGGCCCTGGCAAATGTCGGCGAGAGAGCCAAAAACGTGGTCTTTGGTTCTGATGCAATACATTCCGCCTTCTTCGATTTTGGGGAGTTGGAACTAGGACAAGAACCTTGGAAGCAGGAGTTCTCTGTCACAACACAATTTCTTTTCAACCAGCTGTGCATGGCTCAAGACCTGAAGTCACAACAAGGACTACTCCATCGACGTGCACTTAAGCATGGTAGCCTACAGCCGGCAGATCCGAACAATCCAGCTATGATCAAATTTGTTGACCATGTTGCTGAGGAGCTCATTCTTAGAGTCGGTGGCCTGCTAAGCACGTGTGACAACTTTGCCATCTTACTGTACCCGAGCAAAAGAGAAGAATGGAGCTTTCTTGAGCAGTCAAGATCTATAGAATCCCGACTACGATACACGATCTTCAAGCATGACTTCCAGCCGGGAACCCAACATTTGCCTGCCAAGATGGAATTCGGGGAGCCTTACCGGACATTGCTGGCGGACAAGATACAAGGCATGCGCTTGAAGAATCTCCTCCCAGTCTTTCCTAAGGACAAAGACCCCTTCAAGTTCTTCTTGATGTTCCCGAGCTCCGAAAAGGTGATGGCGCAGTACTTCTCTGCTTGGATATTAGCCTCGCACGCTGAGTCACAGATCTTTGATAGTCTTTCTGAAGGTGCCTGGGATTTCTATGTCCAGAATACTGATGGCTTTGGTGTTGTTCTGGTCCATGAGTCCATGGCATCAAGTCTTCACCAACTGCCCTCCTTGAGCCGTATTCTCAAGCATGCAGGGATCGTCATCTGGAACGTTTCCGACTCAACTTCTCTCTACCCTCTTTTCCCTTCGACTCTCTGTGCCCCAGATCCTCATGCAGGAAGGCTAAGATTCACACGCCTATTCCCACATGGATGCGCTTTCCTACTCAGTCCTAGTTTCATCATCGCAGAACCGGAGCGTTCGTACGAGCTTCTGAACTGGTTCTTGAACAAGAAATTTGTGAACACTACAGCTGGTACTTGGAAATTAGTCTGTTGCCACGATTTCAGAGGCTACCTCCTAGACCTGGCCAACTCCAAGGCCAAGGAGAAGGAAGACTTCGAACAGGAGCACAAGGATAAGCCAGCCAAAGACTCGATGCTGTACCAGAAGAAGCTGGATTTCAGCCATTGCGAGACACGCTACAAGCTCTACAAAGCCCTTGTAACTTGGCAGTTAAAGCACACGAAGGATGACTCGGATTCAGACTCGGATGATAACGATGATAACGAGAACCCCTTCGTGCAGGCTCCTAAGTCAATCGATCAAGATGACGATGAGGGCCTGATCAATTGGTTCGCTGGCTGGGCGATGTTGAAGCTGGACACATATCGAAAGTTTCCTATCATTGGCACAAATTCTGGGAATGTCTCTCTGGCTACTAGGATGAAGGAGATCAGAGTTCCAAAAGCAGGCGGTACAGCCACAACAACCGCCCAAATAAACCGAGTTCCATCTCCCGCTACCTTACAGAAGCAGAAGGCTTTGGAGATTGCGACCAGACTAAGTGCAGCTGGCCCGAAGCACGTGCAATCAAATGTAACGGAGCTTGATACTAAGGCTGACGACTCCGATGTATCCATGGATCTTGCAGAATCGCCTGCTAGCGGCATTGTCTCAACTACAAATCATGGCATCGATGCCCATCAATCTTCAGATGTGTTAAAACTCATCGCTCAGACTGGCCATGGACCCGAAGACGCCAATAGACTTCTTACCAAAGCTGATGGTGACCTGACACATGCCATGCAGCTTCGCAAACACGGGGATTTTGAGGCTTCGTTTATAAAATTGCTCAAGGATGCAGGTGACGCGAGCAGCCGTCAACTTCCCCCTCTCGCAGTCGGTGGTTCAGATGCTCAGCGCGCAAGCCTCGTCATGTCACCCGGCAAAATGTCTGTCAACTCTCCTAGCAACGAAGGAGTAAATGCCAGCGCTGGTGAAAATCCGTTCAAGCAAGGCCGCTTCCAAACCGTTCAAGAGCCTCAACCCCAAGCTCAGACCGAAGAGACCGCAGACTCAAACTCAAACTCAAACACCAACACCGATTCAGATAGTGACACCGAGCCAGAAGTCGAAATGGAAACGAAAACCATCACGAAGACATTCAAAGCTACGTCTGTTTGGTACCGCGAATTACAAGCTAAGGGCCTGGGATGGGAACATGTGTCTGTTTTTGGACAGTGGGAGGAGGCGAAGACGTATTTGGGTGTGAGATAGTAGACTTGCCTGCGTAGAATGGGGTGATACGAACTGCGAGGAAGTGGATGGTGAAGTGGGCTTTTACTGATTCATGATATGATCTGGAATGGAATGGAAGGAGTTTTGTACAGCACTTGCTTAATGATACCATTGAATTTGAGCGTCGATCGTACGCATAAGCAAGCAGTTCTTTCACTTCCAAAGGATTGAGTGGAGCGTGGAATCGCGTTTACATAGCTAGTAGCTGTGGCTTTCAAGACTCTGACCTCCTACAATCTATAAGAAAGCACCGTGCCATTCCATCTCAATTATACTTATACACTCCCCGAACTACTTCAACGCTGACCTATCCAGTATCTCGCGCACCACACACTCCTTCCTCATTCCATCACAGCTACCTAATCTATACACACCCATCCATCCATCTACGCGTCTAACAATGATCTTTCCTCAGGGCTCCGCTCCAATCCAGCATCTCAGACCGTCACATCTCCTTTAATCTATATTCATCGACTCAGTCAGTCAGCTTGTTAAATGCCATGTTCTCAGATCCCATCTCATATTGCATGTCCATCCAATGGCCTCCAAGAGATTATCATCCTAAGATTCTAACTGGAAGTTCATGGGTGGTTATGAATGAGTGTACCTTGCAACTCCTACCCTTCTCCCCACTCTCCAACGCTACGTTCTGACAGATTGGCCAGTTTGCACACTGGTGTTTTGAGGGGTCTCTTGGGCCGGACATTTTCTCTGAGTCCCTCTACACTTGAGGTGGGCGGGACTTGCCGACTTCCGAGTTGGGTCCTGTTGTAGCGAGAAGGACTGTAGGGTTGGGAATGATGTCTAATGCTTCGCTTGCTGTTGATGTTGGGATCTTTCTTTGGTTTGGTATGGGTTTGGAGAGTCGAGGAGTTGATGTTGAAGGTAGATAGATAGATAGTTATTTCAGGTGTAGTGCCTGAGATCGTGTTAAGGCAAGGCTCGTGCTGTTTTAGGGTTGGATTCGGGAGTGGGAGAGAAGAAGTAGAGAAGGCTTCACGGGGCAAGGATTTATATGAGGAGAAGAAAGAGGCATGTGATTCGACTCGTTGGGGAGGGAGGATTGATGGGAGTTAAGAATAGAATAGAAGGGAATGAATTCGATTCACACCTGATCGTCAGAAGCTTATGGCACAGGTAGTACAGTCATCACAAGCATATGCTTTGCTGGATTTCATGTTAAAATCATAAGCACACGTAACCATAAACATACATACATACTCTTCCCTCTTTCCGATCTTCCAAAAACAATCATAAATGAATGTCGAGAACACGATATCTGAATCCAAACCCAACCCAACCATCGAGACCTGCTCTACCCCTCATTTTCCAAAACATGACTGAACGCCCTTGAAATATCCCAAAGCAGCGTCAAAAGGCATGCATGTCTTTCTTTCTTTTTGTCGACCCTTGAGCCGAGATGTTTCTGTCTATATACATACAACACAACTCCGGATACAAAGAATAAAGAAATTGTAACGCAGAAGATCCTCACACTCTCACAGCTAGGAACTCTAAGAATGATCATGCGGAAGCAGTGCTACTCGCAGCCAATCCACTGCTAGAGGACTTCGATTTACAAGCCGACTTCGTCCCGCTTGCAGTACCAGAGATGACCGGTGTAGCGACGGCACCTTCAGCCGTAGCTGTTGTTGATGCCGAGGCTGAGGCTGAGGCCGATGGAATTGGAATGAGCGAGGAAGCTGCTGATGCCGTCTCTGTTGTCACGGCGTTGCCTTGGGCGGTTTGTGTGCTTGTTGCTGAGGCGGTCGCGGAGGCGGAGGCGGAGGTTGAGGCCAAGGTTGAAGAAGAGAGTGTTGAGAGTTCGGAGGCGAGGGATACGGGGTAGCCTACTGCTGCTGCTGCTGCGGAAGAAGAAGATGATGGAGAAGAAGGAAGGGAAGTCGTCACGGTCGTGGGGAGCGTGGTGCTCGTTGTTTCGTTAAGTGGAAGTGCTGCTGGTGCTGGTGCTGGTGGGGGAGAGGTGGTGTTCAATTCTGGAGCTGGGACAGTTTCGTTGAGGCCTGGTGGTGGTAGCGGTGGTGCAGTAACGTTCTGAGCGAGGTTTGTGCCGTTTGCTGGGGCTGGGAGCGTGACGTTGACGGGTGAGAGATCTGGTGTGGGGGTTGTCTCATTTAGTGGAGTTGGAAGAGTGAGGTTTACTGCTGGGGCAGTGGTATTGGCCAGAGGGAGAGTCTCGTTCAAGGCGACTGGAGCGGTACCATTGAGGGATAGGTCAGTGCCGTTCGTCAATGGAGCGGTGCCGTTCAAGACCACGGTGCTGTTACTAATAATTGTTGCAGTGCCGTTCTGAACACCAGGTAAGGCAGTTGTAGCAGCGCCTTCGGTCAACGTGATGGTTGAAGTCACAGTGACGGGTGGGCTGGAGACAAATGATGTGATGTTCTGTCCAGCTAGAGATTGGGTGATGGTGCTTGTCTTGCCAGGCATGACAAATTGAATTATGATGATGTTGACTGTGATGGAAGTATTTCCGTTTCCATTACCGCGGCCAGGAGAGTTGTTGTTCGAGCCAGGTGGGAAGACGCCTGGCGCAGCGCTTGGTCGACCACCATTTGAGCCTGGTCTTCCAGCTGTGACGGTCACGACGCTGGGTTGAGAGCCTGCTGCTCCAGATACGGTGACGATGTTCTGCCCTTCAGTCAAGGTGACAAGACTTTGGATGCCGCCTCCCTCAGTTACGGTGATGACACCGCCGGCTGTAGCTGTGCTTGTGAGTTGAGCTGAGGAAGTTGTGGCAGGCTGGATGGGTGCGGTCTGCGTAATTGTTACGACGCTTTGTTGGGCTCCTTGTCCGACTGTGACGAGGTTTTGGCCTTGGGTCAAGGTCGCGAGACTGATATCTGTGCCTTGGGTTACGGTCACAATTGTTTGGTCTGAGCTGATTGTAGCGACGCTTGCTGAGCCGCCGACTGTGACTGTGACGACTTTAGGGCCTGTAGAAGAGGTGGAAGATGATGTGGCGTCGCCATTCGCGGCGTTGCCTTTGGTGACGGTGACAATCTGTTGACCTCCAGCTGTAGGTAAGGAGACAGACTCGGTCTGAGTGATGGTAACCACTTGAGGAGTTTGGATGGCGCCATTGGCGGATTGAACGACTGTGATAGTCGATGCTTGAGTTTGAGTGAGCGTGATTGTCTTTGGAGTCTGAACGGAGCCATCTGCAGACTGAACAACAGTGACCGTCTGCACAGCTTGAGATGCTGCAGAAGCTGTGACCGTCTCGGTGATTGTGACTGTCTGGGCTAAGCCGGTAGCACAAGGTGTGCAGGTACTAGCAGCTGGCTCAGCAATGACAGTGGTCGTGATTTGTCTTCGATGAAGGCCCATCAAGGACCCGAGATTCTTCTTGATGCCTCGCTTAGATCTGATGATGTTGTATTAGACTTTGCTTCCTTACGGGCCCAATAAGGAAGGACTTACTCATCTCCCTGAGATGGATCAATTGGGCCAGCGAGAGCAGAAGAAGTGAAAAGAGCGACTAGCGCGAACGAGAGAAGATCAGACCGCATGCTGAACGTTTTGAAGGAATGGATAGAAAGCGTGAGAATGTAAAGAACGATGATGTCAAATCAAGAAAGGAGGGAAGAACCAAGGCAAGACTGGAAGGAATGCACAGTCGTGATGATGTGAAAATGAAGGGCTAGACCTACTGTTTATAAGTCTTCCATCCGAAGTGTCTAGACACGTGGATGATCTACTAGGATCACCCGCTTGCGAATCTAGCTGATGTTCTCGATCAAAACTCCGAAGCTAGAGATACTATTCTAGGAGCATCCTTATCCAATCTTACTTGTCTTGATCTGTAAGACAAGGTGCTTTAGGTCCGATTTCAGTAAATCCCGCGGCTTGAAACAACCATTTTTGAGGGGATAAACATCGGACGAAGAGGCTATGCTTGCTTCAGACTGTGATCTGTGGGTCCTATCATGGGTGATCGACGGATCTGATGGGGTGAAGCTCTCGGTGGAGAAGCTTGTCATTCATGCGTGGCCGAATGAGGTCGGGTTGCGAGTGGACTGAATCTAGGAGACAAAAGAAACAGGAGGTTTGGAGCATGTTTGGAGATCTTCAGCTCCAAATCGTGGTCATATCAGCCGCATTATATCTGGCAATGTGGCTGTGTTCGAACCGAGTTGCCCTCAACTGTAGAAATGAAGCACTTTTCATCTTTCATCGATTTGAGATTTCCCTGAATCAGGAGGTTCGGTATCCAATTGTCCACTTGGTAAAGTTTCGAAACAATCGATAACAGACGTGCTCGTCCCATCGCAAGCGATAAGCACTATCGAGATAAACAAGACGTAAAGTTCCTTCGTTTGAGTTTCTCTTGGCCACCCGAACTCCACATACAAACTGACGACAGTAAACCCTAAGTCCAGATGAAAGGATGAAGAGAGGAACCTCATGTGGAGGTCAGAACCAAGCAAACACATCTCTAAGCAAATCGGTTGTCGTCTCAAGTACCGAGCCAAGAAACCATGGAACAGAGCTAGAGGGACAAGCGAGCGATCATGGCACAATCGATGTATCAGATGAAAAAAAGAGGGGATTGTAACTTTAGCGAACTCTTTTTGGTGATTGGAAAGATGGAGAAAAGCCGGACTGGGGAATGTTTCGTAGCTAGACCTTGTCTAGAACTTGGATGGAATAGGGGTTGTGTGGATGGTGATGATGAGATGTTGCGCAAGAGACGGAGATGAGGTGCGAGGGGATGATGTATATATGTTAAGGATATAGTTTCGAGTTTAAAGAGTAGATGGAGCCGCACTTTACAGATGGAGTCGCAAACGAAGCCGACGCGCAGCTTCGTTGTTTCATTGAAACATTTTTGAAATCACGTGACGAGTGCTTCAACAGCATCGACGTCAGAGACTCTTGAAGAAGCGAGCTCTTCCTCAATGGAAGACTTTCTCGCCCTCGATCTTTGAAGGATCTTCATTGTTGGTCAGACGATGCAACTGTTCAGCCGACTCGAGCCACGAGGCCCCCTTCAGCAAGCGGGCATCACATGATCGATTATTGCTGCAACATGGATCTTGAGCTTCTCGTCCAGAAGAAGTCCAACACCGGGCACCATGACCGATCGGACAGCTTATGGAGACGTTGCGGGCGCTTAAGGCGGTCCGGAACGGTTGCACCTCAATGAAACTTGCATTACCGTGCCTTCTCGTCCTCCGAGTGGATGTGATGCGTGACATGCAATTATGTTGCAGATGAGGGCTTAGGCTTTGTGTGACTTGATGTGATGTGATGGGACCGAGTGTGATGGGATGGGAACATTGGAGATGTGCAAGCAGGATGTCGGTCGCATGAGCTTGGTTTCTGCAGTGATGTGACATCGTTTTGATGATCAAAATCAACCCGATGCTGCCCTACGCTGCCTGAGTCTCTGTTGGTACCTTGCCCTGCGTCGGAATTGTGTTGGTGGCAAATGAGGCAAGCAATATGATTCTCTCAACCGGGTTTCTCAGAGCGACATGGTGGAGATGAATGACGACCTTGGAACCGGATCTCGGTGTCAGCAATACGACCAGTCGTTTTGTTGGGGGCAGGAAAGAGTAAATCTTCAATTTTCTGGGGATCGGAATATTAATTGTTCGTTCACCTGGATAGATTCGTGGGATTGGAAGAGATGCATGAAAGAATCCGCTTGGCCGCCTCGAAGGTCGCAGGCAGGCGTGGGGTTCATCATGGTACCCTTGAACTCCTGTCCCAGCAACATGGGATCAGCTTGTAGCATTTGAAGCTCGATTGAGCCTCGCCATTCTCCTTATCGCAGGATTTGATGGCCTGTTCAATGCCCGCCTTCTCGGTATTGGTTGAACGAGCTCGCCGACAAATTTTTGGTTACATGCAAAGATGAAAGGCCGAAGCAGTAATTGGGTGAGGCATCATGAGGCGACGTCCCTCATCGTGGACGACACATGGAAAGTCTCCGAGATACCCCTGGTACATCGTCAAAAGACTGTTGCATCGATGAATCCATCCCAGCCTTTCTTTCTCGTTCCGTAGGTTCCATGAGAGGAACGATTCCGTTTGGTGGACACTGAAGTCTAATCAAAGAAGTCCTGGTATTCGCCGTCATCGGCTCCTCAAATGTTGTATCACTCTGACAACAGCCAAGTCGCTTCCAGGATGCAGTCCATCAACAAGGTCTTTCCTCTGCATATCTTGTTGGCCGATGCTCGATCCGAAAAGGCTTCTCTTCAACATCGTGAACGTTGTCGTCGTCGTTCGGGGATTTAAATTGATATCATGTCCATCAATCACCCGATATGATGTGGTCCTCGATATACCGAATGGCAGGCGAGAACGCCCTGTCTTTCCCCGTCCCGCACGGTTTGATCGCCATTAGAGAGCGGGGCGAACCGGTGCCAAGCTCCTACTTGTAGTGCCCGAAGTCAAACTAAATGGCAGCGGAAGAGTGATGATAGGCTGCCCCTTTTCCCAGCATGAACGGTGTTGGGCCGGATCTTGGGATTTGACTTTTGGGGCTGGATTGGTTGGGTGGGAGTTGGGTGCAGTTTGCGAGTGGGAGCTGATGCTGGCGCGGGATGATGGAATCAGGTAAGTGAGGCGAGGAGTTCGTGAGGTCTGTGAAGGATTCGAAGAAGCCGCATGAAGAAGATCTGAAGTTTGGGCGACGCGATGCGGGCGGAAGAGACGGATGGTATATTCCGGGTTTGATAATACACGATACAGAGCGAAATTTTGAGAGGCTTGGAGATGACTTCATCGTAATGGTTTTGAATAAAATTGTTGCGTAATTCTCTGTGGTGATATTCATGCCATTGGGAAATCTAATGAAGCTGCAGAGTAATGCAAATGAGATATCGTAGTGCAAAGGGAAAATGCTATGCCGCGGCTGGAATTTGACATCACAAGAATCAAACTATTGATATGCAGTCTTTCAATTGTTCATAACCAACGGGGAAAAAAACAAACAAGTGGAACATGAAGACGGGATAAGTTTCAGATTCTTGAGACATTCGACTCAGTTGACGTGCATCGAGTTGTCAAGTCTTACCGGTACTTTGCCCCACGGAAGAAAAGGGGACCCTTCTCCTCCAGTCAAACAAACAAATAAACAAACAGCAAACAAATCTACACAAAACTCGACCTGCATCTGCAAAAGAATCGACAGATGCGTATATATATGCATGTTAATAGGCCTCATCTCGTTGTACAGCTCATCGCGCTGCGGGATAGATTAATAGAGACATATATATAGGCTACGATGACCTGCTTTTGGGGCTTGCAGAAGCATAATAGCTTCAATTATATCTGTTAGTTGCAGTAAAGCGGGTATTCCATCTGCCTCCTCTGTGCCGTTGGTCATATTTTCTCGTCGATTTCTAACTATCTTTTCCCCTTCAACATCGTATTCCTCGTCATCTCATTTTACTTGTTTATCCCCATTTCCCACTTTTTGGTATATTTGTTCGTGCAGGAGCCCGTTCCTCCCTCCACAGCCGCCCCGCGGCAGCCTCTTTCAATAAAGATGTTCTCTGGCCCCGTGGCTCCAGGCCCTCATCACCAACCAGAGCCTTGCCTCCACCGCGAACCACCCACAGACAATCATTAGCCTCGTCCAATGCCAGAAGCCAGAATATCAGTCAGGCCAACCGCAGGTAAGGACCTCCATGGCTGTCAGACCAGCTCAGGTCGCACACACCAATGATGGTCCGGAAGCTGCAATTTCGACTCTCTTTGGACAACACTGCGTCGTGAAAGTGCCAGATCTGACAGTCACGAGGGGCAAGCTCGGAGGAGTTGAGAGCTGGAAATCACTGACCACGGCCGCGCTGCGATCGAATCATCGTGGCATTTTGGGCTGGGCTTCGTATTCTGGCTATGTTAGGAGGTAGGACTTCTTGAGATCACTCCATTTGAGCTTTTGAAGCGGCTTGAAACACGAGGGGATTGGAAGAAAGTGATATGCACCTAAAATGGCTCGTCGTTGCCCATATGCAATACCTGCGCATTCCCCTAAACGCTATAAATCTGATAATATATAGCCAGCCCTCCCTGTATGAGATACTAGACCATCGCAAGGAACTCTTCTAGAACAGCCGCATTTTTGTGTTTTGTGGCCCCTCATCTTCATCTTCATCTTCATCTTCATCTTCATCTATCGTCACTATAGCGTTCTTTCCAGTGAGAACATAATCTTTCAACGGCTTCTTGAGGTTACTGTGCATTGAGGGTGATCGAGATCGACAGCGAAGCCCTGAAAGAGCAGCCTCGCAATTCTGGAACCCCAGCAATTCTTTCCTATTGCCTCGACTCGACCCCCGTCGCCGACGATGCAGATGCAGACGCAGGCGTGCTTCTGGCCATCCTCGTCCTTGACCTCGTCCCCTGCCCTATGAAATTATCGCGCCTCTTGATTGCTTTTCCATCAGCAACATTCTCTGCATTGCGTCCATTCCGTTGATGCACACTCGGCAACCCACGAAACGGAAACAACCTTACCAGCTCTGAACGGCTCTGCTCTCGCAGCATATCACACCTATCAAGTCATTCTATTGTACCTGAAGCTACCTGAGTTCCAGTACACGAGCGAAATTAGCAGCAAACTACTGTTTGTACCGCGTCTAGGGAAGCACACACACACACACACACACACACAC
>JGI24512J20087_1000385_pt1 | contig 19253 bp, 23 predicted proteins | sample LinPmetageLP35_FD_20087 | JGI IMG/M metagenome (IMG submission 20087) | reverse complement strand
GGGGGGGGAAAGGGGGGTGGAGGTCTACTGTAGATGGGTGACAGCGCGGGGCGGGGCGGGGCGGGGCTGGAAAGCCTTGGCTTGTTTGATTCTCCTCTCTCTTCGCCTTTCATTCTCATCACATGGTAATGGGTAATCGGTGATCGCTCATGTGGCGACTTAGGAGTACTAGGAGTAGGAGTAGGAGTAGGAGTACTCCGCGCACTCCGAGGTCTCTTGGAGAGCTCTTGGCCTCATGATCCCAAAAGGTGCTGGAGCGGAGGAGGAGATGATGAGGTGGGGAAAAGAGAGGAGTGGACGAGTGGACGACGTGGACGACGTGGACACGTCAGACTCAGACTGCGACCGACCGGCAGCACCACTTGCACCACCTGCACCACCGGCTCTCCCGGCTCTCCCGGCTTCTGCTCCAAGTACAAGTAATCCAGACCCGACAGAGCTCCCACGCACGGCAGACAAATGCAACCGTAATACTCAGATGCCGGCATTCGATGACATCTGATATCTTCACAACCAAAGCAGTGGCCAGTGGCCATCTTTCGTATAGCAGACTAGCAGTAGCATTCCGAGAAACGATGTGTCACGCAATAATGGCTCGTGAGTTATGCTCTTGCGACCCGTACCGTAGTAGGTGTTGAATATTCTTCCAATGCGAGCGTTTTAAGTGGAAGCTTCCGTGACTGCGTCCTATGACATGTCCAAGTTGGTAGGTAAGTATGTAGGTACATATTTAGGTAGTCTCAGCTCTTTAAAGTCGAGGGGTAAGCGTGGTATCTCAATTCTGCGAAAGCTTGCTCGCCTGCTTTAGCGCCTGTGTCAGAGCACCCCAAGCGGAAATATGTGTGTACTGTGTACCAGCTTCGTGTACTAAAGGTCCATTTAGGATGAAGGAAACAATTTCATGCGATACTGTCCTGCAATGCTCCATCGAGCTCGCCGAGCCTGTTCTATTCCAGAAAGGCTTACATCTCGGCCGCCATTCGAGCGTGAGTCAAGAGCAAGAGGCAATCCTCAGAGGGAAGCTTGTTTTAAGGATTGCTAAACCTATCAAGCTGAAGTCCATCAGGTTGGATTTTACAGGCTCTTCAGGGGTTGAACGACATCGAGGTACGACTGATCAACTACCAATGAATATTAGCACTTTCATTGATAACTAGCAGATAGCCTGCCCGAAACATACAGCCACCTTGAAAAGAAAGAATTGGTCAGACATACTTGGCCTTTTTTTGACGCTCGCAGTCCCTGCTCTCCGCAGAGGGGTACGGGACCAATCCATAAGAATGGCAGCATGGCACTTTTTGGGGGGACGACTCATCGGGTGTACACCCCTCCGCGGCCATCATCGATTCAGATAAACAACGACTCAATTGACTCAGACCGAAATGCAGACCGAGATACAGACCACCTTGTTGCAAAGCGTAAGATCCTACCCTCTCAGACAAGTTGTTGCCAAGAACCTACAGTCGCAAAGAGGCGGAACTATTCAATCTTTGAGCCAGGCGTTTACGAGTTCTTCATCGAGTTTCCAGTACCTCAGACATGTCCAGAAACCATGAAAGTTCGCGGCACTTACGTCCACTACCAGCTTGAAGCTTCAGTCAAGCTGAGAGCAGTGCTTACAGCCAACATCCACAAAGTCAAAGACGTCATCTTGGTGCGTGTACCAGATATAGATCTGCTGAACCAAGCCGGACCAATAGTGGTTGATAAGGACTGGAAAGACTGGCTACACTACAACCTTATGATTCCCTCCAAATCATGCCCAATAGGCTCCAAGATGCCTATGACACTTCGACTGTCCTCGGCAAAGATACGCTGTCACTCTCTCCAGGTTTTCCTGATAGAGAATATTGGGTTCTTAGGGCAGGGGGGAAAGATCTACAGGAGAGCCCCGGAGCGGAAAATCGAACTGTTAGACAAATCGATAGAACCACGCTACCTGGGCGATTTCCAAAATGTAGGAACGGATGCTCTACTCGAAAAGTCACCAGTATCAACCCAGATTCTACCAGCAACAACGATGGCGGGATCAGGAAAGAGAAATGGGGCCTTTACGCCAAGAGACACCAACAGAGCTGGGTTGAAACACGGCCCGACAATAATTGAGCTCCAAGTACAATTACCATCTTGCCTCAGCATGCGCGCGTCTGGATCAGCACAACGTATACATCCTGACATACACTGGGACAGTGTCAATGTGACCCATTGGATAAAGGTAAAATTTCTCAGGCTTCCAATCTATGATCCTATCTAACGGTAATATATAGGTTGTCCTAAGCCTGCACAAATCTGAAGCCGATGGCCCAAACGAGATCAAGCGTGAATGCTTTGACATACCCATTGACCACCCAATACACATATTATCCTGCTACGCAACATCGCGGAACATACTTCTACCCGCCTATTGTAGCATATACAGTCCTACAACCGTGCGAACATTTGCGTGCGGCTGCCCGGATGCTCCCCTTAACAAAGACAACCCACATATCACCCCATCGCCCGTCCTTAGCCCCGAGATATCAAGTACCTCTGGAGGACAGGATACTGGTATTGTTGACCAAGTCAGTACAATGGAGGGATTTCAGTCTTCATCTGAAACTTTACGGCCTGGTGAGGGAGATGTGAGAGAAATGGATAGCGAGATCCAACATCCTATGTCTGAGCCACCTCGCCACTGGGACCTACTTCCAGAGTACTCTGCAGTGGTCTGAGCACACATCGATGATGTACTTTAATAACAATCTAATTTCAAGAGATCTTAACCACCCGGATCGAACTCATTGCGGTTCTTAAAGTGAAGTGACATCTGTCTGAACTGATGTAACCACGTTTGAAGATAGTGATACGATTCCTATGTTCACCACTATTAGGAAATTTCGACTTCAAAATCGTCTTTCCTCCCCTGATGAGTGCGAGGATTGAACTTCTAGCAATCAAGATGGTTATACCCATAAAATCACATGACACCAACGTGAACACGTGCTCGCTTGCTTGTTACCTATGAGCTCAACTAGGAAAACATGTTGACCGGCTCCTATGGGGAGACTCAAACCGGTATGTTTCCCTGATTCCCTGAAGCCGGAATACCCGATAATGTCCTTTTGATGCCGGTGAGCTCTTTCATAGCTCGAGTTGTCGATCATAGTCTGGTTCCCCGGAGGTAAAAGAACTTTAGGCGGATAATTCGGGAAAAGCGGCTCTCTCGGAAGAGAGATCCGGAATGCTTCCAACTCATCGTCCCCTCCTCCTTGAGGGATGACGACAGCCGCCCAAGCAACAATCCATTATTGAGCGCTACTAATCGTAGAGTGGAGATTGAAAATCAGATCGATTTCGTATCCTGAACAGCCGTCCCTTGACCATGATTTATGGTCACGAGCTTCAGTGATACATTGTGCATGACGCTATTGGTGAAATCTGAGGTCGTTGAAGATACTCACTGTGACAGTCACTGTTTCTGACGGTATAGAGATGTGATTGATAGCACCCCATAATTCATTCTCCGCCCACTTGCCTCTCCCTAGATCCACCTTGTCCAGCCAGACTCCAGTTCCTTACTCGCTTGATTCTTCTTGTGCAAAATACCGTCGTGTCGCCCTTCAATGTATATGTCGCGATGGTTACAATGGCGGCAAGAGACATTGCAAAGAAGAGATCGCATACTTCAGCCAGCGATAACCTTCCAGATAATTCTCCCAGAGGATACGCGCGGAGCCAACGCAACGAGAAAGCCCACTGTGCGATATAGCGGCGATGAAATCCGAGGTCATTTGGAAGTGATGACCCGTGGGAACTTCGAATTTGAGGTCAATCTCTCTTTTGAAGGTTAGTATCTCTATCCCAAGCCTTGCTCCAGCAGTCCTTAAGTTTGGTGCAGGTCTTGTCCGTACCTGGGTTGCGTCCCAGAATAATAGCGACCCCTGTCGCCTTCCACCCACAGCTGAATTCCAGGTACGGGATTCCTTGTCTCACTGACGAACTTTCGAAGACTCACAGTGGAAAGTTCTTGCAAGAGACCCAGAAATTGTATTCAGATCCGTCGATCCGAAGCATCAAAGACCAAATACAGGCACATCGACTGCCATTTCAATTCGTGGTGCCTCACCAGCTCATCTCTTCTCGTTCAGACGTTCAAGAAGACTTCCTAAAGTTGTGTCCCTCGACCGAACAAGGTTCAGCGTATCGATTTCCCACAACCAAAATGCTGTTTCGGCAGCCGATGATATTCTATACGATTCGGATCAAGCACATTCGGACAAGCAAAGTTGTTGAGAACTTTATGATGTCTACGTACGAACGGGAAATAGCTATTATGCCTCATACACCTCCAGCTCCTCCTCTGGCAATGGAAGCCTTCCCACAAGAATACAGGCCTTCTACGATGAGATGGATAAGACAGCACAGATGGACAAGGCCACTTGGAGCCCTGAAGTTGTCAGCCGCCGAGCCTTCACCAGCAAATGTCTTGTCTTCAGATTTCCGTCCGTCAACTACTATAACCTTAAGCCTTACCTTTACACCAAGCAGTACTCTTGCTTTCGACACACAACCATGCGAGTGGGTCTGTCTGGTGCGGCACTACTTGCGGATCAGAACCTTCTACTCGACTCGCAGAATGGAACGAATACCAACACACTCGGCAGCCCGAAGAGATCCATTTCTGAGAGTCCGAGAAAAGAGGACGGAGCCGGAAGTTCGAGAATACGCAAAAATGTCTTGGAAAAGAGACAACAATTGCCAATGGAAGATCCATCTCGACGTTCCTATCAAGGTCGCAAGGAACTTGCTTCCGACGTTCCTCAACCAGCTTTCAGCACGTCAGTATGCGGTGGTGGTTCGCTTCAGTATCAAGGGATTTTCTCACAAGGTTTTAGAGTTGGTCTTGCCACTGCAGATCATTTGTTACCCCGCGCTAAGCCGAACGCTTGAATCGCCTCAAGAGGAAGGTTCTGCAGCTCGAGATGAATTTCTGCCATATTCGTCTTCTTCGTTTCCTCGGCAAGGAGTGACAGCCTCTGAAGTTAATATCTCACCACCATCATATGATTTATGAATGAACAGTATAGGACAGCTCGTTTCCATGTCCACATTGAGGCGAATAGCTAGTAGTTTCTTTTTGATGAGCCAATCTATAATGTTTCTCGAGTGTCCATGTACTAGACAAATATCATAAAGCGTCGTGACTTCATGCTGTAAGTCTAACCTCACACTAACTACTAGGCTGCAGTGGAAAGAGTCCGGTACCATCGATGGGATGTAATCTAGGAACACACAGCCGCCGAAACTCCCCTTGACCAGACCAAGCTTCCCATGATCACGACCAGAAAAACGAGTGCAACACTGATGCTTATGCCACCATAAATATATGCATGTTTCCTCTTCAGTGCCGTCATTTCCAGTACCCAAGTACTTATCGTGGTCAAACATCCGCAAAACCCATCTTGCACACCCTGTAGAACTTGACACCCAACCAAGCCTCCCCCAACACGCCCACCAGCAGCCCCAGGTGGCGAGTGTTGCAAGTCCCAGAAAATCCCCAAAATGACAGTCCCAGCAATGTTGACAGTGAAAGTGCCGAGTGGGAAACTCGATATGAGGCTGTTCAGACGTATCGAGGCGTAGAAGCGTAGGATGCAGCCCAGCGGAGCAAATACGAGGGAGAAGAGAACCCGTCCACGCCAGATCTCTTGAGCCCAGCTCATTCCCGGAGGTGCTACAGGTCCCGATGGCCGGTCCGGTGGCCAGATTGCCATGACAATAGCACCAATCCAAAGAGCCCATGCGAATATTACGGCGCAGCGATCAAAGACCTTTCGCGTGAGAAACTTTGGGAAAGAACGGAGAAGTCTTTCGAGGGCAATGCCCAAATGTGCACCGACTTTCAATCCCGACAGACAGAGACAGACAGTGAGAATGATGACAGCAAGTACGGCCATGAAGCTGTAACCGCCGTTGCGAGAACTGTCAGACACTGATCCAGATCTTAGAGGGATCGCTGGAGGCTGATTGGCGAGCTGTAGGAAGACGTCTCGGATAAACGACGAAAACGACGTGAGTGATCCACAGAACCCAGTCGTGAGCCCTATATACAGAGGAATAGTTTTCTTCATCGCGTTGTGGCGATTTCGCAGCTCGATCGAGGCCTTTTCAGGGTCTTCCTGGCTGTGATTGTCGTTCTGGACCATTGTTTCCACTGTCTCTTGACTGTCATCAGCTTCCTCTCGCCTCGACTTATCCATCTCATCGTTTCTATCCTGTCCATGACCTCTGAATAGTTTTCGGTCCTCACTCAAAAACCCCATGATTATGCTCCCGCCGAAGTTCGCCCAGAGCTCGCTGGTCATGACTGGACTCCCGGGATATGCTGTGAGTGCTTGAAGGCCGAGTCTTGCGAGAGTACCTAATATTGAGAAGGTGATGAGATACGATACGACATATAACTCAGTGGCGAACCTTGAAGCTCGGGAAATTTGTGTCTTCGTCTCCGCCTCCGACTCCGCCTCGTCGACAGGAGCTCGGGAATGACCGTTTTCGCCAGACCCTTCCTCGATATCTCTTTCGTAGTCTTGCTCTTGCGATCGTTCTTCTTCCAGAAAATCTTGTGAGTATATGTGTCCCTCGCGCGGATTCTGGACAGGAGCAGGTGATGCGAGCTCGTCCAGGTTGGCGAAGTCATCGGGGATGTCATAGAGGTCAGATGACTCTCGCCCATCGTGATGTACAGAGTCTTTACTCCATCTTCGGCTTGAATTCTTTTTGGGAGGTTGTTCTGCTGCCTCTCTCCGTTGTGATGTCTCTTGTTGCGAGCTTTGAAGGGGCTCAGGTGCTGCTAACTCGTTGAGTGACAAATAATCATCTGGCATCGAGTATGCTTCGCTCTCCTCATCATGGGCCATTATGTCTTTAATTCAACGAGCAGAAATGCTATAGAGCCGTCAGACTCTGTCTAGGCAAAGAGAATAAATTTCAACCAACTCACTGATAGCAACTAGAAATGATGGCCCGTCTACTCGTGATGAAGCTAGAGCCATTTCTTCTCAGGCTGATTAGTTAACTTTCTACGGCTCTGGCGGCTACAAGTTGTCGGGCAGGGAATCGGAACTCAACTAAGTGGTCAGTCCAGGGGGATTTCCTTTTTTTTTCGACGCGCATATCATACCCGATAAGAGTGTGGTGCATGTTGCAGCGGCGAAATATCGGCTGTGTTTTGTGTCTTTGATTTGGAAGATCGTCCCCATGCAGGCCTGTCAGGGTACATCGGCTTCGCCGGTAAGTCACAGCCGGTAAGCATATTGTGGTACTAACATGCGGCACGACTTTCCGGTGCTTCAAGTACGACGTTATTGGTCTTGGCAAAATTGTTCTTTGTTCCTCTCGGAAATAATCCATGATGAACGCTGATGGACGCCCGAGGAAGATTGGACCACTTCGTGCCTGTCATGAACAGACTTCTGTGAAGGTCGTGAGTGCGGGCCTTCTACTTGAGACATCACACCTGAAAGGAGAGCACACGCTCTTGGAATCGGTCTATTTACGACTATGAGTTCTCGTACAATGATCCCAAGACTTGAGGCTGATTACTTCGGTCTGAGCCAACTCCCATGCATCCCAGAAGTCTCTCCCCGCCACAAGACAATCATAAAGCATGTGCCTGCCCAAATCCCATCCCAGCATACCGATATTTCTGATTTTTAACTTCCAGATCTGCTTCGATATCCATCAACCTATTGTATTTCGCAACTCGCTCACCACGACATGGGCTACCCGACTTCAAGTGACCTGCCCCAAGAGCAACAGTCAAATCCGCTATGAAATCATCAGTGGTCTCTCCTGAACGATGAGACACAAAGACACTCCAGCCAAGGCTGTATGCGAGTTTTGCACTGCAAGATACTGAGATTAGTGGTGTTGTCACAACGTACGTGGAATGGGTACCTACGCTTCCATTGCCTCTGTAATAGTTCCAATTTGGTTGATCTTCAACAACAATGAATTGCAAGCCTGTTCTTCCTTGGCGATTTTGATCCTCTCGGTATTTGTTGCAAGAAGGTCATCACCAACAAGTTCGATCTGACAAGTCTTGTTGAACGCAGTCCATGCTGTCCAGTCATCTTCTGCAAAAGGATCTTCCAACAGTACTATAGGGTATCTCTCCAGCAGGTCGCGATATAGATCGCTGAGTTCTCGCGCGTTGAGCTTCGTTTCTGATGCTGTGTTGTGATCATCCTTAAATCCTAGGTTGTAGACATCCGATTTGAAGAATTCGCCAGATGCTGGATCTATACCAATCTTGATCTTTCCTGTATAGCCGCACTCTTCAATGGCTGTGATTAGAAGGTCGAGGGCTTCGTGAGGCTTTGATATTGGTGGAGCAAAACCACCTTCATCTCCAATTCCGATGGCTATTGTGCGTCAGACAAGGAGCAGATAATCAGGTTGCAGATCTCACCAGCTCCACCGAACTTTATTTTGATGATATTCTTCAGCGTCTGATAGACCTCCGAGCCCATCTGGACGGCGTGGGTAAGCGAGCTCGCTCCAACAGGTGCAACCATGAACTCTTGAAAGGCCATCAGATTGCCAGAGTGAACCCCGCCGTTCAGGACGTTGAAAAAGGGAACGGGCATAACATATGGCTTGTGCGAGCCAAATTGCTGACGGAGAAACTCGTATAGAGGAATGTTCTTTGTGACTGTCAGAAATTATTCATTCAAAGAGCGACGAGACAGGTCACAATTCACCTGTTCCGCAGCTCCAGCTCTCGCGCAGGCCATGCTAATACCCAGGATAGCGTTGGCTCCAAGCTTGCTCTTGTCACTAGTCCCATCCATTTCGCGCATGAAAGCATCAATATTCGCGAGATCTTTCCCAACATCAAACTTGCGGGATATGATGGCAGGCCCAAGAATCTCATTGACGTTCTGCACCGCCTTCAGAACTCCATTGCCTTGGTAGACAGCATCGTCACCATCACGCAACTCGAGAGCTTCGTAAGCTCCCTTAGAAGCCCCTGACGGCACAAGAGCACGAAAACCCCCTACTTGCGAATCAGTCTCATGGTAGACGCAAACCACAGTGGCATGTTGTGCAACACACCTTTATTTGTCCACAGAGAAACCTGGACTGTGGGCTTGCCCCTTGAATCAAGGCGTTGAGCAGCTTCTATTTTGGTGATCATATTTCTTGGACGGATCTGAGAATAGAGAATGAAATACTAGAATATGTGAAAAGATCGAAAGAAAGGACCAATCCAGATTGACGGTTTTCAAGATGGGAAGTCCGCATTCGACCCCTTCACATTATTTCTGGTAGATTCCGTTCGAACAGGTGTTTTTTGATGCTACTACGTCATATCAATATGTTCTGGTGGCATGATGTACAGTTCCTTTTGGTGGCGTGGTGACGCACACAGTACCAGTAGATCTATCGGACAAGAATGATAGGTTTCGGCGGGATATGGGCTATGCCAGGGATGGAATTTCCAATGATCGAATTCCCGGCTGTCTCGGGTTCTGCCCGGCACTGGCGGAATACAGACAGGCGGGCCAAGAATCAAGGCTCAACGTGCCGACGCGAGCATATCTACCGGATTATCGCATTACCATCGCTCGCGTCAAACAATAGCACACTACCAGGGCCTGAAAGGTTCAGAATCTCCTTTCATCAGTCCATCAATGCACTTCTAGTTGTCGATCCCTTGACTAGTAAATTCCAAGGTCTTATTGGGGATGAAGTCAGCAACAATTTGTCGGGCCAAGTCTGTTTACATGTCTAGGAGGACTTGCAATATATGCAAACAGAGCGACCATTGTTGCTCGGTTTATAAATCAAGACTCACGACCAATTTTGACTGAAGTTGGACGTGATTGTCCCGCACATTGATCTCTTCGCCCCAACCACATTTTAACCGGCCAACTTCGCTGTGAAACTTATCGAGTTCACCAATGCCTGCGATGAAGCATCATGAACACTATCACTTCCAGAAGTCTTCCAAGACTGCCGTTGGAACGCCCGAGGGATCCTCTTCTGCATATGAGGATACATCTGGTGTAATAGATGGAAGACAGAGAAGGGTCCGGAAAGCGTGTGAGAGATGTAGGATAAGGAAGACTAAGGTATGAGAAGCGCAAAGTTCTGTGTGATTTCACTGAATTCTTGTCTAGTGTGATAGAGAATTGCCTTGCAGGAGATGCAAATCTGCCGGACTAGTGTGTATTACTGGAAGTGGCAAGAGAACTGCATGTAAGGAGATGCCACAAGGGTAAGTTTTCCTTGATCTACATTTCCAATTTGTTCTAACATATATATTTAGATATGCTGAGGTCCTGGAGAGTACTCAGGATGTTCTTATCGAAACAATCCAGAAGCTTTATGCAATGGTTCGCAGTAACGAGTCGTGGAATTTGGGAGAACCTGAGATAACCGACAGAGGGCAGCCAGTAATTCACGACGTAGCATGCAAGCTTGGGTGCATTCGAGCCTCATCAGATCTCCTGATTGTATTCCCCGAAAAATATAATGACTTCACCACAATAGAAGCTCAGCATCAAGCCGCACAATCTCCGGCAAACTCGGAGGACACCAATGAACGGACATATTTTGAGGAATCCACATACTCTCAAGCATTCGATCTTGCGGACCCAGTGAGCGATAGTGAGAGTGAGCACTCGAGCTTGCCTAAAGAGTACAACCAATTCTGGTCGCAACAACGACAGCCGCCCAAAATTGTGCCCGACGCGATCAGACTGGATGGACTGCCACTGAAGCCTTTGTCTGATGAGAAGAACTACCGTGCACGGATCTCCTCCGACGCGAGCTGCACCTTTCAGTCATCCATAGATACACATCTACAGGCCGAAAGTCTGTTGTTCCGGAACGATTCACCATTTCCACCGTGGTTAGGACAAAATGATTTCATGGGTCCTGTCCGCGCCCTTGACCTCATTGCGCCCTACTCAGGCGGACAACAGATGCAGGGACTTACAAGAGCATCCGCGCCAGACATCAATAGGGTCAAAACCATGCAGTTGACTGACAATTTCCATTTCGCTAACGAGATGATTGATGACTGCAACACGGGCTTTGACATTGCAGATCCCAGTGCCAACAGCAGTTTGATCTGGGCCGGCGAATGCGAAACAAGGTATCAAATGATATTGGCCTAGATTGATGGAATTGGGTGCTTGACAAGCAGTCTCTCCTGGTATCGAACATAGGGACTTATAATCGAGCTGTTCACAACCCAACATGCAAGGTGTAAGATTAAGAACAAACAAAGGAAGATCAACGAATACATTTCCATGCAATAGATTCATTGATTGAATAGCGATGGAAAATGTACTTTTGACAAATCACTTTCATGAAGAAAAAGTTCAGTCTAAGCGCCTAGTACCACTAAGTACTCCCCTCGGCTCACAGTTGCAAGATTCACAAGGGAGGGCTGCGGACTCTGTGATGGGTCAGAAGTCTATGCAGTGGGCCTTTCAAATAAGGGAGATCATTGAGCGGGAAAGAGTCATCTACAATCCTTCAACTAAAACAGAACATTGTTCCTGTCCCTGCACAGACAGTGATACAGTAAGTACTGAAAGTATCAATCACGTCATGAGTATTTTCCGCACCTCAGTATCGACATTCATCATCTCCCCATCCATGATCCCGTGTACATAAGACTCTCCCATCAGTTCATAGCAAGTTCCGCCAACCCTTTCGTATGCGCCACCTCCTTTCCTCCGCAACACCAAAGGATACCTACGTCCACAAATAATCAAAACCGTATCGCCAACCTTCGCCATCGTCGGCAAAATGGCCATGTACCCCTCCTTCGTAACAGCAAGCTTCTGCATCGACATACAAGTCCCCATCCCAGTCCCCCACGTCGCAGGCTCCTGCATAGTCTGCCAAAAGCTTTCTCTTTCCTTTCAATATTTCACTCGCGATCTGATCATGGTACTTTGAGAGCTGAACCCATTGCTTGTAATCTCGATACAAGTTACACGAAATTGAGATAGCCGATGGCATGGTGCAGGATAGCTGCGAAGATGGCGGCGAATTCAGGTGTGCTTGCGAAGCGGGAGATGCGCTCGCGGAGATCGGGCTGGAATTCGAACCATCGGGGGTGTACGACGCGGTGGGAGAAGCCGTGGGAGTCGATATCCATGGTTGCCGGAAGGTATGAGGTTGTCTTTGATAAGAGATAGGACGCTCGAGTGGATGTTGGAGGAGGCGCCTAGAGGCTGTGATGCCGAGAGTGAGGCGTTTTCAGCCCTTCGGCCACGTGCTAAAATTAGGGCAGCTCGCCTGACGATGTCGACAAGACTCGCGGACTGGGAAACATGCGCACATCCCGAGAGCGGAATCTTTGATCAGAAATAAAAACTCAAATCATGAGATCAAGCAAGCGAAGCACAACAGACAAGCAACCAGGATTCAATATGGATGTATTCCGTTCCAATCCAGAAACGAGTGAACTGAATACTTCAACCAGCGAACAAAACCAAGCACAAAACAACAAACACTACTCCAGTACCCCATTCCGCCGCATCCATTCACCATCCATAACCCAAATCAAATTCATCAAATCATCTCATCGCGGTCCCCCAAGAAAGTAGTACTCCTCCGCCGTTCCGTAACAATCTAAAACAACGAACCTCTCGCAAGCGGACTTCCCACCTTAGGAGCAAACTGCAGACTCTTCCTCCTCGCGGCCATCAGCCGCATCATAACACTCTCATCCTTCTTTTCGCTCAAGAAGCCCGCACCCAAGGAAGTTCTGCTCTGAGCATCTGCCTGCTCAGTATCGACGTAGCGTCTTCCAGCAGGGGCAGTCTTCTGAACGAGCTGCTCAGTGTGAAGGAAGTATGGGGTCTGTCCAGTTGGGGTGTCCTCACCGTAGAGACCTTCCTCACCATAAGCGGAGATGGTCTCAGGTGCTGGAGTCGCTGGAACGGGAGATAGGATCAGGGTCTGGTCATAAACATCTCCTGATGAGGATGAAGCTGGTGAGCGGACCCATTGGACAGATTCGCGTCTGCGGCTCTTGTTGGTGGCCGGGGTGTCTGGAAAGTGGAGGAATTCCTTGGTCGGTGACATGTTGCGGTTTGGAGTCATTGAAGATACCATCTCGCCGTTCATCTTCGCCAAAGCACGGGGCTCCATGCTCTTGCGACGGCGATGGCCACCTCTTGGCACCATTCCGGTGTCGACAGAATATGCGGACTCGTCGAGCCATTTGTTCTCGCGTTCACAGCTATACAAGCATTAGCAAAGTCCATATATCGTTCAAATGTGAAGCTCACTCCAAGACCCATCCAACACCGACACAAGAGACAACCCCGTTAGTCTCCTTAGCTCTTTCTAAAGTTCTCTTTCCACCATCCTTGAATACCACATGTGTGATTCCAATCTTGCTTGTATCTTCAGAACTACCGTTCCAGTTCCAGGTCTTGACACATCGAGCACCCATCTGAGCGAGTAGCTCAGTGAAAAGAGCACTTGCGTCTGAACCTTCGCTAGTGTGGACATCGACGAAGACGACAGCACCCTTTAACAGAGAAGTGTTGATATCACGACGAGGAGTACGAGCTGGTGTTCCCATGGTAGACCAGCCCTCTGTTTTCGAAGGTGTCGCAAGTGCATCTTGCATCACAACATCCTGACTTTGTTGCTTGGACTGAGTTCTGGGTGTGTTCTTGGTAGGAGAGTAGGAAATGACAGTGTTGTTTCGTGAAAGAGTGCTTGAAGGTCGCTGAGAGGGCAGTTTAGAGATGCTAGCACTTCGCTTCTTTGGTGAGGGTCTCAATGGGGTATCATCCGCAGCAGCTTTGAGAGGAACCTTCGACACAGTGTGGCAGACTCGCTCACCAAGAACACGTTTTGGTCTTGGTGTAGCGTATGATCGCACTGGAGATTGGGTAACTGGTGCTGCCATCAATTGAGGGTCGATAGGCATGGCGTTCTCGTCTCCATATTCTTGGCTGGCTTCAGATGGTGCAGGTTCTACGGCGGGTGGCATGTCAACCTCGTCGGACAGCTCCTCGATATGGGACTCTTGCACGGCTTGAGGCTCAGTCGCCTCCACAGGGATGCTTTTGGGCAGATTCTCTGGCTCTTGCTCAGTCTGAGGCTCGACATTCTCAAAATGGTTCTCTTCCAGAGTTTCCTCGCTCTCCTGCACGGACTCCGTCGTAGATTCCAACAGTACATTCTCGTCAGCAGACTTTGGCTCGAACACTTCATCCACCATCATTTCGACGTTGACGGACTCAGAGACGGCTGGCTCAGCAGCAATGAGTTCTTCCTCTGGAGTCTGTAAGACCTGGAACTCAGGCTCCTGGGTCTCCTCGAACATTTCCTCGTGAACAAGGACCTCGATCTCATCCGGCTCAAGCATTGACATTTCGTCAGCCTCCATAGCAAGAGCCATATCCTCCTCGTCCAGGTCAACTGGCTCGAAGTTGGCATCCAGAATGTCTTCCTCCTGTGCCAGGACCTCCGGCTCAGCAGCCAACTCATCGCGAACAGACATCTCATCTTCGAAGAATGTACTCTTGGCAGGAGATGGTCGTGGCGTAGCATCTTCGTTTCTTTGTGAGACGAGCTTTGTGGGTGAAGCTTCCTCCAACGATTCGTCCGCATCAGACTTCTCAGGGCTAGCGGCCATCCAATCACTCAATTGTCTGGCAAGGGGAGTAAACCCAATCTTGCTCTTGCGAGTAGATTCTAAAGATCTTTGTGTGGATGTTGTCTTTGGGGTCTTGGCGATGGCCTTGAATGGGCTTGGTGTCGCTGGAGATGAAGCAAAGTCGTGCGAGATGTTGAAGCTCGAAATAGGGACTGGCGAATAGCTCGGTGAGCCTGAAGCAAGTTCATCTTCAGACTCCGAGTCGTCGAATGGGCTATCATCAGACTCGCGGAGAGCGAAAGCTGCTGAGAATCCAGTGCTGTCTCTTGGTGGAGATGCAGGAGGGGTTGTGTTGTGATCAACAACAACGTCTTCATACATCACATCCGCCACATCGACAGCCATAGGCTCGTTGACCTGTGCATTATCGGCGATGCTCAGAGTCTCTATCTCCTCTGCGATAGGCTCGGACTTCTCAAATGCTGGGTCCGCATCTCGAGGCATTATCGACGAAAGACGGCCAGAGAATGTCAAGCTCGGTTCAGCTACCATCATAGTGGAGTCGGAATCGTCCTTCGACACTGGACTTCCGGTGGCAGCAGCCACGCTTGAAGCAGCCATATGCCCGGGGCGCACTGCACTCTTGGTAACTGTTCTTGGCGTCGCAAATCGCGAAATCTTGAAAGTGCTGGCCTTAGGTGTTCCAGCAAACAGAGATGCGTTGTTCGTAGACCTGGTCGGAGAACCGTTTTCGCCGACTTTGGTTGGTGATTGTGGGCGTCTAGCAGGTGATTGAAGCAATGAAGCTTTCAAAGGAGAGTTCTCGGTGGCTACCTTTGGAGCTGGCAGAGATGGCTTGAAGGGAGATTGTAGCAACGAGTTGCCCATAGTCAACTTCTGAGCAGATGCCTTGAATGTGTCCTTGAATGGAGATTGTGGAGGGCGGCGAGCTGGGCTGGCGATAGTTGATCCCTTGAGATCTTGTGTGACTACCCTGTTGACAGTGATAGAGTTGGAAGTCGAGAAGTCCAGCTTCTTCGCAGTGCCAAAGATACTTCCAGGAGCCTTCATGGGACTCTTCATGAGTGGTCTCATGGGGGTCTTCTCTGCTGTAGCCAATTCATCCTCAGACACGGTTTCCTTCGCAGTAGCAACCTGTGTAGCTTTCTTGGGGCTCAATGGTGATGATTTCTCCTTCTCCTCCACAGTGCTCTTCGCACGCCCACGAGTAGCACGAGTTGTAGTTGTCGCAGCAGGCTTCCGTACTGGCTTCGCTCGCAAACCGGTGGCAGGTTCAGCAGCCTTTGCCTTGCCTTTGGCATTGACTTCGATGGGGACGATGTTCTCTTTGTCGGGTTCTTCGAACTTGACGGTCTTCTTGGGAGCTGCTGCCTTGCTGACAGTGGTGCCTCTCGCTCGAGTCGGTCTTTTCGTGGGCTCCTCGACGACGATTGATTCTTCTTGTGGTACCTCAATCTTCTTCGCGCGTCCCCTCGTAGCTCTTATGGGCTCAGGTGCTGGGGTTTCGACTGGAGCTACAGCTTTCTTCGGACGACCTCGAGTCGGTCTCACTGGAGCTTCGTTCATTTCTTGTTCTGGTTCGGGGTCTGGTTGGACGGCTTTCTTGGCTCGTCCGCGTGTGGTCTTTGGTTCTGGTTCGATTATGGGTTCTGGTTCTTGTTGTTCCTCGACTTCGACATCATCGGCTCGGGTCTTGCGTTTGGTCGTCGAGACACTACGAGTAACTTTCGCTTTCGAAGCGGCAGTCGCGATTTTGGTGGTCTTCATGCCCGTGTCTGTTGTTTTCGCAGCCGCTCGGGCGCGTGTGACACGTTTAGGTGGTGATTGATCCATGATGATGATTGTTGCTGGAGGTTAGTATATCGAATTGAGGCGATAGCGATTTCACATTGACGCGATTGTGATTGTCACGGTAGGAGCAGATATCGAGGTGTTTATTTGAGGTGGAGGCTTGTTTGTTGTCATCCGGCGATTTAGCGTCGTTGCCATGTCAACCCCCACGTGATACATATCGGGACTTGGAAATCCCCTCACTCGATCGATCAGATCCACTTAGCCGACTATTGTTGACGCCTAACGATGCAGCTTCGAACTTAGCAGGTTTTATGATCTTTGACTTGCGGTGAGTCGGCAAGACTTTGTTCTTGCCAGCCTACCAACTTTTGGAAAATGGTCGTGGCTCCCTTCAGAAGTCAAATTACAGCTGGCCGCCACATCCAGCAAGCGAAGGACAACACGATCAACCACAATTGCTCGGAGGAAACTCTTGCTCCAGGTCTCTGGCAGAATGCATTGCACGTCAACACCACGATGAAACCTTATGATGCCAGAATGGATTCTTCGGTCGAAGGAGGTCACGTGCACACTTCAACATCAAACTGCTTGTCTGTGTAAAGAGCAGAAGTCAGCCAGCAACCAACTTTCAATTCATCATGATCGATTGGGAATTTTCATCAGTCCTGTGTTTGTCATCTCTGTGTTGTCAACCTTGGCGTTGTGCTTCTTCTATCACACCATCAGTCCCGAAGATTCGGAAAGTCAAAAGTGATTTACCTTTTACATCCTACAAGGTACATGACAGGCATGCATAATGATCAGATTGTATCAACCTTGCAGGTGGTGCGATAGTTGATCAGCACTTTGATATTTTGCCTCTGGTTTTGCCAGCTACTTGTAATCCTTGTCCTCAGCCCAGCGTTACCCCGCGAAAAAGGTCATCCTCATTCTTACAACTTGCGCAGTGGGTTCCAAAGTTCTTTATACTTTCCCCAACTCTGTACATTCGTGTTGATAGACGCAAGTTCTGTTCTTGCTTCTTCCAGATTGGCTTTAGGGTTTCGGTATTGAGCAACGACAGATCCCTTCATCTCAAGTCTCATCACAACTTAACCTTCTTCAAGCGAGTCATGATCCCCCTCCATGCCTTGCTTCGCAGGTTTTTCCTCACCCAAGATGTCGAGACTTTACTTGTAAACCTTTCCTTCACTGTTTGGTCCATTGCAGCCTCCTCTCCAGATTTTCCTCGAACGAATATCAAGTCTTCGAATCAGAATGGACGATAAAAATCTATCGAATAAGTATCTCCAAGCAACCCACCTACAGCCCCAGCATCTTGGCTTCAAATCCACTCAGAATCTCAATTACGAACTTCAGGATCCAAGATTCCTCGATCTAGATAACACAGAGAAAGATGGCATCGTCCAAAGTGAGGAGATGGGAAGGGAGCAGCCAGTGAAGCAAGAAAGAAAAATTACTGGATGGAGAGTACGTCCATGCCCTTGATATTGGTATTACATGGACGATGAACTGGAATAGTTACTGATATGAAGTCCCACAGTGGCCAGTTCTTGTGATTTCTGTCATTTCGGCTGTGTTCTTGTATTGTCTCGATACGAATTTGACAAGTATTTTGATACCAGTAAGTTTAAATCGACCATATTCACGCCAGTCTCCTGGGCATTCGTACCGCCGAGCCATACTAAATTGTAGTATACAAGTCAACTAACAAAAAGATCAGGTCCTCCTCGCTGAATTCGGAGAAGCATCCAAACTCCCCTGGATATTCGTCGGGTACCTCTCCCTACCCCTTCTTTCGCCCTACCGTATTCTTCACTGATAACCATCAAGTTTCTCCCTCGGAGCCATAGCACTCGTCCTTCCCGTGGGAAAATTATACACCATACTCCCAGCCAAACACCTCTATCTCCTCTTTCTCAGTCTCTTCGCCCTCGGATCCGGTCTCTGCGGTGCAGCACAGAGCATGAACATGTTGATCATTGGGAGAGTGATAGCTGGAGCAGGTGGTATTGGTCTTTATACCGGTGTGATCGTTATTCTATCGAGTGTCACAACGGCTCAGGAGAGGCCTACTTACGTCGGACTGGTGTAAGTCCTTTTCCCCTCCCAATCCGCCTCCACCTCCTCCAATTCCAACCAACACCCAACTAACCACCCCTCAACCCCAGCGGAATCTGCTGGTCTCTCGGCCGCGTCCTCGGCGCCCTCTTCGGCGGCCTCCTCGGTCCACGCTCCTGGCGCTGGGGTTTCCTCCTCAACATCCTCATCACCACCCTCTTCACCCCCATCTACCTCCTCTTCATCCCCCCTCTAGATCCATACCCCGCACCCACCACCCCTCTCCTCCCCCGCCTTCTAACCCTCGACATCACCGGCACCCTCCTCAGCATCCTCTCCATCACCGGCCTCATAACAGGGATATCCTTCGGTGGTCTCTCCTCCACATTCGCGTGGTCCAGCCCTCCAATCATCACCATCTTCTCCCTCTCCCTCCTCTCTCTCATCCTCTTCTCCATCCAGCAGAAACTCTACCTCTTCACGACCCCGAAAGCACGACTCTTCCCAATCGATATCCTCACCATCCCAGAAGTCTGGCTGGTGTTCATGATCACCGCGTTATGCAGTACAGGCGGGTTTCTGGGCCTGGAGTATATGAGTTTGTATTTTCAATTGGTGAAGGGAGAGAGTACGCTTGGTGCTGCGGTGAGGTTGTTGCCGATGATTGGATGTATGGCGGTTTTCATGCCGGTTGTGGGATGGGTTGTGCCGAGGGTTGGGGGAGGGGTTTGGTGGGCTGTTGGCGGGGGGATGG
>JGI24512J20087_1000382_pt1 | contig 19360 bp, 14 predicted proteins | sample LinPmetageLP35_FD_20087 | JGI IMG/M metagenome (IMG submission 20087) | reverse complement strand
TTGCAACGGTTATCAGTCTTGATCAGTGACAGCGTCCCTACCTACCAACCAACCTACCTTCGCACTCTCGAGCAACACCAGCCCGACCGTACGTTACAATATTCCCAACCAAGACGGCCGAATCTTGTAACATATCCTTTATCACCTTAAATCAATATGTAATCTTCCTATAAATGTTCTTCTCATAACAATTCCAATCTAATGCTTTAACTCTTTATGCTATGAGTTTTGGATGGCGTTTCTTCAGAGCCTTTGCCCAGTTCCGGCTGGGAGGCTTTAGAAGTTTTTCGGTGGCAAGCCGATGGCAGCTAACTGTAAAAGCTAAAGAAGGGATGAATTTCATTCTTATTAAATGTCCTAAATCAAACATTTATAGCAAATACTTAACAACAATATCTTCTTCATATAAATAAAGATATTATTAGCCTTGCGCCTTCTCTTTTATCAAGGGTTATTTACAAGCATGATAATAAAGTGTGAAACGAAATACCTCGCCATAATTTGTAAGAGCATAGTATGATATAGGCAGGCCAGGAGGCACGCCTTATGCCAGAACGCGGCTAGCTATGTCTATATTGTCTCGCCGTCGTGATAGTGATTGCTAAGACAAGTGACGAGCGATCCAGTGCGCCAACTGCTGCAGAATGTTCTAGAAAGCATGGTCCTGCGCCACAAGCCTTACAGAAGCGTGATTTAGCGAATTATGGGCGTGAATTTAGTAATTATTATCTCGGCTAAATCATGTGGACAAGCTCTAAAACTTGCGAACGCTCTTGCCACTCAGTGTAACCCCAGGACTGCAACCTTTTCCTCTCTAATTGTCTTCACATTTTAGAGGCATAATACCTTAGTACTGGAATACTCTTGATATGTTCGGAATGTTAAAAAAGTTCAGTGGTCGCGGTGAAACAGGGGGTGATAGCAAAAGAGACGATAAGTGGCGACAACAAAACGCGCGACAATATAATCATTTTACTTATACTTGAGTAGCGGTTCTGAGGAAAAGTAACTGTAGAAAAGAAAATTTTAACCACAATTTCATAGGCTTGCTAGAAAGAAAATTGTGATTCGAAAACTGTAAGTTCGTCTCGTCACAGGGTGCGTCTCGGCACACAGGGATGGACGTTACCACCTTTTATTAGTCTTGAACTCCGGGAACGAATAATAAACATTAAGGTCCTCCCTCTTCTTCTCCATCTCCTCTCTCTCGCACACTGGGCATAGCTTGTCACACTCCTCCGTATGTGTTCCTTCTTTGCAAGCAGGTGCTGCGAAAGTCCAGACTCCCGGGATGAGTGCTGCGCACGGGGTCAACGAACTCTGGATGGTGTGGCTACACTTGAATACGGTGTAGTGATAGTCACACATGGCGGCGAAGAACTTGAAGATGGAGCGGAAGATACTGGAGGGGGTCGTGAGACACATAGATGCCGAGGAAAGATGTCGGGGGTGGGGTTGAGGAGGACGGAAAGGGAACGGGGGACAAAGAATCCTAGAAGAGGTGTGAGGGAGTCTAGGGGAAATGTAGAACGGGGGAGAGTAGGGAAGAGTGGTTGTTGTTTTGAGCTTGTTGTGGAAGGATGGATAGATGGTTTACATCCTGGATTATATACTAGAGCACAACAATGCAGCTGTCATGAAAGAAGTCTAACAATGGCTTGAATACATTTGAAACCCTCTTCATCAAAGGATATCAGTCACATACGAAAAGAGGAACGAAAGAAATCTCTTGGATATGGCATAAAGAAATCATCTTTGGTTCAAAGGCTCTTCAATACCCTTCTTCCCTTTGTCTCGAAACAGGAACCTTGCCGCGTCTATTTTGCCCATGCCTGCTCTTGACTCACTTCGATTCAGAGTCCCGACACCAATAATATCCACCTTTACTCCTCCAAGATTTCAGCACTGTCGGTATAGCAGACACCTCCGCACAGCTCATGATGTGTATAATTCGGCAACATTGCTCGATCTGCGAAAGGCACTTTAATAGATTCGCGAAAGACTGCCCCTCGGAATGCCCACAATATGCCGAGGCCACATCTCATGAGCATAGTAAGTATCTCGAGAAAGAGAAAGGATGGTGCTTGAGTATTGGAATTGTTTGTCACAAGTGTGCCAAGATCAAAGACGGTGAGCCGACGTCGCCAAAGACGAGAAGAAGGCAGGCTGGCGCTTGGAAGAGAATGCTGAGGTCGAAATTGATGGCCAAGAAGAGAGATGCTGAAGATGCCAGACGCGAAGAAAAGAAGAGAATGGAAGCAAAAGCGAGGGCTCAGGCGATTGAGGATGCAGTGGTATGGAGAAAGCAGGCTGGAGAGATAGTCGATTTCGCTATAAAGGCAGAGTTGAGTAGTGTAGAACACTAGTCTCAGTAGTTATCCTTTTGAATGGGCCAACTATACATCGCTGGCTTGATTGTTTACTTCTCGTGCAGCATGACTCTGAACTTGTGATGTAACTTACTATTCACACTGAACAGAATCCTGATCAAAGAACTCGGTCAAAATCCGTAGTCACATGGTGGGCCAAAACAGGTCTGTTGTCAGCATTGTTCTCACATGATAACCCACTACTAGTGGATTTCTACCTCACTCATCAGGGTGTTTTATACCTGATAAAATTGAAGCTGAGCTCGAAAAGATGATGTGAAGGATGGACCCGCTGTTTAATGTCTGATAGCCCTACTTCCGTGTTATCTTAATTAGATGCAAAAAAGACGCTTGAGCTTCCTTGGCTCAACATTTCACAAATCCAAGCACCTACTGAAATTTAAAGCAGTACCATTCGTCATTTCGGGAACAGTTTTGAGGGCTATGTTGATATTGGAGGGTAGGGGGCATGTTACGCGAGGTGGTGGTGCTCTAGCTTAGCCACACAACAACTTTGGGTTAGTGGATCAATGTGGCGTAGCAGGGAAGCTGAACCTCTCAAACTTCCAAAGTATTCATCTCCTCATCCTCCGCCGAAAGCATCAAGACGAGAAACGCCAGATCGAGCTGATTTCGGGCTGCCATCTCAAACCGTTAGGGAAGACATGGAAAATGGAAGTACTGCTTCTGAGTCTCAAGACAAGCCACCTGCAGAGGGGGATGGTCGGATCGAACGCTCTTCAGTCAAGATTGTATTTGACTGGGGTGGACCAGCCCTCAATGTCCCTATAGCATTTGCCAAGTACCCCGATAGAGTTCGGAAGGAGCTCGTTGAAGCCATCCGTCACGTTGAGCTTAAAGAATCCGACTTGAAGTTACTAATGCTAGGATGTGCTGTGGAATCCGCTCTCCGGAAACCAAATCCAGTCACGGCAGAGCAAATCTTACATCATGTCAAACAGTACCAGAAGGATACCACAGAATGTCTTGGTGCTCTGTTTTACGCGTGTGGGAGGAATTATGGGTTGACGATCTTCTTGGCGGCAAGTGCAGAACCGGAATTGCTAGCACGTCTCGAGGAGATACCCCAGCAAGATCAGGTTCTTCTGATCCGTAGACTCACAGAGGAACCCCCGAGAGATTCGTCTAAGCTTCTGACAGAATGCGATAATTATGAGGGTACTCTCTCATTTCTATGTCCCATTACTGTTCTTGGCTAATTGGCATCAACTTCAAGTCCAGAAATCGACAGCGACACGAACAGCTAATAAAGAAAGTCTTCAAAGTGGCTTCAATACTGTTCAGTCGTCTCCTTCTATTCTTGAGCAGTTTAATTAATTCCAGCTCTCAGCTTGGGCCGACTTTCGCCTCGTTTTGTTGGAGCGAGAGAGCCAAACAGACGAAATCTGCTGTCACCTTATTCCTGCTGCTTTCAAGGAGCATCTCGACTATGAAGCCCTGTCGTACACTTGGGGTAAGGTTTCACAGGATGTCTGGCTTGGAGTACATAGCAGCGACAGCGAGCAAGCTATACATTTTGTAAAAATGTGTTTGATTGTTCTCGATTCGAGAAATCCTGGAAGGTTTCTGGATATGTGTATGATGGTAGCAGAATATAAGAACCTTCGGAGTGGCATGCCGTCGACTCGCTGTTCCGTCGAGACTACTGGAAGAGAACATGGGTCATACAGGAGATTCAGCTTGCCAAGAATGCCCTTGTTCATTGTGGGGACCAGAAATTTGACTGGACGGCTGGGAGAACATTCTTCGATTTCTTGCGAGGAGATCGCGATCGACATCTGGAAACAGATCCTGAAAGTGTCGCTATCATGCAGACTCCCGCGATCCAACTCTTGGAGACTGCGCTTGTACTTCAGAAACGGAATATGACTCTGAAGCGACTGTTATACAGGCACGAAAATTCGCTCTGTCGCGAAAGTCGACACAAAGTGTATGGCCTGTTGGCTCTTGCTAGTGATTGTCAGGACGGGACTCTACAACCCGACTATGACAAGGACATCTCGAGGATATGGCGAGATACTCTGGGATTAGAGATGACAGGACACTTCTACGGTCAACAGATCTCGGCGGACTTAGTCCGCTATAGTCATTTCCTTCAGCGATTTTTGAAGATTTGGCATTTAGGTCCAGAATCACTTCTGACATCCATGCCACGTGATCCATTTTGCATTTTGGGCTATTCGATTGGTAGGCTGCAGGCAATCGATGTTGAGCACCAAACCATTATGCACCATTCCTTCCGTACCACACAAATGTTCGATAGTGAATCTCTTATACAAAAGGGGCTGGAGCCACCACAAACCAATCTGTTCGGTGACTTGTTGGACCCAACCAAAGCCCCCAAAGGGATACGTATGGCTGGACTCTACCTAGAAGTCCTCTGGCACATCCAGAGACAATGGAGCACTCCCGACGATATTGATGGATATTTCAAATCCGGAGACCCGATAAATCACGACTTTCAAGCTTCCAAGTGGCCAGACAGTGGTAGCGCCGGACGTAGCACACAAAGACGATGAGATATGCATGTTTTCGAAGCACGACTCAGCGATAATACTGAGAGAAAGCCAGACAGAAAGTTGGAACGTCATATGCAATGCACTGGTCTTGAAGAGCGTGGAGAAAAGGAACCGTCGGCCTAGAGAGGAGTTGAGGAGCTACCAGTACTGTGTTCCAGACTACGATATCTTTCCCCCGCCAACTTCAGATCCTCGGAATAGCTTGTACATTCGAATGGGTACCAGGACTCTGCAATGTATGACTGGGGTTTCCGGACGGTAGGGTGTTATTTGCTTGTTTCTGTTGGTCATATTGTACTTGACAAATATTGGGCAGGACGGTGCTAAGCTGAGGAATTACACCCCGAACACTTTATTCATATCCGCACCTTTACTTGGTTCCAATTTACAATATGATACGAAAATAAGGAGTCTGTTGCTAACATGATAGCAGAAAATAGCACCTGTGATATCCAGGAGTTGCCAGACATGTAAATGGTGGGATCGCCCGTCTTGGGCCCGTGGCGTTTCGAAATTCCAAGCCACCGACTTCTGTCAATACGTAAACACTAGCACTATCAGACCATGAGGGGCTCGACGCAGAATGTAAAGTGTGAAAAGGTAGTGTTCTACTCGCTGGGTGCTTTTCGCTCCCCCGCAATCTCGATCCCGCATATTCTGCCAAGTTCATCATGCTGTCGTCGGCTATCACATCACATCTTCGGCTGATGCAATTCATCCTGCAAACGAGGTGGGTTTCGTTCTCCTCATTCTCAGGCCCCACACCACCGAATGAGGAGATTTGAACATTGTCTTAGTACTTCTAGTAAAGTCAAAGAGCTGTCTCCTACATCTCTGTGCACAGCGAAGCTCTACCCTCCTAAGCTTGAGGTTTTATTTCATCAGGCCTGATCGACGCCCAACGTCATGAAATCCTTCCATGTTATCAACCTCTTGCTGGCAACTGCAGCTTCAGCGCATTGCGACAAAGCATTTCTCAGGAATGCCACCGCCAAATATATCTCTGCGCAGACTGGTGGCCGAGCCAGTTCTGGAATCTCACTTGCCAGCAATTTCACCTATATCGAAAACGCCAAAGTGACCGATATCAGAAACAGCACTCTTTCTCAACCCATCAGCATCGACTTCACTCGCAGCGCACACGATATTGAGCAGTGTGCGACTTTCACAGAAATAATCGCAGCTACCAATCCACACCCCTACGTGATTCATACTCGTATGGTCTTCGAGAATCACAAGGCGACGCTCATCGAGTCCGTTGTGACCGACAGCGGTGATTGGCTCTTCAACGCTACTGGTACACTTGAGCTCAACGCGCCTGAGAAATGGAACCCGATTCCTGTCAAAAAGCGTGACTCTCGCGCTGTTATTCAGGCCGCTGAAGATGCGTACTTCGACCGGTTCGGCAATGTCAGCGTCACTGTTCCCTGGGGAGCGCCATGTTATAGGCCAGAGGGTGGCTTGCCTGCCAAGGGGGAGATGAAGGGCGATGACTGTGATATGGTGTGGCCAAGCACTATCTATGTACCGTATCGGCGGTATGTCATTGATGAGGAGTTCGGCGTGGTGGATATGTTCGTTGGGATCCCGGGATTGGATAGGACGCAAGGTCAAGATCCGATGCCGGATAGTCATGCTTTCAGGATTGAAGGTGGCAAGATCAAGTATTTGCATACTGTGTCAGCCTGTGTGGTAGCTGGATGTGGACTGAACGATACATTTGGTAAGTAGTGTTTGATGGTTGAATGTCATTGACATATGTAGGGAACTAAAAGAGGAAACTATTGTACAGTGGTATCCGCAAAAGGAAATCTTGTTCTTCCTAAAATCCCTAAGCATGCGCTTCCTTTACCTATTGCTCTGAAAGAAAACCACATGATGAGAAACGATTTATACCCCACGCCTGGTCGTACAAATCATGCCGGCCAGCGCCAACATCCATTATGATTATCGACTTAGTGGTCAAGGTCCATACTGAAACGCTCAGACCTGGTTGTGTCCGTGGTGTCCGTTACCATTCAGGTGACCAGTGGTGGTATCGTGGTGGACGGTCTCCTTGGGAGCGAGAGTGTTGTGAGTCTTCGTGCGGCGCTTGTCCTTGATGACATGGTAAGCAGCAGTGGCGGCATGTAGAAGACTGTTATTGGTGTGTTAGCATGGTTTATTGGATTTGTTTAATAAAGAAGGCAAGAACATGAACTTACGTGCTGAGGATTGCCAAGATGAAAGTTCCCCAAGGCAAGTTGCAGTTGACTGAGCTAGGAATCTTCGTGTTGATAGCAGTGTATCTGGTAGCGTTGCAAGGCGCGCTTGAGCCTCCACGCTTGGGGCTAGTGAGGACTGCGACTACGATGAAAGCACCGACAAAGAGAAGATCGAGAACGATGAAGATCATGCGGAGCATATTCGAGCCGGTACCCTTGATGGCGAACTTCAAAGCCATTGCGATGAGCGTGTAGAGGACTGCAGCTGCAAGAATACCTTCGACGGCACCATTGGACCGAGATGCACGACCTGCGAGGCTGATGATCTTGCGGAGACGAATGGAGAAGAGGATGAGGGAGGTGAGGGAGGAGAGGAATTGGAAGAGGCGAAGGAGGCGATCGAGCATGGAGGGTTTGGCTGCGACAGTCCCACGGTCATCGTACGTCGTCCTGGTATTGTTGGCGCGTGAATGCATTGTGTAAGCTAAGTGACTTTCTTGGGGAATTATCTGGTAAAATTGAGAGAGTTTGCGCGCTGATGAGGAGAAAGTTTCTTTGTTGGCTTGATGGATGTGCACAATTCAGGCGTGGACAGGTGGGTACTTATACAACAACAAGACGAAAATCTGGAGAGCGTCAAGTACTGACCTGCTAGCGGTGAACATCTAAATACTCTCTCGTCATAGGCATGAAGTAAGCCGAGCTCAACTCAACAAGCTGGAATGATCACTGCCAAGTATATTGAGCACGCTCGTGCAAATGATATTCCTGCTTCTATCAAGGCAAGCTTTGAAAATGACCCTCAAAAGGAGATTCTACTCCGGCACTCTTGAAATCTTCTATGCGCTCATCTCTCTTTCCTGCCATGTTTCAGGGTTCACAAAGAAAATTATATGGCATGCGCTCATCGCTCTTAGTACCGGCATTAGAGACACAACGCTAGCTAGCGAATCGGGAGGACGCCATATGCGGTGAGGCTGAACTAATCGGATAACATACCCGGTATTAACGAATGAGGGCGCGACACGAGAATCTGGTTGGGAGGCTCGAGGGGAATGTGAAAACAAGGTTTAAGCGAACCCGTCGTCACCGCCACAGTTCAACCCAAAAAGTGGTCACGTCACCAGCCACAGCCGACTGCGCCATACCAAATCAGCCACAATGAGCGGGAGTATCAACAGAGTCTGCTCAGCGCATGCAGAGTAACTTAAGAGACCTTTGCAGATCTACGAGTAATTGACAAGCAGCGATCCGCACCCAGATGAAATATTCTCAGTCCCCGCGTTGAACACTTATATTTGCTCAGACCTCATTTGATGAGCTCTTGAAGTGGCCTGCAGGGAGCCATGGTTAACATGTCCTCTCTGCGGTATAGAAATCAAGTCACAGGGCTGGAGTTTCCAAAGAAAGGCGCCAGACGTATTTGAAGTGTTTTTGTTATGTTATACATCCCCCCTGTAATCATTTCCAATCCGTGCTGCTGTTGGGCTTGCGCTAAACTCGCGTCAAGGACCTGAGAGGTAAGCACAACGCCACTGAAAATCTTTCTGTTGTATCTCTCCTCGAACAATACTACATAGATATTTCAGCGATGATGGTGTAAGGTACAATGCCTAGCTCGAATATCAGCTCCACGGAATTTTGGGTCTTCTAGAATTTCTCATTCTCAGTGAGGAGTAGTTCTTGGCCCAATTTCGTCACCTTATCATTTGCTCCCAACGTTTCTCGCTCAATGGCCCTATCAAACGTGTGAAGGGGACAGAGATATCTTGTCCGTAAATTTTGTCAGGCAATGATTCCACAAGGTTCTGGTTGGTGGGAATACATTGAGGATCTTCACATCAGATGACATGCGGCTATTGAGGCTTGTCGGCTCGAAGGCACGACATACCCGACGGAATTGGGCTCAAAAGAAGCGCAGATTTATGTCACAAGTTAATACAAGGGAAGAAGATCAGAAAACGAAAGAGCGATTTAACAAAGTCATTTCATCGTAGGATTTGGTCCCATATGTTCAATAATCCCTTCCCCAACCCGGAACGCCAATCCATGCCTTTTCAGTCCGACCGCATTTTCTGCTTCGTTGACCACTGCCTCCCAACATCCACGTAGGTTTTCGAGCCTTTCTGCCCTCTCACCCTCCTCACATACCATGATACCATTCCTAGAACTACAATGACGAAGAAGACAGCTGGTGCATGTCTGGGCCCGGTTCCAACTGCTGCGGCCCAGGAATCCTAATAATTTAGTTAGTTCCATGGCAAGAGAGGACGGGTTTGAACAGACTGAGACAGATTTCGCAGCCATTTTCAACTCCGCTGGTTTAGGCAGCGATGGAAGAACCATAGGTGGATTCAGGCTTGGTTGAGGAGGCGCCATTGTTATTTAATGACTTGAAGACAGTGAGGTTGACTGACAAGCCTGGGGAAGGAAAAGGACAGAATGGAAGTGGGAGGGCAGAGGAGGCTATATACCACCCGGATAAATTCGCATAACTGCACATAAAACGTCCACTTACAGTGCATCGTTTATCTGACTTCCGAGTGGGGTATGTATTTAATGCGGGTGCTTGATCATGAGATGAACAAGAAGGTGCCGGAAACTCTGTCTTGTTTGGAATATACGACCCACGTGACCAGATCCGAGGATCTCCAAAGGGCATCGTCTATGCCAATCCAACCCCCCAGAGATCGCTACACTTACAGTTTGGATTGAACAGTCCAAGCTGGTCTCGTCTAGACAAATTCCACTATCGACAGCCAATGTTGTTCCAATCCCCTAAATCAACCCCTTTTCTACCTCGTTTCTTCCCATTTACAGACTCCGTTGGCTTGAGAGGAAACCCATCATCACTTTCCCCACGATTTTGAGTGAAGATCTTCTTCTGTTCCCGTCTGAGCTCTCGGATTGATGTTTTCTGCCTGTTCAATGCGCCGGTGACACAGAGGCCAAGGATGAGAACGTAGATGGCGACGATGAGAGGGACCCAGATGGAAGGGTCTTGTGAGAATGGCGGGATACGTTCCTAATAATTGTAAGTGACAATGAGTACATTTGGCTCGGGTATGGTCTTCTTACGAGTACCCGCTCTTTGATTGTTGACTTTGCATCCATTTCAAAATCTGGAAAGCAGGACTTTGCCGCTGCGGATTGCTCGCCAGAACTGGAATAACGAGCGTTTTCGCTGACTGAAAGAGACCTGATCTCAATCGTACAACTGGAGGCACTTGAATAAAGAGAGCAGTCTGTCGCGCTTCTCTTGAGAATACTCGTTTCCATGCACAACAAAACATTGAAGAGAATCATGCACGTGATCTATTCGGAACGGAACAACGAAAGGGCGCGACGTAGCAGCCAGCTCCTATCTGTATGGAAACACGAGCCAAAAGACAATACAGTATCTTCAGCAATTAACACCCCGCTCCTACCCTCGTAGCTCTTAATGACTTCACCGCCGCATTGCAAAATCCTTGAATGCTCTAGATACTCCGCACATCGCCAATATGGATGATCTGAATGGGCTGGATTGGTCTTCAACCTCAAACAACAACAACACAACACAAGCGCCTCAAGGAGCAGGAAATTACTACCCAACATTACGTCCTACACCACCTCCCCAGCTTTTAGGTCGAAATACACCCCTTTCAGCCCAAGGCTCTGGCGCTTTCAAAGCCCCTCCAAAGCCCTTTGCGCCTCCAAAATCGTCAACGCCAGATAGCTTCTCGAATTTGGTTTCTTTCGGCTCCAGCAAGGCCAGTACGCTCACGCTACAGCAGCAGCAGGAGAAGTTACAAGCGGAGAAAAGAAAAGCAGAGGAGGAGAAGAGGAGACAATACGATGCGCAATTCGGGGGCGGGCAGGCTTGGGATCGTTTAGGCGCTGGGACACCGCCCATAGCATCTACTTCTCGCAGCACGACACCTGCTTTCAAGCCCCTTCCTTCGAGCTTTGCGCGCGCGAGTTCTCCAGCTACCGACAGCGCGAAAAGTCCTGCAGGTGGTGGAGAGGAAGATTTGTTCGCGGCGTTCAACGCAGATGCTCCAGTCGACAACTCGAGCCACTATCCTCCTCCCTCGAATCTGAGCAGTGGCCGAAATACACCTGCACTCGCCGCTAAGAAGCCTTTGGATTTGACACAACCGAATGCTTGGGAACAGCCAGACACCTTAGGTGACGACGACGATCCATTTGGGCTGGGTACGAAACCTATAAGCGCTCCGGCACCTATACCTATCGTTGGAGACGACGATGACTTCCTGGGAGACCTGGGAAAACCTGTGGAGGAAGTTAGAAGGGCGAGTCCGCCGAGAAAGACTGCGCCGAAGCCAGAACCGGAATCGGACGATCCTTGGGATAAAGCAGTGGCCGAATTGGTAGACATGGGATTCTCGGCAGAACAATCAAGAAGAGCTTTGACGGAAAGTGGTTCTGGTCTGGATATGCAGGCTGCGGTGGGTTGGATATTGAACGATGCGCACAGGCAAGCGAAGCAGAAGCAGCAGGGTGGGCGAGAGAACAGCAGGAATGGAACTTCAAATGGTGACAGGCGAGAACCACCGAGAGACACAGGGAGGAGAGACAGTCCAGCATGGATGAGGGAAGAAAGTCGGGATACATCACAATCTCGGCGTGAGGATAATCGATCACCAAATGGAGAGACAGATATCACGAAAGCAGCTGCTGCCATGGGCAACAACCTGTTCAAGACCGCAAATTCTCTGTGGAAGACGTCTCAGAAGAAGGTTGCGAAAGCTATGAATGAGTTCCAACAAGAAGCAGATTCAAGCCAGCCGAAATGGATGCGCGAAGCAGCTGAGCGGGAGCAAGCTGAGAGGAGGGCAGCAGCAGAAGGGAGAGGTAGGAATGCTCAGCCAACGCCCGAAGTTACAGATGAGGCTCTCATGTTAGAAGGTGGCGGCAGACCTCCACCCAGGAAAGCGAAAGCACCCGAGCCACGATTTCAATCAAGCTCAAATTCTTCACGTGACCAATCACCAGCAATGCCCAAACCACCTCCTGAACGAGCACCGCCTCGATGGCAACAGAATGCACCAGCGCCAGATCCAAGATCACGAGTCACGAAACAAGCAATCGAAGAGCAGTCCGCTCAGGCGTACGTTAGTCCTGCGCGACGAAAGAAGGCCACACCACAACCTCCCCAGGAACCAGAAGTTGATCTTTTCTCCCCGACGCCATTAAAACCAGTGCTACCAGTACAATCAGCTCAGACGTCACAACGGCCTTCTCCTGTCCCCTCTAAACCATCCACTCCAATTCCGACCCGTCCAAAAGCACCGACGCGACAAATCCCCTCGCTGTCTCCTACGGCTCTTGAAAACTCGAATCAACATCGCCTAGCTGGAACCGCACATTTCAAACGCGGCGACTATGCATCCGCTCATCAATCTTATACCTCATCTTTATCCGTACTTCCAGAATCTCACCCCATAACCATAATTCTACTCTGCAACCGAGCCTTGACTAGTCTGAAAACTGGTGTCCCAAAATCCGCCGTGAGCGATTCAGACACCGCCCTTGCCTTAATTGGTATCTCTCGTGGTGATGGGGAAACCATCGATCTTGGGCCTGGCGAAGGTAACGGCGCCAAAGACATGAAAGAATTCTACGGCAAGGCCCTCATGCGCAAGGCTGAAGCACTTGAGCAAATGGAGCGCTGGAAGGATGCAGGTGATGTCTGGAAAATGTGCGTCGAGCATGGAGTCGGTGCTTCGACTGCAATTCAAGGCCGCACTCGGTGCGAGAAGGCTCTTGCGCCAAAACCGCCACCATCTCGAACAGCCACTCCCAAAGCAGCACCAAGACCCGCGCCACGTCCATCTGCATTATCAGATCTTGGTCCAAGTGGTGGTGACTCTGCTGCAGTCAAGAGGCTACGCGAAGCAAATGCCAACGCAGAGAAAGCAGACGATGAGAAGTTTGCTCTAAGTGATCAGGTCGAAGCGAGAATTGGGGCGTGGAAGAACGGTAAAGAGGATAACCTTCGCGCATTGATTGGAAGTCTCGAGAATGTCATGTGGGAAGGCAGCGGATGGAAGAAAGTCGGCTTGCATGAGTTGGTATCGAACAACAAAGTCAAGATCCATTACATGAAGGCGATTGGGAAGACGCATCCTGACAAGGTAAGTCTCCAAATTACTCCCAATATCTTGCACTGAATGCCTTAAGTCTTGGCAAGCGCATTTTACTGACGGCAGATAGCTACCTCAAGACGCTTCTACTGAAGTCAAGATGATCGCCGCGCTCGTCTTTGCGGCGCTGAATGAGAGCTGGGACTCATTCAAGAAGCAGAACGGCATGTAGAACCCACATTAGATGGACAATAGAAGATACCCATAGTTCAACCGTCGTACCATATCTACTTGTCAAGTGGGGCCGATGTGTTTTCGGCTTCTAACCGGCGTGAAGTGAACTGCCTGAGCAATGCCCCTGCTAGAACGACAGTCCACGTTTACAGTCCACGTTCACGCTTGCTTGAACCGATCCGTTTCCATCATCCGACCGCCACCCTTCCAATTTCGATGTCAATTTCGGTTTCCTGGACTGAACCTCTCTTATTGTTGATTTTCAGTTTCCGAGTTGCGGCTTCCATTTCGCATCCCAATCGAAAGCCCCGACACACGTGTATATTACGGCGATTTCTTGGACTCGGAGCCTTTGTCTCGGCCGTGGCTGTTGGTGGCTACAAGACTAAATACCAACAAACAGAAGGCCAATCAGGAGTATTGTAGTCCTTTCACATGTCTTTGAACCACTCACACCTGCTGCAGCTTCATATTTGAGTCACAAAGGCTTGTCGCCATGCTCTCGTTAGGCAGTCATTCAATTTGCGCTTATTGGTATCTTAGCCCTACAGCTTCCGCTCGCTGCTTCTCTTTCTGTACTCACAAATACAAAGAGCCCTCGAGCACTAAGAAAATTCTCGAATCAGGTCAGCTCAAGGTACAATTCTGCACATTCGATTCGCTAACATTGTCGCAGGCTCTTGAAAATCATGCCCGACCTCAATCCAAACTCAATTACGACTGCTGGACGCAAAGTACAACAGACCCATCGTAGATCGCAAAAGCACGAACTCATATACCGGGGAGATTGAAGATGCAGGTCCCATGCTTGTTGCTGGCCCACCAAGCATCAATGCATCATGGTTCAACATTTCCTTGGCCGAGTCCTGGAGATCTCTTCACACGCCTCTCAACTGCCCCATCGATGACCTACTATGCGCCGTGGCGATTCATATCATGGATGGCCTCTACACTGTCAGTAGCTTGAATGCAAGCACTTACTCCTTGACGATCGTTTGTACGAGTCGTCAGAATGCGGCAGATTTTGCGAAATTGATACACGCACTGAAGGCTGCCTTGGACCAGGCGAGACCCGATGACACTGTGTATGCATTCACCAAAGAGCAATTGGTGAATTGATAGCTGCAGGTTGGCAAGGTACAGAAGTCGAGTAAGAGCTGCCATGATAGTCGAGTCTGATCAGAGAAATGAGTTGAATGCATATTATCTTCTGTATCTGTGGGCTAGGCAATTTGCATGCCCTCGATGTCGCAGCCGAAGAGCCTACACTTTCAAGACAATCTGCTCGAACGGGGGCAACACCTAAAAGTCCAATTCTTCGCTGTGAGTCAATTACAGAAAGCAGCGATTCGATTGTGGCTGTCAGGCCTTCGATTCCTTGCCGGTCTGTTACAATTTGGGTGCTGGATCCAGCCTTTCTTATCGCGTACCACCGTCGAAGTTATCTAACTATTGTTATCTTCCACGAGATCTCGCGTATTTTGCTTTGTTAAATCTTCGAGTCCGCAACCGTCATTATCCCAACCATGCGAGCTCCATTCTTTGTTGATATCCGCTGCATCAGGTATCTGCACCACTCCAACAGGACCCTTTTCCTGTCCCCCCGTTCAAGCACTTCTCTTCACAATGTGGCAAGGACACGTCCAAGAAATGACAAAGCCGACTGGAGACAATATAAGAGAGCTTGTCAGACTTTCTTTGACCGCGAGTTTCCGTACCTTTCTGGTAATAGTTGTAAAGAATTTTGCGCATGAGCTGGAAGAAAACCAGGCTACGACGTCGTTTCGGAAATGGGGCAAGAGCCTAGGCACAACGAAGCCGCCAGGATGGGCGAAGAAAAACCGAGTCTCAGGACCCTTTACTCCGAAGGTGAAAAAGAGGCGCTGCTTAGAAGTCTCGCGCCGAAATCACCTGAAAGCGAAGACGACGACTTCAGGAAAGGACTTGGAGCCAGCAATGAACAGATGGAGCTGGTTGTGGAGTTAGTGAAACTCGCCTTTGAGAAATCAGGACTTTCGGAATACGATTCGTTTGAGGATCCTGAGGCACTCAGTCGACTTAACGTCACCGTCGAGGAGCCTGTGCAGTGGCTTGCCGAGAATCTACCTGAAGTGCCAACCTGGTTTACCAGTCAGTGGTGCACGCATATCATAGAGCTTCTGTGGAAGCGCAGGGTAGAAGAGCTTGCTGATAGAAGAGCCAAGATACGAGACGGAAAGCTCCCCCAGACCGTCGGTTCCGCAAGAAATAAACCCGAACCAGATGGTTCCTCTCACCCAAGGAGTGCACCAGGCTCCCCGACGTTACAGGACATGATACTACGGATCGAAGTTCTGAACGACAGACGAGACAAAGAGCCTCAAATGGTTTCGGACCTTCCCATCAAGAAGTTCCTTCTTCCAGGCAGGCCTGCCGATGATTTCTCGAGCTACTCATATGACATCTTCGTCAGGGAGTTTGAGAAGGCAATTAGCCGCGGCTTTGGTCCTAAGGAACCTTCTATCACAATCCACCAGGGGACTCTCGGATATCTCAACCACGACGATCGCTTCAAGTCCTTTTACAGACAGCAAAGTTTCGAATTCGCACTGGAGTTTCTTTTCAGCGTTAGAGACGACAAGACCATTCTAAGCTTTATATTTCGTAAAGAGACAGAGGATGAGAGGAATGTGAGACTCGACAAGAGAGCGGAGCGATTGTCAGAAGTGTCAATTCCACTTCCTACAAAGTCAACAGCTCCATCAAATTTGCCCATTGATTTTGCGAAATCGAACTCACAGGTGGCAAGCACAAAGGCGCCAAGTACCAAGGCATCAAGTACGAAATGGAGATCGCCTCCTCCAAGTCCAGCTCCACGGAGACCGTTGCCGCCGCTGCCCACCCATCTCTCATCTAAGCAGCTGGCTGTTCTGAATTCTCCGGAACGAGCACGAGATCCTAGGATTCGAAAGCTCGCAAAAGCGTGGGAAGGCGTAGCAGCAAAGCAAGCAAAAGAAGCCAGACAGGAAGCAGCCAAAGTCATCAGCAAATCGACGACAACTTCTGATCTCAACAAGCCATTGCCATCGATTCCGACCGACCAGCCTCGATCTTCTGACAAAGCTCGGGCTTCCGAACAAGCCACCTCACGGACAAGGACTGAAACCAAGCCTGTTGCGAAAGATTCTCCTTCCAAGCTACGTACTACCGCGACAGCGACCCAGAGCCAGAAAAGAGCGACTTCCAAGCAAGAAACGACTGTACGAAGACCCTTCTTGGTGAAGGGTGGCGGCTTGAGTACTAGGGGACCTCCACCAGATAAGCCACAAGCTGGATTTTCTAAGCCAGTAAGCGAGCAGACTCCAACACCGCTCGCGCAACGGACAAAACCTGCCTGGGAAGCCAACAAATCGAATCCAAATGTCAGCAAGCTTCCCCTCAAAAAACAAAGTGCGGCTTGGACAAATGCAACACCAGTCTCAAAGAAGGGCGGGATTCTGCGAGGAGGAACAAGCAGACTTGGAACAAATGTTTCTTCCAGCAATAGCAAGAAAGACGCAGACAAGCGCTCCAACACATCCCTACCAGGCCCCTTGCTGCGGAATGTCGAAGCGAAGAAAACACCGAAAGTCGTAACTCCACAAGATGGGCCATCACGCAATCCCAGCCAACGGGCAGAACGAGAACGTTGGGAAACATTGACAAACCCAGAAGATCACACCCGCCGATCTCCGACCAAGCCAAAAAAGCCCACTCTGATTGGAGTTGCAATGACGGCAGCAAAAAGACGAGTATCGTCAATGTTGTCGCCAAGGACACCAAAATCCCCGTATTCCGACGTCCAGGAGCTGCTCGGCCCGGAGCCTGGCGATCCGTTGACCCCTCCGCCTAATCAGCAAGAACATGAGACTGGACGAAAATCTAATTCCTCGGCATTAACACGCATTACTGGTACTCTCAAGAATAAGCAAGTTGTAGTGGAGCCTGGGAAGAAGAAGACGCTGGGTCTTGTGAAAGTGCCCAAGCCTCGCCTTGCTTCCAAGACTGATCGATTTGAGAGTCAAGATCAGCGGTATCCGCACTTATATACTGAGATCGAGAGACGCACGTATAGAAGGGGTGGAGATGACTTTATTGATACTCAAGCCGAGCTTTTCCTAGATGATGAGAACACTCGTGGTATCGAGGAGGTCGATGGCGTTGATGGCGAGGAAACTGCTGATGAGGAGGAGGAGAATTCTAAGACTTCGGCTGACTACATGGTTGAGCAGTATGTGTTAAGAATATTTCAAGACTCGTGTAAACTGACTTTTATAGATTTCAGAAGATGCAGAACATGCCAGAATTAACCCAGATGTATGATGATGGAGATGACTCCGACCCAGATGGCAACAGTCCGTGGAAATCATACTGTGAGCTGTTTCAAATCGACCCCACAGAGACAGATATCGACGAGCGCGTGGTCATCACAGGTCTCAAGACCCCTATTTACCAGTACCAAGCATTCGGTGTCTATTGGCAAATGAGAAACTCTAGAACGATCGGTGGAGGCTTCGTCGCTGATGAAATGGGTCTTGGCAAAACGCTCTTGTTCCTCGCTTATATTGTTGTCGAGCGACAACTGGCGTTCCTGTGGGAGCAGGTTGAGAAGTCGCGAGCCCAGAAAAATGCTAAAGATCGAACGCATTTACAGACAGGGGAAACAGGATCGGACGCTGTGTGTCCAAGCCATGAGTTCTATGGAAAAGGCTGGATCGCTTGTCCTTGTGCATCGCGAATTACATCGGAATTTGCTGCCAAGCCTGGAGTGCGATTGGCAGTTGTCCCTCCTTCTCTGGTACCGACTTGGGTCGAGCAATGGGATACTCACGTTGATGTCACGAACTCGGTATTACAGATGTCACTGGTCATCGCGCATGATGGCAGTAATCTGCCAACGATAGACGGAAAAATGGATCATCGCGATGGACGACATGCCGCCGTGGTAAGAAGAGTCCAGGCCAACAGAATCAACTTCACTCAGAGGGCACGGAATAGTAACGGTCACTTCTACCCCGATCAAGCCCAGGTTGGGCAAGAGCGCATCCTTGTTGTTACGACACGAGACCACTACAACAAGACTTGGGGTACCAAATTCGAATACAAGACTCAAGTTATGCCAGATGACAAGAATGGAGTGGAAGATCTGTATAAGGGCACGAGTCCGGGCGTCGTGTATGGAATCGCAATGATCGACGAATGTCATGAAGACTGGCATAAAAATAGGGGCCGGTCAGCGATCGCGGCCAGCCTCCCCAAGTCTGGGCGACCATTCATTTGGGGTTATTCTGGAACGCCTCTCAATGCGACACCACGATCAATCGAAGGTATTCTTTGGGCCATCGAGACTTTGTGGCCAAAGCGCGACCGCAGTGATAAGACGAGGACTGGGTTAGAACAAGAGCAAGAGTCGGAGCTGTGGAGGTACTGTTGGAAGACACTGAACAACATCTGCGTAGAGTTTGAGAAGGAGGTTAAGAAGGGGTCTGGCAATCACATCATCTTCCAGGACTTCTTTCTACGCTACAAGCCTTTCCTGACCATGCTCATGATTCGACGTACGACCGACACAGCTTGGTTTGGGCATCCCCTCATCAAGCTGATGCCGCATGTCCATCAAGATATTATTCTCGCCCACAATCCAGAGTACGATCCTAAAATCGAGCAGTTCAAATGGCGCATTGATTCCGAGATCGAAGAAAAGCTCGGGGTGTTGAGGAAGGAATGGCGAAGTGGGAATCCGACAACGACCGCAAAGATGCCCGTGAAGTTCTCATTCAACTCTGAAGCTAGGCTCCGGTACAGGCAACGACTGTTTGCGACGTTCCCATATCTCTCAGTTCTCGGCGCTATCAGTCATCCCGATCACCTAGACTTGTCGGTTGAGGAGCTCAAGAAGTTCAGAG
>JGI24512J20087_1000374_pt1 | contig 20275 bp, 22 predicted proteins | sample LinPmetageLP35_FD_20087 | JGI IMG/M metagenome (IMG submission 20087) | reverse complement strand
CCCCCCCCCCCCCCACCCCCCATCCGTTTTACTATCACCAGGTAAAACTAACAATTCCTAGCCTTTCCGAGTACGGTTGCAACACCAACACCCGCAAGTGGGAGGAAGTCAAGTCTCTCTACAGCACCGATATGACTGCCGTCTACTCCGGTGGTCTTGTCTACGAATACTCCCAAGAAGAGAGCAAGTACGGTCTCGTCACCCTCTCCGGCAACACCGTCACCCCTCTCGCCGACTTCACCGCTCTCCAAACCGCATTCAAGGCAACTGCGAACCCATCCGGCGATGGTGGCTACAACTCCACAGGAGGTGCATCCGGCTGCCCCGCCAAATCCGCCAACTGGGACGTCGACACTGATGCTCTCCCTGCTATCCCATCTGCCGCTGCCGCTATGATGAAAAGTGGAGCTGGAACTGGCGCTGGTCTTACTGGAAAGGGCTCCCAGAACGCAGGTGGAACTTCCTCTGGAACCGCTACTCAGGGCTCAGGAACCGTTACCGAGACCGGAAGTGCATCCAGCTCTACCAAGTCTGGCGCAGCTGTTTCTCTTCGTGCCCCATTTGATGCCCAGCCTCTGTATGTCAGTGCTGTTGCTTTGGGATTCACTTTCTTGGGTGCTGTTCTCCTATAAGTGTCCTTTGGGAGTGGATATTAGAGCTCGTGTACATAGGCGCGTTAGGTAATTCAATTGGATTTGGATAAGATGGCACAGGATCTGAGAGCCTGTGCGCCATTACAAACAAAGGAGGGGCTAAAGTCGAGATATATTACAGAGATGACGGTACGGAAGATTACGCGAGCTGGCCACTTTGTTCGGTGTTCACTTGGCTGCTTGGCTGTTCATACAGCTGTAATTCTCAGCAAATGAGAACTTTTCATTTGTTTTTCTTGGATTCTTGGCTGGGTTTGAGGAGTGAGTGCTTCTTGCTCACTCGTCCGCATACGCGCGTAGAGGCGCTGGTGCATTGGATTCTTTATCATGAATATTATAGAATTGACTTGGAACCTTTTCAAAGACACAAAAAAACACGTATTTTGTCGACCTCCTGAGTATCTTATGTGCAAGTGATTGAATGGTTAGTGTGAATGTCTGGATCAACGCTAGATGGTCGTTTTGCCGCGAAGAGTACCACCAGGCTTGGTATTGTTGTCTTATTTGCATACAGACGTCGATTTTGGGTATTCGCTTAATGTGCTGGGCATTGGCGTTGGCATTGGCATTGTACGTACAAATGTCAACATCGTTATCGATGTAAGTCATGGGGATTGATTTGTTTCGGCTACTTACATACATACGCATAGCCAGAAAAGATGAATATTTCATAATAAGTTCAAGCAGAGTTCTGAATACAAAGATATACGAATATGCGGAATTGAATACCGTATCTGTCTATCCTGCGAGCTATCGATCTATCGATCTATCATCTGTCCGTTCTTCCTTCTCATCACCAGAGTCTTTCCTTGCTTCATCACCTACCCTGTATCTCGTTATATTGTTCTCACAACTCTATACTATTTCTTTCGGCCAATCATCATTACATGACCCCTCCAGCCTTCGCCCATCTTACTCCGGCTTCTTCGCAATCATCAGATACATCGGCGTAAACAATCCCTCTTTCGCACCGAGTACGAGTGCGTCGGCTGCTTTAGCAAGACTAGCTGCTGTTCTGCATAGTAGACAGACAAACCGAGTCAGCAAGAGCTCAAATCACACACAAGAAAACTTCGCTTAACCAGACCAAAACCCCAGGAACAACAATAACAACAACAACAACATTTACCTCACCCTCTCCCAATATTACAACACAGGTCTCCTGCTCCAACCCCCCAAAAAGAACCCAGGCATGAGCGAATCGCATAGAGAAAATATGCAAAGAAATAAAAGGGAGAGGGTAAAACAAACCTAGCACTCCCTCTCGGCGCAACCCAACACGCTTCCATACCCCGCAACAACACCTCCACCGCCCCCCTCGCCACCCTCGTCATCCTCAAAATCGTAAAGAAATCCCAGACACTTCCCAAATATCGGAAATCGCCTGCGAGAGGGAAGTACCAGGGTGTGGGGTCTGGGCGCGTGGATAGGTCTTCGGAGTGCTGGAGGGAGAAGCCTGCGGTTTGGATGGCGTGGTGAGCTGTTGAGATTGGGACCTGTGGGGGTGAGTCATAGTCAGGAGATGGGATGGGATTTTGAGGATTTCCTAGGAAGTCGAGAGTCTGGAGATAGAGACGGGTAGATTGGAAAGTGGAAGGACATGACCAGAATTTAATCTTACCATGTTTGCTATTCCGTCGCCTTGTTCGATGTCTAGGCGGATAGAGCGGTGAGCGGGGTTGGAGGCGTCGTATTTATCGGTCATGAGCCACTGGGGAACGATATTGTTAGTTTGCCTTTCTCGATTCTCATGACGGAGTCGTGAAGCACAATGGAGACGGAACTCCCCTGGTATCGTGGTACTTGTGGAAGCTGAGGACTGCTTGGGGAAAAGAGAAAAGGGGAAATGAGAAACAGGAAAAGATAAACTTACTTCGTAGACGCCGAAAGTGCCGCCGGGTTTTAGGACGCGGAAGATTTCGCTGTAGACGCCAGCGAGGGAGGGGGCGTGGACGGTGGCTTCGATGGCGTAGACGGCGTCGAAGGTGTTATCTGGAAAGGGCATTTGCTATGAGGAGGGGATGTTTTAGTTGTTTTGTTCTCGCTTGGTTCTTAGGAAGTTTGTTTCGTTATTGACTGTTGGAAATAGAGAAAACATACCATAAAGTCACCCTTCACAAACTCCAACTGATCAGCCATCCCACAGATCCCCGCCGCACGAGTCGCTCTCTGGATCTGATAATCATTGATGTTCAAGCCCGTGACATGGCAGTCTGCGAAGCGAGCGATTTCTCGTGCTGGTCCGCCGACTCCACAACCTACGTCGAGGACTTTCATGCCACTTTTTAGACCGATCCGTGCTGCGAGATAATGTTCGTGGCGGGCGATGGCTTGGTGGAAGGGTTCGTTGGCGGCGAAGCGGCAGAAGTGAAAGGATTGGCCCCAAGCTTCTTCGTAGAGGCCGGTTGCTAGGTCGTAGTAACTGAAGGGGATTGTGTTAGCAATTTCCTTCTCTACATATGCAAAATTTGGAGAACAGAGAAGAGTGACGCGGAATGGAGCAAGACTTACTTTCTAGTCAAGTTGGCATAGTCTTCTTTACGTTCCTATAGTCTAGAATTAGACAACACTGCTTGTAAAAGAGGATTGACGAAGTGACGAGAGAGAGCACTCACCAAACGGTCCTTCTCCGTCTCAATCTTTGCATCCTTGTTATCCCAATGCTTGAAATACGCATCTGCAGCAGCACCTTGCGACCCCGAATCTTTCTTTAGCATAGCCATGAAAGCTGATTTCTCCTCGACGGATTTGCCGTGCATGACTTTGCTGAATGCGGCATCGCGCTGATGGTCTTCTTTCATCAGGAATTCGGACATGTTGAATTGAGAGGCTGGTGATGGACGAAAGGTTGAAGTGATGGGATTTTGAGAAAGTGATGTAATGGTGATGCTGCTGAAAAAGGAGAGAACGCGAGGTATGACGTTTGTTTATATGTTGTGATGAAATTACACAGCTTCAAGCTCTAAACTCCAAGCTCCCGGCAGCTTGCTTACCTTTGCGTATCTCAGCGGCCGCAGCGTGGCTTCCAATCCGAATACGCATCGCAGAGCGAGGGGGGAAATAATATTAACCCGCTCTTTATTGGCTCCAAAACACTTGTGTACAGCCAAAATTCGACGCTCACTTTGTCTTCATGGTGGAGAGTGAAGTCGGTTTCTGACACCAACTGAGAATTGGTGTTTTAGTACCTGGCGAGACCCACATTTTCCAACCCGAATACGCTGTCGAATCAACGACGAGATGAGAATGATGGCTGTGCCATGCACAACAACAGTGGACAGTTGGTTTTCTTTTATCCAGCCTTTGCCAAGTGATATGTGGATAGCGTTTTCGTGTTCGTGTTCGAGATATCGTTTTCGGCGATAAAGATCTTGGGAGCTTGTTGGCAGCGTGTGATAGCGACTTGGTGGACGACAAGAGACCGTGAGGGAGTTTCTTGCTTTGGAGATTGTCCTCATATAAATGTACGAACCCGATTCTCCTTATTAAAATATCAGAACTGGAGATGTGGTGTGAGGAAGGATAGAAAATAAAACGGAAACTAATTTCTTGGACCGAAGAATGACGCGGTCGAGTAATAACGAGAACAAGAAACAGCATCCGCAGGAAACCTGGCAAGAAGCTTGTATGGAAAAAAATGTGGTTGATGGGAGGAGTCTTACACCGCAAGAAACTCTGCACTAAATATCTGCCACCCAATATATCCAAGCAGATTGGAGACTCGAATCTTCCTGTCCTGCAATCAAGAACAGAAAGCTTCAGAATGCCCTTTGGGCGGGAGGAGAAGAGTTGTACAGGCTCGTATCTTGGATTCTCAACTGTAAATCTCGTTGAAATGTACTTTCTCTTTTGCCGTACTGCTGTGGCCGCGGGAGAAAGGTCTTAATGATATCAGTGCTTACTGAAATCGAGTTGACAGAAAGCGAAGGAGAAAACTATTCGAGACGAGGCTTGAAGCGAAACGCATCAAGCAGGCACAACCCCCGGATCTCTCCTTTAACTGCTCACAATTACTGGCTCCCAGTGCAGTCGATCTTAATCGCTATTAAATTGTGTGAACTGCTTCTCAACATGAGTCTCTTGCTGAAAAGTGTCAGAAGCTGGTCAGAAATGTCAGAAATGTCAGAAATGTCAGAAATGTCAGAAACTTCAGAATGTTCTCCTGACGTGGAGCACTTCTCGCTTAGGTTAACTGTATTTATCCTGGATTTCTCTACGAACTTCGTCAGAATCATTCATACATGCATATTCTCGAGAACTTTCAGACAGTCAGACTGACAGTCGGTGCAATTGTACGTGGAAAGGGTAGATGTTTATCCCGATGAGCGCCGGGCTCGGGATGTCTTGATGAGTTGGTGAGATTTACTTGGAGTGGATGTAGAGTTTCCAGCAAGTGCCTGTCTATACTCCTTTACTGGCACTTGCATATAAAGGCGAAGACTTGGTATGATAGTGTGCTCTACCTGCATTCTTATTCGTCATTTTCAAGCAACAGTCAAGAGACGGCGCGAAGCTTCTTTTCAGTAAAACTTGGGTTCAACTGAGGACTCACTTTTGAAAATTGTTTCATCATGTCGACTCCTAAACGGACCGTCCTAATTACAGGCTGCTCAGATGGTACTCTTGGTACGTTATGACCCATAGATGTTGTCTCAAATATACTGACAATTTAGGCGCCGCTCTCGCCATCGCCTTCCACAAAGCCGGCCTTCATGTCTACGCCACCGCTCGCAACCTAGCCAAGATGTCCAACCTGGCCTCTCTCGGAATTCAAATACTTACCCTCGATGTTCTCTCTGAAACCTCTATCACTTTATGCGCATCCCAGATCCCTTCTCTCGACATCTTAGTCAACAATGCAGGAGCCATGTACGCCTCTCCAATCTCGGACATCTCAATCCCAAAAGCCAAAGAGCTATTCGACCTGAACGTCTGGTCCTATCTTGCCGTCACACAAGCTTTCCTTCCACTACTCGTCAAAACAAGGGGAACTATAGCCAATCACACTTCACTGGCATCTGTCCTCTCCTTACCATGGCAAGCAACGTACAACGCATCGAAAGCGGCGATGGCTATGTACTCTGACATCTTACGGCTCGAGCTCGCTCCCTTTGGTGTCAAGGTCGTGGATATGAAGAGCGGACTGGCGAATGCGAATATGGGGAAGGGAAATGTGTGGGAGTTGCCGAAAGGGAGTTTGTATGAGATTGCGAAGGAGAGAGTGGAAAGGGCGATGAGTGGTGTTGATTTCAAGAAGGGTGCGGTACCTAGCGATCAGTGGGCTAGTTATGTTGTAGGCGACTTGTTGAGGCAGAATACGCCGAAGGTGGTTTGGAGAGGTGGGAGTGCATATTTAGTGAGCTGGTTGGTGATGTTACCAAGTTGGGTCATGGATAGGATGATGATGAAGACCACGGGGTTGGATGTTGTCATCAAGGCTGTGGCAGGTCAGAAGTAAGTGTCAAAGAATGAGGACTCGAAATATCAGTAAGACATGGAACGCCATGGCGCCAGACCGCATTTCTTCCAGACAGACAACAGCATGTAATTGTGTTCAGGAGTGTGAGAGAAGTTGTGAGATTAGACAATTATGCCAAGGACTACCTCTCACAAAATCACAACTCAAGGATCGCTCGCTCGCTATCCCAATGATCCCGCCCCAACACCTGTAGAAGAAGATATATACAATCGTCCAAGACCATAGCAAGGGGTGGCCCGCACGTTTGCCTCACTCTAGTCGTCCGTCTTGGACCGTGAAGCGTAGTCGTCCCAATCCTATTCCCAACCACCCTCGTCAATCGTTCGATGACGCGCCGAATTTCCATCGCTCATCCTCCCTTCCTTCAACCTGTAACTCCTCCCATCTCAGCAACGCCTCTATTTCTTCGCCGCCCCTTTCACTGGCTTAGGTTTCTTGTACGGCTTGTTGGTGACGATGTGGATGTAGAATGCTAACAACCCCATGCTGATCAAGGTCAACAGCACCAGAACCAAAATGACGAGGAGCATCGGCGTCCTTTGTAGCACTGCTGTTGCTTCTGGCGTGAACCCAAAGAACTTGAAGGCGTTCGGCCCTGAGAATGCTTGACCCATGGTGGATATATGGAATGTGGTGTGATGCTTGGTTTGGCCCGAGGAAGGCGATGAGGTACCGACGATTCGGTCGAGGAGAAGTAGTAGCCACACAGAAGCCGCTTCGATGAATGGGTGTGTAGCGTACGGACGGTATGAATGAATAGACTTCGATGCACACTTTGACTTCTGTTCTTGGCTTTGACTTTGAGGATGGCGCACAGCGATATAAAAAGTGCGATAAAAGTAAGAATCGAAAATATCCGCTCAACAGACTTGACACCGAGAAAATAACGTTTCGCCACCAAATATTAGGAAGCGACAGAAGCAGAAGAAGAGAAGAGCAAAAGTCAAAGAGCGATGGGTATGCACGTCAAGAAGTAACAACAAGGCATTCGAACCGGGCATGCAAAATGATTATATTGGATTGTATTTCGGGACTGTGAGGCTTAACGAGTGGCACGAGTGGTGCGATTTCTGAGAGGCCGCGACATCTTGACGTTTCAGGGACGGGAGCCCGTGGTGGTTAGGGCGTGTTTTGGTGGGAGCGCCCGCCAACTGCGACGGATCTGGCGATGTTTTGAATCACTGGGGCCTGTCGTGCGAGAGCGACTCAGGCCACTCTGCTGTGTTGTCTGAGATGCGAAGTTTGAGGAGCGTCGGAGATCGTTCCTGTGGATCTTGGAAGGTCGAGGCGAGCAAGGGAGAGAGTGCTTGTTGCCGTTTCGCGTAGTGGTTATTGGCTCGCTTGTCGGGAGTAGACCCAAACAGGAGTGAGTTGATAACGGCACTGAGCATGGAGGAAGAGGTTTGATAAATACACGGGAGTATAAAAGGGGGAACTGAAACGGAATAGAGCAAATGATACCACCACTCCTGAATCCAGTGCGGCTGATGATGCTCCCACCCGCCTTGAATTGCAGGCGTGTGCGTGTGAGATCTCCCCTGGGAATGGATATGAGCGACATGCCAAGCACAGAAATCGTACGTTGCCCAGCCAGAGCCTGGATGAACCGCCTGGATTCGATGAAGAGTTCTGGAACTGAGAAAGGGTGAAGAACTGCCTAACTGAAGTGCCGGGTCAGGCCTTAAGCCTTGCAGGTGAGGCACAACTCGGCGCGTCCCGAGTTCTCCGTCTCACTGGCTCGCGTCTCCATGCATCCTGTTTGAGATGCAAGACCATGCCCCATCCTCTACACTGCCTATTTAGGACACTAACTGCCCACTACAAGTAAGCATATACTTACTTCATGTCCTGCCCATCTTTTAACTTCTGATCATGTCATATTGTCTGATGCAGTCCCTGATGTGTCACCAAAACGTCTGGAGCGCCATCTCTCCCGCAAAAGGACAAACGTCCCAGAAGACCAAGGCGACCTAAGTCGCCCAAGATCTCTGATACATATAGATATGATGGAAATACCAATTCTTTCACCAAGCCCCGGCAATTAGGGCTACCAAACCTCGTGAAAAGCCTAAGGCAAACAAGAAGAAACCTATTGTTCCTGCGCATTTGCCGCTTGTCCATGATGATCAACCAAGGGTAGATGTTGGTCAATATCCTTCAGATAACCTTACATCTCGATCAAGAGCATCACTTGGAGGGAATGGGACCCGCAATCCTCGAGATGACAAAGAAACGCCCCGCGCGTGGGCGGCAACATAGCAGGCGCCACCCGAGGATGGGCCATTACATATATCACAAGATGGTAATCAGTTTGGGCCTGCAGCTGAGTCTTCAGAGGCAGCAGCATCTGAACCTCCGACGGGAAGAATCGAGGTTCCAGCTAGGCCTGACTTGATCGTACAGTCTGTCGCCAACATAGCGCATCAAGTCGGAAGTTCACAGCCAAGTAGGGATGCACAGTCTCAGGCTAGGCAGCTGTCGAGATCAGAGACTTCAGTACCAACTTCCGACAATGAGAACCCCAATCAAAAGGAAGTTCGGCGGTCTCGATGGCAGAGTACCAAGACCGTAGCTGCGCCTCCATGGAATTTGGTAGGCTCTGGTCCATGGGCCTCACGCCCTCCATGCCCTGAGCGCTGGACCGCGCCACGCCCTGCACCAGCTGTACCACGATTGCGATCTCCACCTCCGCCAACGCTGCCTGGAACCTATGAGGAATTCCTCCGGGGTCATAATGATTTGACTGCGCCAGCTCGTGCTGATATCTCTGCGGATAACGGCGAGATCTGCAATCGTCCAGATGGTCAAGCAGAAGTCATGAAAGAGGACAGTAAAGTACCAAAATACCCTTGGCGCATAGAGCTACAACCTAGAGCTGCATTTCTCCCTGGAACAGCTAAGGGTCGACGCGTGTAATGGGCCTTCAAGCTCTAGAAAATGCTGGCTTCTCGGACGTGACAGAGTTTCTGACAACCCTGTACACGCATAAGTTCACAGCAGATACTGAATGCTCGGCCATCCAAGCAAAAGAGTGGGCGAGTGGCATACCTCGAACACTGAGCAAGATAAGCGAGCATTCACTAGCTGCGTACAGGAGACCGTACGATATGAAGCCGTTCAGGAAGGCAGTGACGAATGCAGCTAAGCAAGTCTACAAGAAAAAATTGACCAGATTCAACACGAAGCCGGACAATTGCAGTGCAAACAAGCATGGCAAGAAAGATGCTGGACCGGCGTCTGAACGGCCTTGGTTTCAAATGAGTGCCGAGGACGCAGATTCAGGATTCCTAGGCACAGATGTCATCAAACAGACCCAGCTTGAGATGGAAACGGGCGTGAGTGCACCCCTTATCAGATATTCGAGTGTATGGTTCGAAGGCTGACATTAGTAGATACCATACCTGTGGGGTCTCTTCACTGACCTGGCCTCTAGCAAAACACGATCAACAGAGATCTTTCACGTCACCGCCCTCTCCCTCTCCATGCTCTCTTACACTGCCAAAGAATCGCTCCGGAAAGTCCAGACTGTAATTGGCGTCTATTTGTATTCCAACAGCGTTCCCAATCACGTCATATCCATGCTCCAGACCTTCGGACTTAGTGTAGGGAAGGAGTCTCTCAAACTGCTCTTGGATACGCTAGCAGCAAAACAAGTGGCACGATTGAAAGCAAATGAGGCGGGGTTGGAGCAAGATGTTCTGGAGAAGGCGTTGGAGAGACCTCTGTTCGTCAGGTATACGAGAGAGGAGGTCAGCCATTGGCAGAAGGCAACGGGGAGGAGGGATGTGTTTGTAGCAACGTTGGTTGGTGGTGCCAATGTTGAATTTAGGAAGGAGTATAGGAATAAGCTGGATTTGATGGATCCTACAATCTTGGATGTGACGAAGATAAGAACGAGAGCAAGGAGTGTGCCTGTAGACTCATGTTCAGAGCCGCTTCCTGAGGGTGTCGCAACAGGGTGGTAACGGAAATGCCCAGCGATAATGCTGGATCACCATGATCGCTCATATGCTGAAGCAAACCCGGTTTTGATGCCCATCAGGATTCTAAGTCCTGTTCCTCGTTTGTGGCATTGTCTTGACCATTTGCATGGCCAGTTTCCATCTCAGCTTAAGGAAGGTTAAAAGTGAGCTTCTCTTCATCTTCACACCTCGCCTCGCCTTCTCAACCAACCAACCAAAAATTCATGAATTTGAACCTCCTCAAGTAACCAAATAAGGAATTTTCTGACCGCAATCGAGTTACCTCCTAGCTTAAACAACTAGCGGTATGCGGTCGTTGGACATTGAGTGTGAAGACATAGTAGGTCTGGAATTGAGCTTCATCAGTACCAGGACTTTGCGAACTTCTAAAGGGTATGCGTATTTGTTGATATTGATTCGTTGGTATTAATATGCGTGTATATCTTTTTGTATTTTTGATTTGGTAGCATTCGTTTTAGTTCGTCTTGTTCTAAAGCCTGAGGTGTGGACATTGAGATTATCTTTCCTGTATATTTTCCTATGTTTTTGTTTTGCCGATGTAAAAAATGACAAGCGAGGCAGGTGGCAACGAGAGAGAGAGAGATCTAGCTCGCGCATTGCTTCTCGCTTGTTATCAAGCATGACCATTTAGCAATTATAGTCAGTGCTCGTTACGATTTGAGCTCGTCACAGAAATTTTAAGATGAATCCTAGCGGGATAAATAGGCGATAAGTAAACAGAGTCAACTGCATGCCTCGCCTATCCCGTTAAAATATAAACAAGTCTTTTACAAGATGTCTTCAAATGTAAAATCATTAGTCGAACTTACCATGACTCCTTCGCTGGTTCTCTACTTACGAGTCACTGTTCCAGATACCAAGCTACCGCTCGAACAATTACACAGATGCATGCGGCGTATGACCAAATCTCACCAGGGTGAGTTGAAAAATGGTCTCTTTTGCAATTTTGTGCCCTGAGAATTTTTCTCGAGATGGAGTCCAGATGGCGCCCTGCGTCCGACAGAAAGCAGAAAAAGCAAACTCTAGGCCACTGCCTGACGAATTATGAAGCCATTCGAGCCCATGTAGGTGTGCAGCGAAACTGTACGAACGGCTACGACGTTGTTTACCGTAAGTAATCTATGATAGGTCCGGGCGGCCCGCTTCGAGTTTCAAAGCTTACCCTAGCTTGGCTATGTTGGCGCGAATGCTGTTGTGAGTGGCTTCTCGTCGGACTTCAACTGTTGGTAACTTACCTGGTAAGGATCCTTCCAGGTTATCTTAAACTACGATATTGACCTGCCCTTGTAAGGTTGTTATTCATGCACCTCCGAGCGTTTTGGACGGAAAATCGCTTACAAACACCGCATCTGTACCTGAGCCCGAAGTCGCATGGGATACGAGGCGTCATTCTCTAGATCAGGCACCCGACCTCTGAAATAAACATAAGGCCTCTAAAATAAACATACTGTCGTCTTGAAACAGAATCGAAAGTCGCACCCCGATCCGCCACAATCATCTCCCACACCAAGGTCATATTTCATTTATACCTCTCTGATACTATCAGGGCTATGGCTCCTGCTCACCGCACGAGAACTGGCGCTCAAACCACATTCAAGCTATCAAATCCTGCCCCGGTAATCTATGACTTTTCCGATCTTTCCACCGACGGCATCAAAATCACAATACCACCAAACAGCTCCTGGATTTTTCTAAGTCACTAGCACGAGACAGCAGCGGCGTGCGAAACACTCTTGGCGATTCAAGGACACTACATGATATACAGTTGTTTTGTTTTCACACTTGGAAGTGGATATACGACTGGACCAGGAACTCCCACCAACAACAGAGATGTACTTTAGACCCGAGCGTCTTGTCCGATGGCAGCGATATCCAAAAACTGATCCAGGGAAGGCAATGGCGCTCGAGTTAAAAGCAAGCGATGAAGTGTATGCGTTTTATCGACAGGTTTGCAGTGTGAATCAAGACGCAGAGACGTACTTCCAGCTACCTTCGACCCCTCTATGGCTTCGTACTATTTACAAGTTCTGGGGCTGGATACCACATTTTGGGGTTCGGGTACAAGCGTGGCTGGTAGCATATCTGCTCTGGATACAGCTCAGGGTGATTCATTCGAGGAATGATTAGTTGGAGGATGAAGGATTGATTCCATACACATGGTATTGGAGACATTTGCCGGGTCCTATATGGCCACCGAAAAAATGGATGGACCGGGAGCTGCGAAGTCGAATAATCGTTTCGAGATTGGTGCTGAAGGTCTGCTACTGGGTTGGAACGAAAGTCCTTGGAATGAGAGCACAGTACGAGGAACACGAGTTCGATGTAGCGGAGAGTGTGCTGTTTGACACGAAGGAGTAGATGTTGTGCTGTGAATGGTTGATATTTGTCCACTTGCAGTTTGATATATTTCCAATCAATACCTACTCGTATCCTCTCCCTCTCTTTGACCCAAATGCTGTCTCTAGAGTTGAAGCCGCAATAAGTTTACGAAAAAGTCGAGGTGTGTAATCAGACCGGGAGCTCGCAAATTGTCCTCAATCATGCAGCAAATGTCATATTTGGAGCCTGGGAGAGAGCTTCTTTCAAACTCAAAACAATCAAAATATGTCTCCGCCACAACTCTATATAACCTAACATTGGCCTGTTCCCTTCATTCCAAAGCCTGATCAATCTCATGCCCAGTTCCACAGTTGTCTGTGGCCTTGTTCACCACGGTAAAAAAAGGAAACAACTCCATCTCCCATTTCGTTCACCTTGCCAACGAATCTCATTCACTGTCTCGCATGCTCTGACTCGTCTTGAGAGCAGTGAACTAACAACAGCACAAGTCACGAAACACGAAGTGTCGTACATAGTACACGCATTCACCCGGCTACTGTTGACCACATACGAGTTGACCCCGTAATGCAAGTTGCTGTTGCTATACATATTGCAACACAAGCTTGGATTTTTAACACATATGGCCAATTTGTGTAATCAAATGACCGTGCCTGTGCCATCGAGAGCGACACCGTTGGCCTGAACACCGCAAACCACACCTGAAGGTACTGGCGAGGCTATAGGGCAAGGCCAAAGGAGTTCCGGTACAGGTGGGCTTTGTTGTTACTAAAGTTGTGTTACTGGTCTTTGACGTGGAAGTAGAAGTTGTACTGCTTGATGATGTGACGACTTTCGACGACGAAGTTGAAGAAGCCGCTCGGCTTGACGAAACAACGACTCTCGACGAGCTCGTTGAAGTGGATGGTACAGTTGCAGTTGCCGAGGAGCAAGAAGCACTTCCGTATGCGCAGATTCCTGCTCTTTCTACTATCATGATGTGGTGAGAGGCTTGGAGAGTTGTTGTGATAAGACACAAGGCTTTTACTAGGGGAGAAATGAATAATAGCTTATATGGACTAGCTTGATTCAATCGGTATTTGACTAAGTAGAAACAGTTCAGGGATTGTTCAAGTACGGAGTATAGCACTTGAACCACTACTTTCCTATCAGACATACTCCAGCCCTCTTCTTGCACGTTCAAAATGTGCTAGCTTTCTGGTTTTTGTCTACGGAAATACTGGAACAGTCTCAGTTATAATCATGAACGCCAGGATACACAGTTGCACTCGGAGAGTAAATCACACTAATCGCGAGAAAATGCCGCCCAGAAATCGATCCAGTGAAACTAACTTGATTTTAATAAGCGAGGTTTGGAAAGTCCAAGAGCTTCCTGGTCTTGCAAAACAATTTTGTGTACAGTTGCATTCTTCGTCTGGAAAGACACAAAATTGTCAGATGGCTGAGACTATAACTGATAATCTCTAAAGACTGAAGATATATCTTTTGACAACAATTCTAAGAATCAAAACCCTTTTCGTAGAGGCAACTATCCGGCAAAACAGCCAATTCAGCCCCGCTTCAACAAGGTCTTTGCCCAGACTTTGTAATTTTCGGTCCCGAAGCTGAGTCCTGGGCACCGTGAAAAGTATTTTTTGAATCTCAAGCCTGTGGCGCATTCGTCATCACTGACTTTGGTTCGCGCACGAGCTTCAACTGTATCCATATATTACCAAATGGATGGACGCTCACTCGAACCCTTTATGATCTGATCTACCCTCATGTGAAAAAACATACTGCCGAGAGTTGTGAGGGGTTCTCGTTCTTCCGATCTCGGCACGCTGTCTAGCGTCTTCATTAGCGTCTTCTTCACTAGCGTGAAAGATTAGATCAATCTGATAAGATTACTCGCACCCTCCCTTCCTCTTCCTCATTGCTCCGATTTATTCACGCTTCACAGGCCTGCAGAACAGCACTTGCAGCCTCACTGACCCTTCATGGTCACCCTGCAATCGTCTCGGATCGTTTCAGAGTGGTCATCCTCACATACATCAACATCAACAATTATCTCAGCCGCAGATTCTTCACTAGCGACATGGCGTCACCTGCTGTGTCAACACCCTCTTCAGCGGGTTCTCCCCCGGCTCTCGCACCAGCCCCTCCATCTCTCGCCATACAGAGCTACAATACCGCCAACATGAGCTCTCTCGCTCCTGCTGCAGGTACGCCAACTATGGTGACGCGCAAGGAATGGATCATTCCACCACGTCCGAAGCCTGGTCGCAAGCCCGCCACCGATACCCCGCCGACGAAGCGCAAAGCTCAGAATCGAGCTGCTCAACGAGCATTCCGAGAAAGACGTGCTGCGAGGGTTGGAGAACTGGAGGAGCAGCTCGAGGAAGTCAAGGAGGATCATATGAAACGAGAGTCTGACTTGAGGAACAAGATTGGAAAGCTCGAGGCGGATATCGAGAGGTTCAGTGGGGAGATACATTCTTGGAGAGTACGTTGTGACACCTTGGATCGCATTGCGGAGTACGAGAGAAAGGAGAAGGAGGCTGCTCTGGCAGAGTTGTCGTACCTTCGAAATGGCGCTCGAACGACAGGGACCGATGCTGTTCCACTTCCGCCGAGGCATCTTCGACACAATGAACCAAAGGCTCCCGAGCCACAGCGATATACCGCTCCTGAGCCAGAGTCTAATATCGGATGTGGTGGGTGCACCTCTACGAGTAGCTGTGCCTGCGTTGAGCAAGCTATGGCTATCTCTGCATCTGGATGTGGCAAGTGTAGTCCTGAAACTCACTGCGAATGCTTGGAGGAGACCATTAAGGGAGCAGGTGATATCACTCCATTGGAGCTGAAGAGACCTCACTCGCCCTCAGAGACATACGCTGAGAAGCGTCAACGATACTCGGAGCCGTCGACGCCACTTGAGATCGACTTCACAGCACAGTTCTCATCAAAGCCTATTCAATCTCAAGAAGTCGTCATCCAGACAAGTCATCGACCACCAGGAGAATCATGTGGCTTCTGTGAGGAAGGAACCTATTGCATGTGTGCCGAAGCAGCAGCTGCCGCATCCAGCAATGCTAATCAAGAACATCATGACGACAACCGTCTCGCACCTCTCCTCAACGAAGTCACACCCCCACTCTCAGACACCGACGTCGAAGGTCCGTCCAGAAAGCTTCCTTCCCTTCAGCCTCTTCAGATGCACCGTCCCGTCAACGCCGCACCATCAAATTCCTGCGCCAACGGCCCGGGAACATGTCAGCAATGTCAATCTGACCCCAAGTCCGGGCTCTTCTGCCGCTCGCTTGCAGCTATCCGTGCAGCAGGTGGTTCCGTCCCAGATGGCTGCTGTGGAGGCAATGCCGGCGGCGGAGGCTGCTGCAAGTCTCTTCCTGTCGCTGCACCCTCTCAGCCACCTCCTAGCTTGTCGTGTGCAGATACTTACAAGACTCTTTCCACGCACAAGAACTTCGAGCAGGCTAGTGATGAATTGAGTACGTGGCTAGGAAGACTACATGCTACGCCTCCTGCTCATCCAGGTCGTGCTCCTATGGAAGTCGAGGCTGCGAGTGTGATGGGTGTGTTGAAGCTCTTTGATCGAAGATTTGGTCGTGGATGAAAAGGATCGTCGATGAAGACACCAAGCACATATTCCCTCTTTGAAAGGGACACAGCATCATCAAGCATGATATTGCTGCACTCACTATAAGGCTCTTTGGAAAGCATCGATACTTGCTGCACATACTCCGGTGCTTTAGAAGCCATGGACATTCGTCTACGCTGCTCTCAGCTTGACCACTTGGTACACAGACATAACAGCAGCAACTGCACCAGCTCGGCTCACCCCGCTCACGGTAATGGCGTTAGGAATTTTGACGGAGTAATGATGACTTGGAGTGTATTGTACATAACATATGAACATAGCATACCATTTCCACGATCAAGAAGAAAAGGAAATGAGAAACAAGAATACTTCACTTTGAAAACCTCTTCCGGTTAAACATGACATTACTTGACATGATCATCTTCTGCATAGACTCGTCACGTTGTAAATCATTGCATGAAGCAATCAGGACGAAAGTGATTTCTTATATTCCGCAGATACTGTATCATTTCCCAGCCTTGGTAGCTCATCATTCTGAGGAGATCCTCGAGTCGTGGTCGAATCGAGTTGAGGGAATTTCTTTGCTTCTTGGAATAGTGCAAGACAGCGCTAGGGAGCCACTTAAGTGCTGTTTGTTGCGACGGGCCGGGGGCAGTGGATGAGCAAGAGTCGTTCTCTTACGAGAGGGAAGGGAGGGACTCATGGCAATGCTCGGTAGGTAGGTAGGTACAAATGCGTGCGTCCTAGATCCACATCTGGTGGGGGATCCGATTCTAAGCTATTTCTTTAGTGTGCTGTGTTTTAGAGGTGAAAGGTGACCTGAAGGGCAATGATTTGTGACTTGCGTCATGGTGGGTGGGTTCGGGCCCAAACTTTGTGTTCTTGAATCTCGTCATGAGGGGTGGGATGGGGATAGGTCCGAAATGCAGTTGGGATGGTGTGTTGTGGACATTGGAATGCATGAAAGGAGCATTGCAAATTTGCATGCGATGAGACTACTCGTATCTGAGAAGAAATTGCACTTGTGTCAAGAAGAAGGACTTAGAGCTCTTTAGAGTATTTGAATTTCTGTAAAGGCTAAATCAATATGATTGATATAATTATAATGTCGCATCCTGTATTCGATTCAAGACATGTCTATCTCCATCGAGTGCTTTCTGCACTGTGAAAGTCTCCTCCATATGGGAGAGTTCTATCCCTAATACATTCTTTGATCGTAAAAACTGTTCCCCCATTTTTTCGTGATATTGTTATCGCTGTACGCCGTAACTCCTTGCTGATATCAATCATGCCCTATGCATCGTGACCTTTGATGGTCAATGGTCAAGTGATCTACCACTTGATGACCTTCTGTGGAAAGAACTCATCGATGAGCTCGAGGTAGTATGGCTGTCTAAAGGTTAGCTCATGTGACTCGACGACTTTATTGAACTTATGGGGTGTTGCATACCTTAAGCTCCTCAACACTAGGCACCTCATCGCTCTTGCTGTACAGATCATAAGGATTGAAGTCCTTCACAGCCTCCAACATCTCATGATCCTTCTCATTCATGAAGTACGTGTAGGCACCCTGTTGGTGCCACGGGTAGAACGAGTGGTAGCGGATCATAGCCAGAGCCTTATCAGGAAGAAGAGACTGATCCTTGAAGACATGGTACAAGTACTCATCATGTCCCCACGACAGCATGATATTGTCCATACCACAGCCAGGCTCATAGATGCCATACGTGGTGTTGTACTCCGGGTTGTCGTAATCAGGGTTCCCCTTCATGGTCTCAGGGTAAACGATCTTGTCGCTGAAGGCACAGCCGACGGGGAAGGTATCGCCCACGACATCCCACTGGCCGGCAGCACCATAGAAGAAGAGAAGCTTGCCGAGATCGTGGACCAGACCGGTGACTTGCATCCAGCGGGGCTTGCCGTCTCTGCGCATGGCTTCGGCTGATTGGATCAAGTGCTCGATCTGGGAGAGGCTGGTATCTGGATCAGACTCGTCGATGAAGGTGTTGAGTTTCTCCATGGCTTCCCAGACGGTCATCTCGGCGCGGGTGGTGGTGCGGAACTTCTCGCGGACTTCGCGGTTGAATGCTACGGTCTGCTTCTCGTGCTGTGTCTTGTAGAGGCCGTAGACTTTGGTATTGGTCTCGAGGTAGTTGCGGAACTGGGTCTTGTCTTTCTCGACGTCAAAGCGGGCTTTCTCGTCGTTGGCGGCTCTGGCTTCTTTGGCTTTGATGTTGGCTTTCATGACGTTGATCTCGTCGACGAAGTCGGAGACTTCTTCGAGGGCGGCGCCATCCCGCTGAGGGTAGGGGCTGGTTGCTGAAGGTGCCATTGTAGAAATATGTGTGTGTGATGTGGAAAGAGGATGAAGATAACTTTTGACTCGAGGGCTCGAGGATACTTGAAGTATCGAATTTATGAGTGTTCGGGATGACAGGTGCTAGTATTTCGTGACCGAGAAACGTAACTTGAGATTTGTATATGAGAAGGGACTGATCGAACAATGCAAAAGGACTGAAGTACAGAACAAAAAGCAGGTGACGGGGACAGTGATAAATAGAAAATCAAGCAACCACCGCACGACATAGTTCGAATTGAATATTTCCAGAGCAAGCTTTTGCCCTACCGGTGAAAATTGCCAGAAGCGTTCTGTGAGCGGTACACTAGCACCAGCATTAGGGGTTCGAAAACCAAGTGTCTCCATACTTTTTCTCCTTCCCATGGATGAATTGCATATAGAGAACGGGTCTATGACAACAAGCCTACCATGATTAGCCAGCTGTGAGGGGAAGCATGAATAGCAAAATGGGGGAAGATTTCTGGAGAAGCCCGCATTTGTGACATTGAAGCAAGTCTTTCCGGTAAAGTGCAGGTGTTTCCGGCAAGGTTCCAGAACTTTGACCTTCCCATTTGAAGGCATGGGCGCTGTTTGGTGCGCGTGTGATGCTGTAGTTGAGAGATGTCATGTTCGGTGATGTTCGGGGTGTGGCGGATGAGTAGGATGGTGTTGGGACGATGCTTGTTCCTTTGGTGGGGTGAGGTGCAGCGGGGAAAACGTCGGGATTCAATGAGGGAATTCTCAGCGGGTTAGTATGGCTGTCATCGCTGAGAATCTCCTTTTCGGGCGCATGCACGACTCTGTACCTGTGACGCTGTTGGACAGCGAAAACTTCGGTACTTCGTGACTTTCATGTGCATATGATTTATTTTCAGCTCGAGGACGGTACTTGTGACCTGGGCTCGTATGAAACAATTGTTCTGGTTACGAGTTGGGTAACAGAATAGAGAAATTGCTTTTTGGAATTGCCTCGTGATATTTGCGATAAGATCATGGTCGTTGGTGTTACAGTACAGGTCTTGGAGGAACCTAGAGAATTGCCTGGTTGAGCTTTCAACGGGCAACTTCTCCACCTAGACGATCTCAAGTTGGAACCTGGACATTTGCAGATCAAGAATAGCAGCGACTGTTGACTTCCCTTCGTACTATGTATTCCTTCGCATTGGTCTTCAAAAAGATGCTGGCTCAATATGTGGTCACAGGACGCCAGCCCCATCGTGAGCTTCTATTGCTCCAGTTATGGAATAACGGCAGAACGAAAGTCCAAGTAACCTTCGTATCTGCGAGCAGCAAGGACGTTGAATTTGGATAGACATGACGTTTCGTTATGTTGCTATGGCCAAAGCGCTCTTCTCATTTCTCTTCAGCTTGTCGTGATGCCTCGACTTGGAGCCTTGCGAAGGACAAAGGCAACCAACAACCATGCGCCGTTCATCTTTTCACCTTTAGTCAAGTATCTTCAGGATCAGTTGTGATCGTGTTGACGAAAGTCTTCGAACCTGCTACCTTGAACTTGGTATACAGGTGTTCGAGTCATAAGAATACAGTGAGGGTGCAGCAATACGCGTTGTGATATGCAGCAAAAAGCAGCAGCATTTATTGCTAGTTTATGTCCTCCAGGCGTTTCCCACGAGTAGAATACCAGCAGTTACTGCTGACGTTGTCGCGCCTCGGCCATACCATGCGTACAATCACAAACACCACGCGCCCTCTTCTTCAAGCCCAAGCATACAGCCTGGTTCTTAATGAAAAGAAATCTTCCATTCATCGTCAAAAATGATCTTGAATGAAGAGTGCAATCAAAAATTCCCCCGATATCGCCCCCGAAGGAGAGATAACGATTCTCAACGCCCCGATGTGCAATGGAGGTTTCGTATCGCAAGCGAA
>JGI24512J20087_1000373_pt1 | contig 20560 bp, 29 predicted proteins | sample LinPmetageLP35_FD_20087 | JGI IMG/M metagenome (IMG submission 20087) | reverse complement strand
TTGACGAGGCAGGTTGGAATGTTTATGTTGCTAGCAGCAAATGCTAGAATCCCCCCCCCCCCCCCCAAGTTACAAAAGCGCACTGTGTGCAAATTGCACTGGGACTTCGCCGCATCTCTGGTTATCATCGGTATGGAGGAGCGTACAGGGGTGCTAATTTACAGCGCATTCAGGCTTGGCAGACTTGAGGGCGGACGTGGTCAGGTGGCGTCATACGAGCGTTGCGTTCTTACACTGCGACTTTAAGCATTTCTCTTCACAATTCATTATTCGCAGACGTATTTCCAGAAATGATATGTTGTTATGGTTGAGAAATTTAAGCGAGACTTCCCGTTGTGAGCTAAATCTCCCAAGACCAAAACCAAATGTAGCGATGGATTTCCCAAGCACCTACATATCTCAAAGTACTATTACGAATCGGGTACACAACCCCTTATTCGCCCCCTTCAATCGTCTTTACATTCTCTTCATGCCCGCAATCTTTCCCCCTCCCCTCCCTCACATCACATAACAACACAAGCCTTGCAACAATTCGCATTGACACCCACACTGACATCATTCCCTCTTTTATCTTTCCTTGGTGGTGGAGGACTCTCTAGAATATTCGTCTCTTCTTCCTCCTCTGCATCTTCATCTTTCATCTCGGTAGTACGGCAGACTACTTTCATGCTTTTCATATTGGTTGTGGATGAGCAGTCCGTACTGGATGTAAAGGCGTGGCACAAATCTGCTGCCAGAGGGGTGAGGGGGATGGTGGTATGGGGAGGGGAGCAGTTCGGCCCTGTCATAGAAGGTCGAGTCAGTGCGGGAGCTTGGAAAGAAGCGCAAGTGGTGGATCTAGATGGGCACCCATGAATTTCGCAAAGCCAGACAAGGGAAGGGGAGGGGCAGGGATGTACCGTTCGAGATCAGGAGCGTGAGTTCCTCATCGTCCGCGCAGACATCCTGCTCTGAGATGTAGACAGGCTTATTACCGCTTTGAGGGGTGTTGTAGCATTTGTCGATCAGTACAGGGGTCGATGAGTCGGAGAATTGAAATGGTTTCGTGCAATCAGCGTTCGTGAAGAGATTGACAGACGCCGTACTGGCTCCGCTGAACGCGGTGTTGAGTGTTGATTGAACTGGCGGCATTTTGAATGATGCGTTCCTTGTCTTCCAAAGCTCGAAAGATGAAGAGAATCAAAAGTGGTTGAATCAAGAATATCAGCTACCAGGTATTGCCCTGCGATCTGGAGAAGGAAAGGTCTTGTACATGTACAAAAGAACGACGTGGCGAAGCAGCAAGAGAAAAGTGCAAAAACCACCAGCCCGGGTGAGAAAAATAATTGAGAATATGGCAAGGCAAACTATAGACTTGCTCCGGGCGTGACAAAGGGGCTCGACCTTATTGGTAGCGGTCTTCGGTGAACAGCGCAATACTGCCTTGTGGTGGTTCTAGGCTGAGAAATGGCGGGTACGGGCTTTGCGCAGCCTTTTTGCCCGCTTTCATGACCAAAGTATACCGGAGATGAGGTGATCAAGAGTATGGAGCGTAGAAAATGGTATAGAATTGTGATTCTGGGTGTGATTGGTGGCCAGTGATACGAATTCGCATTTGGGTCAGGGATGTACTTTTTTTCAAAGTTGGCATATACCAGACACGAGAATGGAAAGAAATGTTCACACGAAAGTACGAGAATAAAATTTCCTTATGCTCAATGAAACTCGTTTGGAACTTTCGATAGACTTTGAAGTATATTCTGGTGTGGAATGCTCCTCAGACGTGTCAAAGACTTTACTCAAGCTCTCGAATGCTGATCTTCGAAACCCTTCAGGGCGAAGGTCAGTTGCTGGAACGCTGATTTTGCTTCTTCCGGTTTCTACCTATTACCAGATACGATGAGGGTAAACAATGAAGCTACAACTTCGTGGATATAGCAGACGGTGATGGAAACAAAATAGCCTGATACTCCTTTGTTGATCAAAGGACGGAGATATTGAAAAGCAACAAAGCATCGTGACGACATGCAACTAGATGACAGTTGATATTTGAAAAGCTTGTGAATGCTAAAGAGCTGCATCTACTGCCGTCTCAACTACCTCTTCCCATACTCAACTTCGGCATTGACTGATTTCCTGCTCCGCAGCCGTTTCCACAATATCTTCTTCCTTCGGCCTGGCTAGCAGACTTCCTGCGCTGTCGTTCGTTCTCTCTGAATCCGCCTTACAGCTACACTTCACCTCTCGAATAATGGCTTCCAAGAAAAGCCGGAGAAAAGCCAAGAAGGTCAAGTCCTCAGACTTGGCTAGGAGCCAAAAGCACAAGAACCAGCACGAACCGCAAGAAGAGGAAGAGGCAGAATGGGTGGAGCAGAATATGGACGACGACGCACCAAGTACAGATTCAGAGCCTTCCCCCACCGCTTCCGAAAGAAAAAGATGCTCCCGCAATTCGCAACACTGACGGGCAAATTTGAGACCCTGAAGCAGATCGCAGGTGCAAGTCAGTGGCTGACATGGAGGGGAATCGCGAAAATGGATCGACTGAAGTATGAATGCTTCAACAAGCATGAAGCCAAAATTGACCTGCACAGAGCGTGGGCCGAAATCATCATTTACAGAAAAATGGGTCAAACTCATATCTTCTTGATAGTAAGAGTCTAGGGGGAAGTAAGGCTGTCCAACCAGATTTTGATGCACTTGATGAACTGGAGATTTTGGCCGTTGGTTGGTTGAGATTGGCAGCGGAAGGCAAGCTGTCGTCCCTAGAAGAGCAATTCGGCATCTACATTGAGCCGGAAGAGTTTGAGTCGATTGGTGAACGGCTGAGATTGGTTATGCGAAGTCAAAAAGCATCAAGAGGCTTCCAAAGTGGATTTATGAGGGAGTGAATGTTCTTCGATACGAAATCTACCAGCTAGTGGATGGAAACGGACCTCTGCGCAGGGACAGCCCAGCCGCCTCAAATGGTAAGTGGCATAGCAGCGTTTGACCCTCCTTCGAGTCCTGAATGCCTGCTCATGTCTACCAGATAACGAACTACCCGTGTCGGAGATGAGGAAGATGATTATTTGTACGGAGCATCTCCACACCGCTTGAGCAGCCTCCAAATCATCGAAGAGCTTCGCCAGGAGTGCGAAGACCTGAAAATATCTTTGGATGTCAAACTCGAAACCTTGGCCGAGGCACGATAGAGTGTAATACAGGCAAAAGAAGCTTTCAAATTCCCTCTTGATTGTATGTCTCGAAGACTTCACATTGTTCCACTCACAATATCTCAACATCTTCTGGCTATCCAAAACCTCGTGATAATTTCACCTACATCCAAGAAAGGCTAACAATCTTTGCTTAGGGAACGAGATCTTGCGAGGTATTAAAAGCACCGTGGAGAATGTATGCAGGATGTTCAAGAATGGACAGTGGAGTCGGCTCAAGAGATGGGTGAAAGGTTTTGTGACGTTTGGGCGACTCTGCTGGAAGGAAGTGATGAGAGGTCTTGTTGCGCCTTTAATGGAAGAAGATGAAGCAAAGAGAAACGTGAGTTCACCAAGAGAGAGATGGCACAAGCAGAGTCAAGATTGCGGGCGATGGACAGTGTATAAGGTGGAATTTGGGAGGAGCAACAACATTCGGGGACAGGAGCATTGCCTCAAGTGTCCACTTTCAGCTGAGGAAAGGGCCACCTGTATGCTAAAATTCGTTCAAAATGATCGAAAAAGAGACAGCGGATGCCTGGCACCTGAAAAATCTATCGTGTTCGCACGCCACTAGCTCATCTAAGAAATGACATTCATTTGCAGCCCGGAGGTGGACTCATGCTCTCGTTCCAGACACCACAAAAGTTTGCTGGAAGTACGTTATCAGCGAGATGGCAACAGAGAGGAGAAGATAACCCTATCTGACAAAGAGATTGCTAGTAGCCTACTCTGGCACCTCCGCCTAATCATGACGCCCGGTTTGTCAACAAAAGGATGTATAAAGACGGAGCTTCGAATGCGACCTAAACGACCCAATGATTCAATTCCTCGACATGCTAGAATGTTCTAAAAGAGGCAAGAGCGGATGCAAGACAAACTAGAGCAACTTTCAGTAAGGTCTCGTTGCTGCCTGACTTGAAAGCTCATTTAGGTACTTTGATGAATTCTGATCGGGAATGGACCGAGGAAGAAGCTCGAAACTTTGGTGACAGACGATTTCAATTCGGAACAAACCCCAGGGAAGGACTTCAGGAGGGACTTACAGAGTCACTTGCGACAGGAATTAAAGCTAAGAATGATTTGGCAGACTATCTGGAGAAATCAGCAGATTCGGTAATACTGGTGGGTATCAATGCTGTTCTCAGCAATCTCGTATCGCCGCGGGGGATTTCATCAATCTTGAACAGTCTACCGATTCGTTAGCAGGGGTTTGATTTGCGTGTCACAAGTCTAAAATTACCCGGCATCAATACAAAGCATTTAAGTCTTTGGAGTGAACACTCTCCCGTTCGTGCTATGTATGTGTCTGGTACGTTTACCAGGACAGTATTAATTGCTTGCAAGTCTGAGCAGTCGAAATATTAATTTACGTGCTGGTACTTGTAGCATCAAATTTGCCCACATTAGCAATACAATCACCTTTGTTTACTCCCAATTATGGATCTTTTTCTGAAAACGCTACAATGCCCCCGAGAATTCCGCAAATGCGCCTAGAGCGGGAATTGATCATGGTCCGTTCGTCTACCTCCAGAGAATCTCACTTTCACTGGATTTGAATCGCCAATCACGTCTTGAAAGCTTTAACCTGAATAGCTTGGCCAGCTTCCTCAGACGCTAGTCTGTTTAGTGCCTTCGCTTAAAAAAACCCGATTGTTTACCTTGTCTCAACGCGCCCTTCAAAACCTTTCGCTTTTCGAGATCGCAACACTAATTCGCAGTCAATACTGTCGCGTCGAAGAATCTTCTCCACACTCAACCAGGAAGGTGTTCAATGTAACAAATGCGATGGGTCACTCCAGCGCACTCCTGCCAACATCAGTACAGCCACCTAGACCGCCCACGGAGAATATGTCGAACTTGGGTCATGATGTTTACTCCGGTCCTCAGGTCGTTGAAAACGTCGCGAGGAAGAGAATCTTTGCAGCAGAAGGTAGCGAGGACGACGCGTTGATACGACTCCAAAATTCGAAGAAGCAGAGAACTCCTTTGCCAACCGATCGGCTTGAATACGCTGGCATGAATATCATTGTCAAGACAGAGTCTTTTTTTGCCATGGCCGCACAGGACCCAAGATATGCAGTGCCTATTCCATATGTCAACAGAATACAGAGCGTGTCGAACCTCGTGCCTACACTTTCAATGTCGGGCTTCGAGCAGACACCAAATAATCAAATTAACCCTGAATTCTCGAAGAAAGCATTTAATGATGTTCCAGCCTCCGTCAACCTCAACAGCCATTCCTTCGATCCAAATTCGGCTATCAAGTCAGTGTTCAAGCCGGCACCTACTTTCCAGGCCACCCAACAGAATATCTTGGGCTATGGGAACATGCCTTGGGATACCATACTGTTTACCAAGCGTGCAGCGATCGCCAACTTGGCTAAACTTGGACGAAGCATCAAGGGAGCAGTCAAAGGCAGATCTGGGAAGCTAGAGATTCTCAAAGTCACTCAAGAGCTTGCCTACGCGGAGTGTACGAGAGTTGATGTCAAGCAATACATGCTGACAACTCCAGTCGACGCACGAGCGATTAGAAGAATTTGGCCAGAGTGAGTTACCTTGTGTTATCCCTCTTCATTTGATCTGAGAGGCTTCGGGAGTAAAGTTCGATTCCTGAATACGGAACGTCCTCAAACGCGTTTCTCAGACTCTGGCTAATATTCTATGCTGCAGACTTGCCATTTTCAACGCTACTGAATCCATTTCATACGGCATTATTGGTCAATCGCTAGTCGAATGGGGACCTGATGGCATTGTCGGACTTGAGGAGTTTGAGCTCATCGTTCTAGGATGGATGAGACTCGCGGATAACCAGCAGTTGGGGCGTTTAGATTCTCTGGTGCAGCACAAGAACGAACACCCTGCCCACCTGAAGCCATTCTTGGAGGTCCGAGGAGCCAATTTGAATGCTAGATTCTGGACACCCAAAGGCTTGAAGAAACTCCGTGAGGATGTATGGGAGGTTGTGGATGGAGGCGAGGAGTTCCGAAGAAAGGCTGAGGCTCCGCCAGGTAACTCAAGAGTTCTTTATCGCCATGGTCCACATACTAACTACATAATAGAAACGGTGACAGCTCAGCCTACCACTCGGTGCTCCACTAGCCATCTGTCGTTGTTGCGGGATGGACATGGTGTCTACAGTTTTCGCATCCAGTCACATCACCTCACTTCTCCTACACCTGTTGGCAATGAGGAAGAATCTGATATTGAGAAAGCTCCTAAGTCTCGTGGTCGCAACACCTTGCCATGAGGTAGTCAATCGAGCGATCTCAGATCAATACATCGCCATCAGAATGGACTTGGACTGGGAACGATTGTATCATATTCTGCCGTTGGGTTCTGGCATTCTTTTGCTGTCATATTCTGTTTGGAGGCCAAGCTGTTAGCTAGTTGAGGGTGCATGTATTTGCGAGGAAATCCCTAGGATGGAGAATTACACTTGGAAGGCGAAATAAGGCACGTTTTCAGTGGATGCAACTACCGCATTGTTGGGACCTTCTAGCTAGTTTCTGTGTTCTGTGCCGTCAGAATCAATCAAATCCTTACTTTGCAGTGAGAAGTCAGGTGATGGCTGTGCGTATCCATTTCTCGAGAATTCGCATATTTTTTCCGTCGTGTGCTTGATCGAATTTACCCGACACTTGCAGATTTACCGGGTGTCAACATGAATTGCGGAATATCCAGATACTATGTGCTTTCCATTGGCCAAAGCAGTATTGGCCTTTAGTTTTCCTATCTCTGCTGCTCGGAGTAAACTTTAGGAAGTGCGTGCAACTATTCTAACATAAGTCCAAGTCTCGACGCCTGATCTCCTTTCATTAAACGAGCTCAGCCACGAGGCTTGGCGACTTGGTGCCTCCGTTCCACATTCAGATTCTCCTTCCCCCTACTTCCTCTACAGACGCTTTGATACCCGAGTTGGTCGCTTTTCCTCAACTGTATCCACCTTTTCGTCATCAATTCCGACCTTCCTCTTCTGACCTCTGCCACCTGCCACATATGATTCCCCTTAAAATGATCCGTGAATCTCGTCTTCCCTTGCGTTCCACAAACGCACAACGTCTCCTTCACCTCCTCCTGGAAGAAGTCCTCCCAGACCTTGCTTGCTGTCACTTGCCATTTAGGACATTCCTTCGCGTAACTTCGGATCCTGTCCAGAATTCCAATCCAGCTGGTCAGTACTAAGGTTTCCTGCCTGAATTCCAATCCATAGTCGGCGGAGGAAAGGAAGCGTCGGTATACTTCCTTTCTGAATGTGGATACGGCGCCGGTATCGTCGAGGCCAGTACTGATCATCGCGGCATGAGGTCTAGAAGATAGAGTGTCGTAAAGTCTGTCGCGACCAAAGAGCCTCCTTCGAGAGTGATAACAGCGTGGATGCAGCCAGCCGGGAGATGAATGGCCTCCGTAGAATTGGTTGTCAGAACAAGTCCACCTCCCAGGTGTTTCCCAACTCTGTCTAACTTTGCCCTCTGCCCATCTGCTTTCTTCAAGAGCCCAAGGTTTTTTTTTCGGTTGGTGGAAAGACAAGCCAGAGCTTGTGGCACTTTTCTAGAGGCGATGAGATTCCGTCGGAAGTGTCAAGATGTAATCAGTGAGGGCAAACTTTGGTGTGAGAATAAGCTGTTGATTGGCCTCGTCATCACCCTCGACAAACTCGGACAGAGAGACTGGGACATGGAAGCCTCCTTCTGCCAGGATGTCCAGACCAATCACGGTTACAGGTCTCGCTCCGCTCGGTTCGACGAGCTGTGCGATTGCAAGTATAGGGCCAACCTTTGAGGCCTGTTCGGAACGTCGGTAAACATCGTAGGGCCGGCCTTCAATGTTCTTGGTTGATTCAATGAGATTGAGGGTTGAAATGATGAATTTCGAAGTTGAAGGGAGGCACTCCTCATTCCAGCATTCAGAGGCAGAAAATATCCTTGGCACCATTGTGGTGCTCTCCGTCCATATGCTGGTAATCTGATCAGGGCAGTGCTCGAACGTGGAGAGTTGTAAGGAAGTTATTCTCTTGATAGTCTGAGACCGGAATCCTTTCCTGTTTCAGTGTATGAGTATTGATCTTCAGGAAGTGTGGAAAAGACTTGCATGCACTCCTTAATCAGGATTGACGGGCAAGGACTCGGTGTTGGTGAAATTCTTGAAGAGGAGGTCGGCATCATAATGGATGCAGTACTGGTGATGGCGGTTGAACGCCTTTAAGGTTGGAGAGTTTCTGGGATGAAACAGACTGTTGATATCAGATAGTCCGTGGTAAATCTGGAAATTGGGAATGTGGAGTCTGTTGATGCTGCTGAAAGAAAGAAAGAACGAGCACTGAACTATCCTTCATAATTATACATGCTGGGCTCAAACTTGCTCTCCTGTCGCTAAATTTAATTCTTGTCAATGACTGACAAGAGGATATTGTTCCAGCAACAATACTACATTCAGTGTTGGAAGATAATAGGAAGCGAAGCACGTGGCGTAGATACAACCCGCTCGACAGACACGCAAGACAGTCTAGCAAAGAACAGTGATGATAAGCAAAACATGTAAGCATCATCCATGACAAATCCCAAATTCTCACAGATCAATCAGAATCATCCATGACGGATCCAGAATCATCCCAGATCAATATTCTGGTACAGACGTCAAGAGTTACACCATCAAGTCTAAAGAATGCTCCTCGCTTAATTCAGTAAACATACCTAGATTATCATGATCACTTAAGTCAGTCGCGACACGCCAAGATAACGACTCCATAAAATCTAGTCAAGATCCACGTAAGCCGAGAGAACCCGAGTTGAGTGACCGATGTTTGGATTGGATGACCGAGCATTGTATGTCGTGGAACTTTCGGTGTTTTCGCCTTAGCGAATGGCAGCTCCCCACGTTGATACCCGCATATTCAGCCCCGGGTCACATGATACGCACCGCCACCACCTCCATTCACCGAGTATCGGCCACGAGGCTGCGACAATAGGCAGCGGGATCTCACCATCCTCATGTGAATTTAAGATCACTTTGAAATCCGAGATTTTTCTGAATTCGGCGACAACGATATCTCTAGCATCATGCACAACCTTCAGCAATCACTTGTTTCGGGATCTAGCTTTGGGCATAGCCATGCCAATCCGGCGGACATCAAGTGGCAGGAAACTGTTGACAAGGCTGCAGCAGGAGTCGTGTCGGTAAAATTCTGTCACACGCGATCCTTCGATGGTGAGAAGGCCATATCTTCGGAAGCCACTGGATTTGTGGTCGATGCAGAGAGAGGGTAAGCTTGAGATGAAAATTTCGGAGCCAAATAAAAACTGACATCTGTAGATATATCCTTACGAACAGGCATGTCTCCGGCCCCAATCCCTTTTGGGGTAGATGTATCTTCGAGGATCATGAAGAAGTCGATGCTCATGTCATATACTACGACCCAATCCATGATTTCGGCATTCTCCGTTTTGACCCCAAAGCCGTCAAGTATATGACCTTGACAGCCATACCACTGAGACCTGACCTTGCCAAAGTGGCCGAAGCGGTACGACTCATTGGCAATGATGCTGGAGAGAAGCTTAGTATTCAAGCAGCTGTCATCAGCAGACTTGACCGAAACGCACCGGAATATGACGGTGAAGGTTATTGCGATTTCAACACCAACTATATCCAGGCAGCTTCGGGAGCTACAGGTGGAAGCTCTGGTAGCCCGGTTATTAATGTGTTCGGACAAGCAGTGGCAATGCAGGCTGGCGGCAAGGCGAAAACAGCAACAGATTTCTTCCTACCTCTTGACCGGCCACTTCGTGCACTGCAATGTCTTCAAAAGAGCGAGCCAATCACTCGAGGTGACATCCAGTGCCAGTGGAAATTCAAGCCCTTCAACGAATGCCAAGGCCTTGGTTTGACTCCAGAGTGGGAGAGTGCTTTCCGAAAAGCCTTCCCATCTGAGGTGGGAATTTTGGTTGCAGAACGTGTGATTCCACAAGGGCCGTCAGATTCCAAAATCAAAGTTGGGGATATCCTCATCAAAGTGAATGGCGAGCTTTTAGCACAATTCAAGGTCCTGGATGCTATTCTCGATTCGAGCGTGGGAAGTACCGCCAAACTTCTGCTACAACGACGTGGAAAAGATGTGGAAGTCGAGATTGGTGTTCAAGATCTGTACAAGATTACTCCAAATCGTCTGGTCACAGTCGCTGGTGGTAGTTTTCAAGATCTGTCGTACCAGAGAGCCAGGGCCCATGGGGTTGCTTGCAAAGGTGTTTTTCTCTGCAATGCCGCTGGATCGTTCGACCCACTGTCAACAGGCTGCACAATACAGAAGGTTGACAACAAAGACACTCCGGATCTGGACACCTTCATCAACGTCATGCAAGCCATTCCAGACCAATCGCGCGTGGTGGTCACATATACCAACCTGCACGATCCTCAAACACCCCGAATCTCTGTTCTACGTATCGATCGGTACTGGTCAAAGAAGATAGTCCAATACATCCGCAATGATGAGAGTGGGTTATGGGAGTCAGCAGATCTTGCAGATATGGTCGCCAGACATTCGCCAGTCCCAAGATCAGCGAACTTTGTGCAGCTGCGAAGTGTTCCTCCAGCGATTTCAGGGATCGTGAGATCTATCGTCAAGGTCGAATGTTTCGTTCCAGAGTACCTCAATGGGTCAGACTATACACCCAGACCAAGCGTTGGCATTGTCATTGACGCAGAAATCGGTGTGGTTCTAGTCTCGAGAGCGACCGTGCCGCATGGTCTTTGCGATGTCTCCCTTACGATCGCGGATTCAATAATAGTCGATGGGGAGGTGCTGTTTTGCCATCCACTACATAACTACGCTCTAATCAAGTATGATCCCAAGATTGTAATGGCTCCTCTGCAAAGCGTCGAATTGAGTCCCACGAATTTGGAGCAGGGAAAGTCGCTTCATTTTGTTGGGTTTAAGGACAATAACATCGGAGGTCCTGTCTGCACTAAGACTACTGTCACGGACGTTTACAATCTGCAACTTGCCGGAAACCTTGACCGTCCCAAGATCAGGGCCATGAACAGTGAAGCAGTCAAGGTCGATACGGGACTGGCGGATGAATGCGGTAGCGGAATCATGATCGATGATGAGGGTGTTGTCCAAGCTCTGTGGCTGACGACATTGTATGTGAACGATGATGACGAAGATATGTATCGATATTACGGAATAGCCACTTCCACAATTCTTCCTGTGATATCAAGGGTACGAAGAGGAGAAATCCCGAAGCTGCGATTCCTTAGCGTTGAGTTTGAAGCCATCACAATGAGCCAAGCCCGCGACATGAAGGTTTCCGAGGAATGGATAAGCAAGGTAGAAGTTGCCAATTCCTACTGCCACCAATTATTCAAAGTCAAGAAGCGAACAATCCAAGGTAGCGACGATTCAAGAGCTCTTTTGGAGGGAGACATCGTCCTGACACTGAATGGAAACATCATAACTCGTCTTTCAGAGACCGAAATTCAAGACGACGCAGAGCTTTTGAAAGCACGAGTGGTCAGATATGGTGAGGAGGTTGACCTGGAGCTAGATACTATCTTGGCAGATGATTTCGAGACTAAGAGAGCCGTCATATTCTGCGGTGCGACGCTCCAGCCTCCTCACCATGCTGCAAGACTCCGTGTCGGAAAATCACCTAGCGAAGTATTCGTGTCCAGTGTGATCAGAGGTTCGCCTTCAAATCATTATGGACTTACCCCTGCCATCTTCATCACCCATGTCAACGATACCGAAGCAGGCGATCTGGACTCGTTTCTCGCGGCTGCCATGGCGATACCGGATAACACTAGTACGATTCAATCCAAACCCGATCTATAATTTACTGACATTAACTTCTGCAGACTTCACTCTCACAACCATGACTTTAGGAGGAATTGAGCAAGTGATGAAGATGAAACGAAATGACCATTACTTTCCGACGAAGGAATGGACGAGGGCATCGCCGAAATGGACTGGGCGCTTAATTCGTGGATATGCCAGCTGTTGATGCCAAGATTGATGGTATCGGAACTCAGGATTCAATATTGGCAGCTAGGAATTACTGTAATTACTCTGCTCATAGAAAACTCTCTCCTGCAATTGAGAATGACAATCACTATAATTTTACAGAACTTCCTATTCTGATTGGATAATCTCTCATCACGTTCGTGAATCCGGTAGGAAGCCTGGAGGAGACTAGCGTGGGCTGGGCCAAAACCAATATCATTTCTCGAACCGCACGACGACAACAGCAGCAGCAGCAGCAACAACAACGTTGGCAAAGGAGTTCAGCCGACTAATTACTTTTCAGGACTGTTCTGGCATACTTGGTAACCATGGCCCCATCAAAGGCTGCCAAGAAGAAAGCGGCGAAGGAGAAAGAAGCCGCGGAAGCCAAAGTTCGGGAAGACGTGGAAGCCGAAGTCACGAGACTTAAGTCTATCCTTGGCCGAGTGGAAATCGAAGATGAGATGGCAAAGGCGAGTCATGTTCAAATAATGCTCGGATATACCGTCAGAGACGATATTACAAGCGAGGCTCTGGATACACTGATCGGTCATAACGATGCAAAGTGGGCTAGTATCGACCTCTATCGGACATTCCGGCAATTTCCAAGCTACTTCGTCGATGGCCAAGTCATAGACCAGACTACAATCAATGAACTCTTAATTGTAGCCCAGCTCTGGTTCTCATTAGATCTCGAGCGCGGACTCGGGAGGTTATTGCTGCCGGATAAAGTTTTCGCCACGAAGGCGCGGCTCGACAGTGGAAAGGGTTCTGCGACAGAGTTGTTCAGAGAATTCATTCGTCATCATAAATGGCAGAATATTATCGGCTTATGGGACTGTACGAGTGTCTTCGGACTTAGCGAGGAAGTATACAAGGTTGTTCAGGAGTTTTATCGCGTCAAATCGGAGCCAGCTTCAGATCTAACTGGAGCCACAGGCATGTTTCCGAGTCCAAATTCTACATATTGTAGCCTAATTTCGCAGCAGATCAGAACTTTGAAAGAAAGGAGTCTTCTTCACGCACTACAGGAACGAGTGTTGTGTCGAGGAGTGTCGCTCAAGAAATGGCGACCTCGGTCCATGGCACTGCAGAGAAAAGACCTGCTAACTCTGAAGGTGTGCTTCTCTGTTGATCACTCTACCAAGACCCCTCTTTGACACGGCTCAGGGCCCACCACAAGACTGAAGAGACTTCGGCCTATGACACAGCGCGATTCGCAGCCTCCATCGTCATCCACTTTGTGTGCTGCGTTCGGGCATCACAGAACTGATACTGAAGGCTTGTATCAAGCTTCTCCTCCACCGGCAGCGTTATCAACTACCACAGCGAGAGATCCTAACTCTGCCGTTGCTCGACCTGTAAGCTCCAGTTTGGCAGTACAGGGTCAAATGTCGCCTCCTGCTTCCTCTCCAGCCGCAAGTAGAGACAGTCCAGCTGGAAATCTCTCAAACTGCTTGCCCGATAATGATCTGAATGGGTTGGTTTCAAGAACCCTTCAAAAAATCAGCCACAACTTGAAGGCCGCGAGATCGACCTTATTCGATGTGAAAATAATAGCCGAACAAATTCAGCATGCAAAGAAAGATGTGCTTGCTGAGATGAATAATTTCTGGTCAGGTGTCAGGGATGAATTCGGAGAAATCATCGTGCGCGACAACGGGATCTCGAGGTATACTGGACCGTTGCCAGGCTGAAGCAAGTGATTTCAAGTTGGCGACGACTCTGTGTGAGTAGAGAGAAGATTGCACAGGACGTCCTGGATAGGTACGACCAATTGAGTAAAGCCACGTCGGACACAAAAGAAGCTGAATCGAGGCTGGCCAAATGGAACGCCAAGAAGAAGTCACTGCTAGAAGCTGTTACAGCTCTTGGGGAAGATTGAGCCTGAAATGCACAGCAGGGCAGGGTATTGAAGTAATCACGGCATCATGTAAAGCTAGTGTGAGCTACAATGGTAATGTTTCTTTGAAACCCTTGGCTTGTTCATATCGCCCGTGCACACTTGGTAGGCTCCTTACAATCACTATCTCATTGAGATAGATGTGCTCTGTCGTAATGTGTTCGCGGTTGAGGTTCTTAACAGTCTAGTGTCTCTTTGTACGCTTGTGAGTAGATTTCTTTTAGCTCAGGTGTACTGTCCACTCAACTCTGGACGTGGTAGGTACTGGGGATACAATAAAGGGACGAAGGAACAAAATGTCATATGACATGAGACATTGATGAGGCTGGAAGGCGTGCCATAGAATCTACACATTCACTTCACGACAGTCTCGCTTAACATCCGCGCTAGGTTGCTGTCAACACGCTAGTTCTTCACAAAATATCTCGAAATCATCTCTTGGGTCGCGTCACCAACCACCTCGAAAATATCTTTGCATACGTTGTGATCTATACTCTATGCCACCACCTCTATCCACGATGGCGAAGCCGAAGACAGAGAAAGCCTCATACAGCTCCATGGAGTTTGAAGCTGAATTGGCCAGACTCAAGCCTCTACTTGGTCAATTGACAACAAACAACAAAATCAGAGCAGCTTGTCGTGAGCGCGAGAAAGCAACCTTCGAGGGTGACGAAACAAAAGTCAGGGCAGATGCGTTCTGGGAGTATCTTCGCAGACTAAACTCCTCAGCAGACGGCAATCCACAATACCACAAGGTTTGGGACGAGATTACACTCTACGATCGCATGGGCGCGACCTCTCAGGATCTGGTCGATGGTGAACTCTTGGGTCAGAAAGCATTCGTTGAGCTGGGTCTGGTAGTCGATACTTGGAAGCGACTTGATGGAGACCGTGGATTGTGGCTAGTAGTGGATTGCGAAGAGTTGTCTGCGGCTAAGATTAAACTCGAGGATGCAAGCATCTCTGGCGCCGACTTCTTTCGGATCTTCCTCAAGTTGGAGAAGTTCAAGTCTGGTGTCGAGAAGTGGACTGTTCCTGCTTTGTACGAGGTACGCTGCAGACTACACAAATACGTCTTGCATATGGAGGGGGTCCGGGCTCAAAACAGAGATTCTGGTAAGTGACATTCAATCTTTAAACAGGCCTTTGCTGATTATCTCTTGAAGTAGATCCTGCATTTGGTAACCATGCAAGTGTCCCAGGGCGTTCTGCGCCAGAGGGACCTCCAGGTTCACCCAGTCGTTTCGAAATCCAAAATGAACCGAAGAAGACTGCAACCATGATCAGACTTATAACAAAGAGACGATCACTTGATGACTCCTTGAATTCAGCTGAAGGTAAGATTGGAAGTTACATGTCTAAAATTGTTACTTACTGATCCTATCCTCTCTAGACCTTCGCGGCCGTGCAACAAAGCGAGTGTCGGAGAACGAGAGACTGAAAGCCGCTTCAATGCCAAGTGTAAACACAGTTAGCTCGTCCACTGCCTTCCTCCCAACGCGAACCAAATCACCATACCTTCCAGGTCTTGATATCTCAGCATCTGATTCGGCAGGCAAGGAAAGATCCAAAGAGATCCAAAAGTCAAGCACGATCAAGTCCACAACTTCAATCGCTTCAAAGACTCAGGTAATTGTCACTCCCAGCACTTCCCCCGCATCTACTAGTACCCGCCGCTCTTCTTTCGACGATATCGACAAATTGACCAAGAACCGCGACGACCCATATTTCCTCGCCATGAGAAACATCCGCAGCAAATTGGAGGAGGCAGAAGAAAGACTCGATACCAGCAAGAAGACAGCAATGCGATCTCTCGGCGAGGTTGAAGAAGCAAAGAAATGTCATCGTGCCCTGCTTGAGAGCATCACCAGCCAGAACAAGAAGCTGTTCATGCTATGCGCTGCTATCAAGGCTGACTGGTCTATTTCGTCCATCGAGGCTGCAGCTATTGGATGCAAGGACTATGGAGAGACTGGAGTTGCCATCTTGAAGACCTTTGAGCCGATCATCGTCCACAAGAAGGCTTTGAAGGCTATTCATGAGGCAGAGGTTGAGTGTGAGAAGTTGAAGGAGGCTTACGATAACATGAAAGAGGTTGCTAAGTTCATTATGGAAGAAGATAATAATTGAGCTTTGGCATATGAAAGATTTCTATATAGGTACAAGCACGTACAGGATCAAGACGACTTTTCAGGTTCGTATGTTTGGGTTTCTAGGGTCAGAAGGGATCTGCAGGTGACTGCTGTTGTCATGCTCTTGTTCTTTCTGTGGTCGTGTCTTTTGAGGGTTTGGAATTTGAGTACCTACACTGGTTCTCCTGTTACATAGATAGTTTGTCAATATCAGGCGAAGCTGCAGCGTAAAGACACTTGCAAGAAATTACCATTTACATACATGACACAATTAAGGCTTGAAGCGTGACTTCTATTTTCAAAAGAAAGACTATTTGACGATATATGGATCTTGATCAAGAATTCTCAGAGGTGGAGTGTTTCCAATACCATGCTGCGTGAGAATTGCAGTGTGGCGCAGCACTTTCGTGGCTGCAGGTGCACCTTTGAACCAACTTCACGAGCACGGCAATCATCTGCAAGATCATTGGCTCACCTCCTCTCCGTGACGAGCTTGGAACAAATTCAAACATGGCCCCATCTCAGGTCAATAAAACCGCCGTTAGAAAAAGAACGATCATCGCTGAGACCAAAACTCTGGCCAGGACATTGGACTCGTTGACGACTCAGGAACAGATTACAAAGGCAAGCGACCTGCTAACTACGCTCCGGTTTCCTGGCAAGGAGAACCTCGCATTGGGCAGAATAGATATATATATTCAGAAGCAGGATCACCGAGAGTGGATTGAAGCTGAGATTAAAACACATCGAGTACCGGGCCACTTATCGTCATTCCTTTCAGATGTAGATCTCCTAGCATTGGAATAAGCTCAGAGTAAGGATGAAATCACAGTCGCTTTCGATTTCTGTATTATCGCCACACAGGTGTGAGCCAATGGTATTTTCTGGCTGCTGAAGGTGCAATGACGCATTTCTTGATGGAGGATGATGTCCATGCCGTTAGAAATCAGGAAGGGTCGGTTGCCAAAGCACTACGTGCTTACTTTCTTACCCAGAGGTCAAAGATTGTAACGAAAGGATCATATTTTATCTCTGGAACTGTATTCATAGAGCTGCTGAGAACTTTCGAAAATTGAAGAAGGAACGGGTGTCTCAAGGTAAGCCAGCTACACACACCACTATATGACGGCTTTGAGCTCACTTCAGCTATCAGATGGCAAGAATTCTGTGCAGATTCAGTGACATCGAACTGTGGTGAACCTGCTGCTTTTATAAGGACAGTATGCCCACAGAATGCACAATCCGCCAGAAATACAGGCAAGCGTGGCAGGTGTGAAGAGTCTCGTAAGCGAAATCCCAACTGAAAATTACTTTTTCAAACCCCTTATTTTTAACAATGTTGCAGATGCTACAGGTTCGAAAGGATCTTGGCAGCAAAGAGTAGGGTGCCCCATATCTCCAATGGAACCCAATGATGCTATGAAAGACAGCTCGCCTTGGTGCGTAATTTAAGACATCTACAATGGATCCCAGCACGCGGGCCGTGCTTTTCATCGCTTGGATCAAGTCCAGTCTCACAGCGCGCTTTCGACTGTCTTGAGGATGACCCCCAACTATAGTGCCCAAGTATCACCTGAAGCTTCTACAGATCATTCTCAAGACCTAGGAATATCGAACAGCCAAGGAGCTGGTATCAGCCACGGAGCAGAAACGTTCGAGGATTGGTTCCTTGCCAAGTTTAGCAAAGTCACAGGGAATGTGAAGGCTGCACGGAGCGAGCTCATTGCCAGAAGCCAGCAGCAGGAGAGCACGAAGAAATCGTGCTGGAGACGTTGGTCCAATGTGGAAAGTCAGGTCAACGAACTTGAGCTCTACTCTTCGACTGAACCGCTAGCAAGTCATTCAACCATATAAGAGCCGCAGCAAAGGCCTTTCGAGACTTTGGCGTAACAAAAGAAATTGCTGTGCTGACGCTGTTGAAGCTCACTGTTGATGTGTGGAAGAAGCAAATGATAAGTTGGAGGATGCAAGAATGAGCTTTAGTAAGTGTGAGAACAAGCTCAATCGGTTCTCGAGTGTCTTCGATTAGGACTGATGTTGGCTTAGAAGGGTATCACAGAATGTATTGAAGCTTTTATTCCGGTTGACACCAATGCACACGTAGCTGGCTTAGCTATTCCGAGATGTTACAGATCCGATCGTCTTGCTTTCCTCAGCCAATGTCACTATCGAGAATGAAACGGATCCTACATCTGCCAACGCTTCACTAAAGCATTTTTTGAAGTCTCAAAACTATGACGACTGATACTTCCAGATAGCCTCCATTCCAGATATTCTGCTCCGGTAATGTCAAAGGTGAAGTCTTCCTTGACCAAACATTGATAGGCATTATATCTTATTCACTCACCTGGAGCCAAAACGCTTTTCCAGGTCATCTCTCAATCTTGGAGGCTTCAAACCCAATTTCACACCCAGAATCAACAACTGAACACCACCAAAACTGATGCACATAGTTACTGTTTACAGCATAGCTCAAACCATCACCAATCTACGAACCGCTTGCTCACTACAGAGCCGAAATAGAGTTTGAAGTCTGGGACGAGGGACTGATGAACGCGATGCTTCTCAAAGGTCTTTGAGTTAGATCAGAATCTCCGGAAGACGAGCATTGAGTTTTCGTCACCTGGTATGGCCTCCACCTGTTCTGAAGGCCACGTAGGGCAGCTTTTGACTGTGTGAAAATAGAGGATCGTCACAGACGAATCTCCAAAGATTCTCAATTTCCACATAAACTCAATCTGGAGACGGCGACCATAGTGCAATGTAATTTCTTGACCACTCAGTCGCCAAGAGCTCGAGGTAAGCGTTCAATTGAGCTTACGATTTTCGTTTTGTGCTGACTATGATCCGCAGATCTTTGTGCTTCCAAACGCAGGAGGACTGATACCACTGATATGAACGATAAGAGCCAGATGCCCAAATTAGAACGACCTGCTGAGAATGAAATCTATGACGCCAAGGAGGATCTGTAAAGTCTAGCTACGCCGCTTGCGGATTCGAAACATCCAGCGCCCCACCCTTCAGAATCAGCATTTCCCATTCGATCTGCCAGCGCGACCCCTCATTCGAACAGAGGAGTTGAACTTCGTGGCACAGTCCATGATACGCCTCCCATGGAGCAGAATACTACGAATACACAAGAGGCATACCTAGAGCAAACAGTCAGTTCGAATCTACAGAGACTCCAAAGAAACCTTACCGAGTGCACAGAACGCCAGGAGTCAGCAATCGAGTTCGCAAATGTTGCATTAGGCAAGTTGATATCATTCATGGAGAAAAATAATGTGCTGGATAAAGATACAACCGCTCAATTGAAGGTCATGGTAGAAGACTTTGAGGAGGAGTTTGAAGACTGGAATTTGTCAGTCATGAAGGATCAGACTTCGGAATTTCGTATCTTCATGGACACGACTCATACTGCCATGCAAGAGCTTTTTGAGACTTGGAAAGCCGCAACAGAGTCATTTGAGAGTTATGCTGAAGTCTGGGTTGAGAAAGAGAAGTGGGAGAAGAAGATCGAAATTGCCAAGCTTGTTGCTGCGGCTTTCGGGGACAATGAAGCCTGCTATTGAGAAGATGTACCCGAAGTGATTACTCATATTGGAGGACCAAAGGAGTTTGAGTTTTGTGCAGATCGATTTTTGGTACTCTGCTATCTAAATTCACAGGAGACAGCGCAGATGGTGTTGTCAGCCGTAGTAGCGTAGCAATTTATGAGGTGCCTGGAGCAGCTCTTGTTCAGCCCATGAGGGTGGAATTCAACGTTACCAACACTTACCTCTGTATGGAGACTCTACGATGTTGAGCGTAGTTTTCTATTCCCGTTCCATCCCACCTCAATCACTTCGCATCGTTTTCGGTATGCTGAATGATTTGGCGGCATGAGCTCAAGAGTATTCAGTGCAACTTCCGACAAAGTCACCGAATGCTTATACCGTGGGAAAAGTTTACACAAAGCCTGCTGAAAGCACATAGTAAAGTGACATAGAGTCTCTACAATCAGAGCTCATGTTCTTTTGTTATTTCCCTCTTCTAGAAAGTTGGTTTGTTTCGATAAAGTCAACAAGCAAGCGAGAAATGCGGAGTACGCGGCCGCAGCAGGACCCCGCTTGAATTTTCAAGCTCCATCTCACCCCGCCAACATTTCCATCCCTCTTCGTCCCTCTTCATCCCACCTCTTCACAGCCCCTTAACAACACAACTCCCAAAATCCAAACACCAGAACCACACTGAGATCCCGACTCGTGCTTTATACGGCCCCCGAACGAAGAACACAATGTCCTCTCCCGCCCCAACATCCACAACAGCACATTCATCTTCCCCCGCCGTAACAGCAACCTACACATCCCCCACC
>JGI24512J20087_1000367_pt1 | contig 21802 bp, 22 predicted proteins | sample LinPmetageLP35_FD_20087 | JGI IMG/M metagenome (IMG submission 20087) | reverse complement strand
TTCCCTACGATGGTCCTCATCGCGCTCACGCATCGGCTTCTCGGGTTGCATTTGATGCCTTAATGTGTAGATCGTTGAAAGATTGATCTAGTTGAACGGAGTTACACGGTTGGATGTACTGCCAGTCACTGCTACCAGTGGTGTTGGAGAAGGTCGATTATTCATGTGGCGTACTGATATTTTTCACGAGGCGCTCCCCAAGTTTACTCTTCCAATCAAACGTTTTTCACTCACATTGAGAGTTTTGTTGCATGTCGCGCAGAAATCAACAATCAGACCATTTATTGCTGTTGTAAGCTAATGACGCCGTTCGTTGCTGACCAATACTTGGCAGATTATCCCTGGTCAATTAAAATGGATCCTCTTTGGCTGTTAATGCAAGTGGAGTGCGCAAGAAGAATCTCGAAGATCCATTCGTGAAGTCACGCCATTAGACAGAGATTAAGGGGCACTTGACAGAGTTGACATGTGTGAGAGTATGCTTTTGACAACGGCGTATTTAGATTGCACAACAAATACTATTTTCCTTTCTTGTTGCTCGTCTGCATAAAGTCGGTGCGGCAAATGACGGGTAGTTAATGCCATGTATGTGAATCCCGTTCCGCCTCTAGCGGCTCTCCCGAGCCGTGGGACAACCCCGGCATTAACACCCCACTGTTTCAGGCACGGAATTGGTAAACTTTTGACAGACGGCGTCCTAGATCTTGAGATTTGAAGATTCCTTGATCCGGTTTCCCGCCAATGCGGAATTCACAGAGCCCAGACGGTTAACATATGCATTCGCACCGTTCAGTGCCCTCAGACTCGACCAACAGACAACGTAGACGGGATTTGACCAAAGCTCGTAGCGGAGATCCATTGTGGTGCAGGAATACTTTGGATTTTTGTATTATTAGCTGGACTAATTTGGGTTTCTATGTAAATTTTCAATCTACTCAAAGTTCTACTAGGCTGGATTCGTGTACTTCAAGCCAAAGCAGTCCGAAATATTGTGGTATATTTCGGACTGCTTTGGCTTGAGGTGTAAATAAGGCACATACGGGATCTTGTAGTATATTAAGGTATCCTACTTCAGACCCAACCACTTCGAGGTGTATTGTTTCAAACCGATGTAGTCGCAATTGTAGTACTCCGAATCTAAAATTGAGCTTTAAAAATAAGCTTACTCATACGATTCGATGCATTGCAATTTTTGTGTTATTTCTGGGGTTGCCAGTCCTGTGCTTGAGTGACCAAATTGGGTCCCAAGGCGCTGGCGTTGCGAATGGTCCAAATTTGGCTCCCCACCACTTAGATTCAAGGGGGGCCGATTTGGGCCCTCCAGTGCCCAATCTTATGAGCGCTTCCTTCGGCTAATATTTTGGAGGATTGGGGGTTTAAATGCGGCTCCCCACCACTTTGGTTTGGAGGGGATCGATTCAGGCCCTTCATTACGCAACCAAAGCATGGGCTCAAAATCGGCATCTATGCCCCTATTAGCCATCAACACGAAAGTCTTCAAAGACAATCATCAGAACAGAGGGTCTTTAACAAAACACGGCCCAGAACAACAGACGACTCAAAACCTCCAGCTTAATGCTCGAAGTGTATTAAAACTGACCTGGGCAGATCACGTTTTGGTATCATGGATACTTTAAAAGTCAAACGAAGAAAGAGAAAGAACGAGGGGATAAATAGGAGAAAGGATACCTTGATTAAGAAAGCTTATGAATTAGGGGAATTCGATGGTATCGACATTGCTCTAATTATTTGCAAGCAGGGTCGATACACCACGTACAGATCCAGGGACCAGGTATCATGGCCGCCATCTATAGCAGAGATAGTAAGTAAAGAGACTGTTGGCTTGAAATACACAGCCAGTGCTAATACTTATATAGCAAACTGCCTATCCTCTCCCAAAGAATATACTACCGGAAGATATCGAGAAGCGCCTTTCTAAACATACGGGGGGAAAATTGCCTATGAAGAATAAGGAGGAGGGAAGAACAATGAATAGTAAGCAGACTACTTGCAAATAGATAGATAACTAGCAGTCTCACAAAAAGGAAATATGACCATAGTTATAGGTATTAGTAAATGAAGCTGCACCGTTCTCTTCAAGCTCTCTTGCTAGGCCACTGAAAGTAGACTACTGTAAGAGTCCTTTGTAGCGTCGAGAGCAAATCGAATGTGGTTATCAAATTCGTCCCATTTGAAAACGAACAATCCTCGCAAATCGGGATCCTCGAGGAGCTTGCAATCAGCAGGGGAGTTGAGTATGAGAAGTTGTGCATGAAGGAAGGTTTATGTGAGGAGATTTGCATGGGGAGCTGAGGATAGGAAATTTTGGAAATCATTCAAGTCATATAACAGTCTAGATACAAGGGCGTCTCGCGAGGAAACAAATAGAAAGGTGCAAGTACTCTATGCTTCTAAATAATCCGAACGAGCGGACATAACTGTTTGTTGACTCTGACTCTCGCTTATTTTCACAGGTTGCGGGGCTTGATCAGGCCCCCGTTTTTCCGTCGATTGCCAAGGCTACTTCTGTTCGAACAAAGGCAGGGAGTCACTTAGACCTTATCTCTATTGGACGATTGGGGGACCCGATGCAGATTCCCGTAGATCTTGGGTATAATTAGAATTAGGCTAGGGAGCTAGATGAGCCCGCAGACCAAGGCAGTAACTACCCACAGAGGTGATTGGTACGGCAAATGGTTGAGCAACCAGCTGTCGTGTAACAATGAGATGTTGTACAACAAATGGGTGTGCAACAGGCTGTCATGCAACAAGTACTTAAATAACGGGGCGTTGTGCAATGGGTTGTTGTACAATAAATATGTGTGCAACGGGCTGTTGTGCGACAAGTAGTTATGTAACGAGTTATTTTGTGCAATTAAGTAGCCGAGGGGGCCACGATGAGAATTCTCCGGGCGGATTATCTTAAAAGACTCCTTGACGATGCCGGTGCAATTGATATTTTAGAGCGCCTGAAGCCTTTGACAGCAGGTGGCCAGATCATCTTGAGGTCCCGCTGATCTTTCACGACTTTGACAGCTACTAATATCGGGATCCGTCATTCTGGTGATGTTGTGGAGCTGTGGACAAATTAGATAGCCGGTTAGTGGGGTTATAGGGAGGTTCGTGAGGAATTGTTGAAGACCGCTTCTTGTCTGGCATGAAATAGAGCTAGGAGGTATTAGTAGGGTTTAACTTGGGTAAGAATTTTGGTTCATCGCTCGTCCTCCAGCCGCTCCTGCGTCCTCGATCTTTCAGCCATTATATATAGCACAAGCCAGTATGGACATTGACAGATCGAAATAGAAAACAAAACCTCATAGGTACAACCAAACCTTTCCGACCGATTACACTTTCAACCTGCGCACGCTTGCAGTCAGCCTCAAACTCCCCTACACGCATCAATGACCGGACTCTTCAATGCAGTTGTTAAACAACCAGAAATGCAAATTCGCAACGCCACATGAACCAAGAATGTCACCGCCTTCCTGAAGCACCCAAGAATTTGCTCTCTTCATTTGCCTTTTTCCCTCCCTGGTTTTGACTACCCATTCTTGGACAGTTTCCACTGCCATGTGAGGCAGCCGCTTATATTCCAGCAAAAATGACTGGAACTCAGCCTGGCTAAACTCCTTCTCCGGTATCTTGCTTGCAAACTCTGTCATCAGCTTCCTGAGCGTGTCTTCAGCTCCTCGCTGGCTCCTGTCTGGTAAGGTGTCGTCGCGCATAAATACGCGCGGAAGAGTCGAGCGTTGATGTCCTGGTTGGTGTACCCAAGCTCAAGCTTCATATCCACTCGACCCGATCGAATCAGCGCAGCGTCGAGACGCTCCGCATGGTTTGTGGTCATGATCAGTAGCCGTCCTTCTTGCGAATCATTTGGAGCAATCGCTACGTATTTTCGGAGGGTTATTTAATCATCACAATTGTTTCGTCCCTCATCTATCTTACTCCCCATGACAAACATTGACTCCGTCAATCTCTTTAAACTCTGTCTACTAAGCCCTGATCCTCCTTACTCTTTTGCCCTAGCCGCTCCGATCTAGCACTTTACTTAAGATTTTGTAACGGTCCGATTATTTACTCGGTGTAAATACAGGAGGCTGTTGTTGATCTCTGATGATCGAGAAGTAGGTGTATCACGTAGACGGGGAAGACAGTTACTAAGTATCGGAATACTATTTGAAGTTGAGCACGAAGCTCCTATCTAATGGCAGACGTGCCAGTCTTATATAGAACCTTCGTTCTCCTTGGATCCCTCGAGATACTGGATCCGTGGATCCCTGGATCCCTTTCCTCCAAATGGGATCTGGGGATCCGGGGATCCATCACGTGACCTAATGTCCACCGTGATCTAGATAACTATTATTACTGAGATGTAAGTGTGCAATGGTACCAATCGCTATATTGTACCATTCCCTGATTGGTGCCATTCCATTGCTGGTACCAATCCTTTGTTGGTACCAAAACCCTCATGGTGCCATCCACTTGGTGGTACCATCAGCATTATGGTGCCAACCGTCCTTTGGTGCCAAGGGGTCCGTAACAGATTTCTACCTCTTGCTTGAATATCGTACGGAAGCAGGTTCATCGGTACCGGATATGACAATCGCTAAGTCCCCGTTAATTACGCTCTCCAGACCTTAAAAAGGAAGGGTGGTGGCTTGCGATTTGCTCCTTGGATAGCGGCCAAGACTCGAAGCGTTGCAAGCGCGCGTTTGATATACCTAAGAGAGGAAATGATTGGTCAACGGTAGCATTTTGATTGGCTCTATGAAAATTGGATGCACGAGACCAGCAAGTCGTTAGTACTAATAAGCTTTTGGTACTATAAATGAATTTGTACCTGCAAGTCATTGGTACTAATAATCTCTTAGTACCATGAATTGAACAGTACCAGTAATATGAAGTGAATAGCTATAGCGTCTTCACCGCTCGATTCCGTCACCTCACTCATCCTTTACGCCAGGTCCGAGGGGTTCGACCCCGCTATCAGTCAGAAGGTGGACCTGCCGCCTGCCCCAGGACCAGAAATGCAATGGGACCAATGGGTCTTGGCGAGCTTTGAGGCCAGTGACAGGCAAAGCTTAATCGAATTTAAATCAGTCAGAAGGCGAAATGGGCGTCGCCAGGCCTTAGCTTCTTATTTTTAGCAGAGTCTATTTCCCGACACTTGTGGCTGTGCAGCCTGCAAAGACACCGCTTCTAGGCCCGAGGCAGAGTTAGCGGTTTACCCCACCATCTCAATGGTCGTCGAAGAAGCGCGTCCCCAGAACTGGGACCTGGTCACGCATAGGTAGTGGTACCAGGTAGTACTACCCCGACCTTCCCAGAACCGGGAATTGGTTATGTATAGGTAATGCTACCAGGTAATACTACCCCGAAACCCCGGTTACTTCCCGCAATTTGGGAAACTCCAAACCGATATCAACCAGAAAAACAGGCAGACGCCCTCCGGAGCATCAGCTAATAGCTGTTAGCGGATCAGGGAACAAGGGGCCAAGAAGGGACGTCCACTCATTTCTTGCCTGCTCGAGTATCTGAGTGACAAATCATGCCAATTCCTTGTAGGGGCATATCCTAAACCCAGTCGGAAGGCTCGCCTTAGAGGATGATCGAGTTACGGTCAGGGTTTGATGCATCGGTGGGCGAGTTGGCACCACGACGAGGAACTCGTCGAAACGCATCTTCCAAGTCGTAATTTCTACACGAATTCCGAACAATGTCCATCTCAACTTCATGAGAGGGTTTTAACTGACCTTTGTTTCGCATTCAGATACTGCACTTTCCAGACTTGGGATCCAGCGAAATGCTACGACGAAATCTCGCCCCAATTTATCCACGGCTTCCTGAGCTGGGCGTGCGATCAACGACGAGGGAAAGGTGGCCGGAGGCGGCCAGGAATCAAATATGCGAGCTCGCTGGAGACATTCTGGAAATGCTACATGATAGTATACAAGATTGAAACTGGGAGGATGCTCGATCCTATGATCCAAGTGAATAGTCAAGATGTGAGCCTTCGCACCTCGCACATTCATTCAAGGCCGTGGTTGACGCTGACGAGATACTTAGGTCGTCAAGATTGTAGCAGTAGAAAAGGACCTCGATTTCACAAAGCGGCCGAGTGCGACTATGTATACAGAGGATCTAGCTGTATTCGCACGAGTCCTTCTAGCTACGACCGGATCCCCTCAGCGGTGCACGAGAAGGGATGTCCCCCCGACCACTTCCCAAGCTCATTGATAGGCTTGGAAACAGGAAACTCAAACCTTCTCCATCTGTTACCGCCAACCATAACGGGAACGTCCAGAAGGCGAGTGTCAATTTTGTTCGCCCATGGTGCAGGGGGAAGCAAGGCGACTCACGCTGCAAGTATCCGATCGAGGCTCTCAATCATGCTTGTTCGACACGCAATTATAGTTATCCAGCTGCAGCATCTCACCTAAACTAAACTGCAAACATAACGTGATTCTTTTTCCGGAGCGGAAGCACTTTTATCCCTAACCTCCTCTTGGATCATGGCTCGGTCGCATGAGCAGCCAATTATAGCCGCTTATGTAAGAAGGCGCGCGATGTCCTTTGGGTCTTGATTTTGGCCTGTTCCGAAAATAACTTAGCGGCAACATCTCCGCCTCCAGGCTTTCCTTCTCGACATCTTCCATACGCAATTCCCATATCTGAGAACGCAACCTGTCATCCGTGTGACATTATGCCATTGAATATTGCAACATCTCTAGAAATTCTCGGGGAGCACGTACCCATTCCTAGCTCTCCAGATGCTCCCCAAATATCGCGTCGAAGCAGAAGTAGGTTACTTCGCAATCAGGTATCTGAATGGAAAGCTGATCATACTCACCAGGACTACAGCATGCTGCCAGGAACGACCGTCCCGAATTGGAAACGAGAGAACAAAATTCGAGCCGCAAACGCCATCGTGGCGAGTCGCAGGAGCGCAATGACGGTACAAACAAGCTTGCACGAGTGTGCTGTACAGAGGGGGTATCTTGTGAATGGGCTAAATTGGCTATGCTTCAAGGGAAGATGATAAGCAACCTCATGAGCCGTGTCTCGGTATTGGAGGAGAGGATCGGCATGTACGACCTTCCGCAAGCTATTCCTCGAATCCAACACTTAAACCCGGCCGAACACGCATCCAATTCTTTACATTCTAGGAAATACGTTTGCCCTGTCGACAATTGCGGGAAATCTTTCAAAAGATCGGACAACCTTTCTCGACACATTATGGACGCAAAGAGCTCCGAACACATGGAAGTAGCCCGTAACCTGAATCAGACATACTGTGTTCCATGCCAGAAAGATTTCAAACGACCGAGCGATTTCACCCGCCACGAAAAGAACAACCACAAGGAAATGTATAAAGCAAGGCTCGAATGGGTTGAGAACGGCCCTGTTGATGGGTATGTCACACGAATGCCAAGTGAGTCCACCCATATTAGACCGTCACATTTTCCTCTACTGAAGTACACACACATTTCCATGTCGAAGCTTTGAACTGAGGCTGAAGTGACGTCCAACTACAGAATCGCCTATGCCAGTTACAGATCCAGCGTCCAGGCTCACAGAATGTGCATCCGACCAGTACAGTTTCCCACTATAGATTTGTTCGATGTATATTAACTAGATCAGCTCGCAGAGTCGCAATAATGACAACAGCTCGGGGAGTATTGGGGCAACTCAACAGAGGGAAGTTATCTGGTAATCATCTATCCCGATTTCTCTCCTTCAAGGCTGATCATGGAAGCTCTCAAAACTCTCTTGATATCCTTTCTAGAGCATTATATGCTCATGTCGGTTCCCAGGCCGATTCGCTACTATCAAGCCCTCAAGATGATGGCGACTCTAAGAGAGACCATACGACCACCAAACCACGGGCATTTTTCAACGAGAAGATTAGGGACGACAATGACAATACGACATATACAGTCGATGTTGGTGCAGCAGATACTCATGTTCCGTTCCCAGATGGCACCGTGTTTCAACGTGAGGGCGCGTCTGCTGAACCTCCCTTCTTGCCACAAAGCTTTTTTGACCTGGGTCCCTACGATCTTCAAACGTCGCCGAAGTATGGGTCTACTTCATGCAGTCAATCCGTTTATGACAGGAGCCAATCTCCTTTACTACCCCCGAGTTTCTTCGATTTAGGACCATACGATATGCAAGGTGTGGGCGACGAGGGATTTGCTTCACTCCCAGACCATAGTGAAGCGTGTGCTAGTGGGTCTGGCTCACATTCCAGTCTCTTTGATTTGGGATCATGTAATATCTGAGCTGTGTTAAGCAACCGGCTTTTCATGGAAGCGTAGCCGGCTGCAACTTTACTGTGAATCAAGGTTTCGATTTTTCTCAAAAGCCTTTCTGGATTATGCCACTTGAAATGATACTATAACTAAACTCGGCGTCGTCATATCATCCTATAGTGGCTTCAGTCGCGATTCCTACCTCATTTACCAGATATGAAGGCGAAATTGTGTATGCAGCAGAAGCTATGGTGAGCTCTTTCCATGTTTCCAAATTATAAAGTCACCAGAGCGGAAGCAATCGTCTCCTCCCACCTCAATTATCTTATCCCCTAAATCAGGGATCATCCTTCCTCGATTGGAAAACCCGTTCAAAAGATAGGACACAGCGATCAAGGGCGCCTCCGTGGGAGGGTGTCTTGGAAGCCAGGGGGCTGAACGATTGAGCCAATGCGTGCAAACGAAGCTGGACCAAAAAATTAGATAGTGCAACTAAACGTCGTGGTAGGAACACAGTACATATCACCTCCATTTGCTTCCACTGTCCCGTTGTTAGAGTTGTGGTTAACATCAATTGCCCATTGCACAGCCCTGTCTCCTCCTAAATGAACGCTGTAGGCTCCAACAAGCTTCGGCTCTGCTGCAATCTCTTTCCATTCCCTATCCCGTGACATCCCTCCTCGCTGTGTTCCAACTTTGAACGCCTGGTAGCCAGTGATCCGAAAATCATCGTTTTGCGCGGCGAACAGGATCGCTTTGACAGCCTAAAAGGCCTTGTTAAATACAATCATCAAATAACCGATGGGCCTTACTTCATTCAGGACTATGTCCCTCCTAACTGACTCCAAGGCCTTCATATCTCTCAACAGAGAGGGCTCAACTGATGTGAGATCCGTGGCTCTTTTCAGCAAAATGCATCCATCACTCATCAGAGCCTGGACCGCTTGCTCTAGGGATTCTTCAAGGGGGATTCTCTTCCCGCTAAGCAAGACCACTTCAATCGTGGCTAGATCCATCATGTTGGGTTAATGACGAAGCTGATAACAAGTACCATTTCTGGTCGTGAAATCCGAACTCTGCAAATTGAAAACACGTGACTGCCTATATTTACTGCCCCAAAATGCCGCTGAGCATTTTGACGCACTTGTGCGGCAATGTGCAACGATATGAGTGCATTGCGGATGTAGGGAAGTATAAAACCACAGATATACAAGTACGCAAATCTAGTACCACTCTTTACTTCGCGCAAGCTGCTTCAAAAGTGTAGAAGATGTGGAATTAAAACAGTACGCACAACAGCGGCTCATAAACGCCATAAGATTGAAACGTAGGAAACAGTCGCAAAGAGAGGGGAAATCCATATTGCCAGGATCACAGAAATTTCATGGCGAAATCTCATCAGTCTGACTCCAGTACTGTATGAAGAACAATAGCGTCATGTATTTGACCCGCATAGGTTGAATAATTTGCAGAGGAAGCACAACATGCAGGCAATAACACGCCTTTCTTCACTCATGTCATCCCGTACAGGAAGCATATATATTTGTATCGAATAATATGCAGTTTCACTGGTAACAGAGTTCAATTTAGATTCCGCTCTTTCGAAATACACGACCTCAAGACGCCCTCAACACGCCCTCAACACGCCCTCAACACGCCCTCAACACGCTCTCAATACGCCCTCGATACGCCCTCAATGTACGCTAGCTCTCACTGGAACACGCCCCTAGGAACAGCCGATCATTGGTATTTCACTGGAGACAAACACTATTTTGTTGAACTTTCATTTATGCCTATTGGCTGTTTAATGCTAGACGAACATGATTGAGAGAGAAGGGAGAATAATTCATTGGTTCTATCACAATATTGTTCGAGCCTTTCAGGGTCAGCTATGGCAGACACAGGTTGGCTTCACCAACAAAGAGTCGTGCAATGCCAAACTACTTCATCATGGACCAGTAGAACTAGTGGTCCCCTTACTGCGCGTGGTTTCGCTCTATCTATGCATATGACATATCCGTTGATAAGAGTGCTTTGTTTGCAGCTTTGGTATGAGGCTCGGAATTGGAGACCAACTGTCCTCATTGTCTGAGCTCTTAGTACCTCCATCACTTTTCCGGAGAGAAGTTCACCCCCGCCGACTATATGTAGTGTTGTATGCATGGTGGGACCAATTTCGTGACGCTTGATCGAGGATCGAGGTTCTCTCTAGGTTGGCCGGAAGATGCTGGCAACGGCGATGGTCTCCCAGACCTGCAGAGTCGTATGTGCTCCGCATCTCTTTTACTGTACCCTAGTTTATGTTACTACATCTGAGAGCTAGGGTTGGTATGGTTGAGGCTGCATTGAGATAGGAAAAACCCTGACGGATTACTTGCTAGCTTGCACGAAACGCTTCAATGCAGCCAGCCACCTTCCTCCTATGCTCCATGATCGCTCCTCAGCATAATCCCCACCTGCCACTTTGACTTGGAGCCGTGCACAAGGTTTTAGGCCGAAAGGACGATCCGAGACCAAGTCGCTGTCGCACTCGAGGTCGTCGTCGCAACCTGTAGTTTATCCCCCAGGCCAAGCTGTGGTCTGGAGCATGAAGGGTTGGCAGACGCAAGATTTGAGCCCACCAGCACAAGTTTGGGTGGTACCAGTTCGGCTGCGCCGCTTACATAACTTATACCAGTCATTTAGCGTGAGTCGTTTCCCAGGACGACGCATGGCGTCCCATGATTCGAAACCGTACAAGCTATAACCTTTCCATCACTTTGAGGGTCCATCGCTGATAACAATAGTAAAGATAGGCTTATTCTTAAACATGTTAGACCCATTCTTTTCTTCTCCAACAATTCTAGTCACTGCTATCCAGCCCATGGTGGACTACTTGGGCTTGTCAACACTTCCTCTCCACATTCACGAAGTCATCTTAGGATGGACGTGCTACCATCTCATCGACACGATTGTATCACCTGTCGTCTCGACATGGCTCTTTCCTTCAATCTACCCTTGCCTACCAGCACGAACAATGATAAGCTGGAACATACACGTCACGTCATTCATACAATCCTCTTTCATAACGGCTTTCGCCTTGTTTGTGATATGGAGGGATGAAGAGAGAAAAGAGATGGATTGGGCGGGGAGGATTTGGGGCTATACAGGAGCTGGAGGGGCTGTCCAAGGTTTTGCTGCTGGATACTTTTTATGGGATTTGATAGCCAGTATCATGCACCTCAACGTGCTGGGCTGGGGATCTTTGGCACATGCAGTCAGTGCACTGCTTGTTACCAGCCTGGGGTTTGTGAGTAATCCCCTTTGTTTCTATTGGTCCTATTGTTATTCCCTTTTGTAAATGTAGTTGGCTGATTTGGACGCAGCGTCCATTCGCAAACTATTACGGCTTGAACTTCATCCTCTACGAACTTTCCACACCTTTCTTGAACATCCACTGGTTTTTCGATAAAGTTAATATGACCGGTTCTCGAGTGCAGCTATACAATGGCATCGCTCTCCTCGCGACCTTTTTCGGCTGCCGAGTCCTTTGGGGGAATTATCAGTCTATCAACATCTATTTAGACGTCTGGACAGCACTACACACACGAACTCCCGATTCCCTACCTGTTAGCGATAATTCAATATTTGCACAACGGGAGAGTACATTGGGATTGGGAACTAGGGACAACTTTGGCACGATGACCCTACCAACGTGGTTGGCGATCGTTTACCTAGGAAGCAACACTGTGCTGAACTTCCTGAATGTGTACTGGTTTGCAAAGATGGTTCAAGCACTGATGAAGCGATTTCGGCTTCCTAATTCGACACCAAAATTGGGGAAGAGAAGCTTTGAGAAGGACGCTGGATGTCATATAGATTAAGAGAAGAAACAGCTGTCGGATTGTGACGAGGGGCAGCTTGCAACGGAAGTCAAACCACCGGACAGCTTCTCTTTGTAATTATTCTTCCATCAGACATAGATATCAGACAAACATGCTTCGATCATGATGCTCATGGCTCTGCCAGGTCGAGCGTCTAATGTACTATCATGACAAATCTTCGAGTAATTCGATAGTCAAGGGCGCCTTGCGAGTAATGGAACAGACACAATCAATGGTGTTTGGTTTGAGAAGTAGTCACTGTCGAAGCGGGAGACAGGTAGCTGACAGAAGATGGCCCTCCTGAACTCGGCGGCAAGCCCTAGAGAGCTAGCTGTGCAATGATTCAATACCTTCGCACATGTCTCCAGCACCTGGGTGACTATCTGGATGACAGCTACCGCCAACATCGCAAGCGACATGATGTCCACGTGATTAAATTAACATGAAACATTTTCGCTCTTGGCACCGTAGCACCCCGTCCCCGTTCCAGTTCTGTCTATATCCAACACAAACTAGACAATTGGCAAATCGATCTATCACTCACGATGCCTCTCCTCTCCACCCTCACAGATTTCGTCGGCGCCCTCTCCCTCACCCTCTTTATCCTCGTTGTAACCTATGTCACCTCTTTCTGCTTCACCCCACCTACCCTGAACGCCGATACCCTCAACGAAGTCAACCGCAAGAGTATCGCAAACAGACTCCTTTTCTACTACTCATGCAACACCATTGTTCTTCTGACCGGCACCTACCATGCTCTACTTTGTTTCACCTACCCCGCGCCTCCATCGATCCTCTGTCCGAATCCCACGAACCTCTCCCCCAAACTCTTCACCTGGAACTTCCACACCATTCTCTGCATCGCCCTTATCTTGGTCTCCGGTCAAATCCTGCTGCTGTGCTTCAATAAACTCGGCACCACTTCCAACTTCCAACTTACCGAGCCCAAAAAACTTATCACATCCGGCATATACAGCTGGCTTCAGCATCCCTCCTACGCCGCCGACTTCGTTATATTCCTTACCAACGGCGCCTTAATTCAAAGACGGGATGGCGTGGCTGCATGCTTGCTGCAAAAGAACATCGTGGATGGCGAGAAGTTTGAGATAGTCTTCCAGATCGGTTATCTTCTCACGGTAGTTGTTGGATGTTGGGCACTGGCTAAGAGAGTGAGGAATGAGGAATCCATGCTGAAGAGAACATTTGGGACAAAGTGGGAAGAGTATCATAGGCATACGAAGAGGTTTCTTCCCGGTGTGGTTTGAGGTGATGTGGCGGGATAGGATCGATTGCTCTTCCAAAATTGGGTGTGATACGAGGCATTGTTTCTTTCCACTACATAGCTATCCAATGCAGCGCTACATGCGTTGAGATTTCCTACTCTCTTAAGCTTTACCCTTACCCATTGGGGGATCACTGATTAAAGAGGCAGCTCTGAAATAAATTACTTAAATCAGGAGGCTCGGTGTCCATAATGTGAATTGAATTGCAGAACTTCATCCAAACGCTGCCACCTCGACCCTGATGATGTTTGACACTGGACTCCTGGTGCTTGTGCGGTGCATGACATTCAAGAGAAGTTGACTGCAACTTTCAGTTCCTAATTATGTTGGCCCAAGAACTAGGAAAGGCACAATTCGTGTGTGTCCAGCAGCGAAACAAGCCACTAAGCGGCCTCGTAGACGCGCCCACAATTACGCCCTCAATACGCCCTCAATACGCCCTCAAACACGCCCTCAATTTAGGAGCGATGAAATTGGTTCCTCAATTTCCAACATGCACATCAATTGATACACAAATTTATTGCATCTTTATTTTATATACAAACAAAGAGCTGCATCCTTATCATATACGCCGTCACTACAGGCTCCGAAACTTTGCAGGCCTTCTTGAGATTTCTTAAACTAGCATTTGGTAGGAGCTCAAATATCTTCACTTGTCCTGTTATATAACTAGCTCAATGTTGCGAAATCCTCCACCTTTCCTCCTCCGCTCTAGAGGAAACATAGGACGATCGGCCAGCCCGAAGCCTAAAAAGCGCAGACAACCTTGACCTCACGCCAATCTCCATTTCATGTCATAATGACGATGTGGGACATCAAAAGAATCCGTCTTAGGTCAAAGCAATCCTCCCCGCAGCTATTATTCTATTATCTATACGCATGGACTGATCTGAGTATGCAGATAATCGAATGCACTCATCAAACCGACCATATGCGTCAGTCCAGCGAAGATAACCATGAAATGGAGAATCTGATGGCTGCTGCCATATATATCGTGTCTTAGGGGATACCATCTTTCCGGAATCTAACTCGTCAACATGTGTTATTCAAAGAGGTGAGAAACCAACCCTAGCGGCATAAGCTACGGCGCCTATGAGGTTTAGTGCACCCATCAATCCCATCCAGCCCAGACTCATCCTACGGTTCTGGAGCTCCCAGCCGTGAAGCACAAGTCCATGAATGATGAATACAATTGCAGAAAGACCCAGGCCAGAATACATGGCGGCCCGGTACGGCCGAAGTTGGGGATGGCGAAATCTTGGGTTGAGAGTCGTAGTAATGCAAGCAATGGCTAGTACGGAAACCTGTTACCATGGCGTACGACATGCGCAGCACGTTAGTTTCTGTGGAGGGTTGCAGCAGAGAAGGTAATAAAAACTTCATGGGAACTGACCACTGACCAGTAAAGCTTCTGAAGCTCCGGGTCGCAATAGAAGCCATAGTAGACGGAAGGGATGGTTGATCCCCACATCAACACCACCACACCCATATAATCAAGTTGATTACCAAGGGCCGCTACCGCTTCACTGTGGTTCGCAAAAGTATGGAAGCTGTTCCCCACATCCGTTAGTTGTGGAAAGCGGAAGATCTAATGGGTATATCCATACGAGGCAGAGAGAAAGAAACAAACAGCCACCCCGAAAAAGAACGTTGAGAAAACAACGATGTCTCCTAGTTGAGCGTTGGAATACCGAGAATACACTGCGCTGTAAAGGTAAAACGGAAGAATGGCGAAGAGGACTCCCCCGAACAGGTGGGAGTAGATGTTCACTGCAACGTTTCCGTCTAGTCAGCCATGGAGACATGCTCAATGTGAAAAGTACGTGCCGGTTTCGTTATGGATGTGTCTTAGGCTTCTCATAGACTGACTGAAAGATCCAGATGCAGTGCTAGTTGTCCGGTTAGAGTACATATTTAACCAAGGACCAGACGTGAGAGCTACCGATAGCCAGTGAGGATGAACTCGTTGTCTCTGCTGAGTATTCAGACAAGGCGGGGGGGACGATGGGTCCTCATGGAATGACTAACTGTTGCCAGGTTGCTTCGCGATACGGTGATTAGCTGTGACATCCTCATCGAGAACACAAGCTCTCATGGTTAATACTTACGCAATTCATGCCATGTTATGAGTAAAATGCGATCCACTGGAGACTCTTTGCCTGCCGGCCATCCTGGTGAAGGTTTGTTGTATCCTGTTCTACGGAGCGCTGTTTCACTGACAGTTGAACGAGGTGGCGCGCGTTTGCGTGAATGGGACATCGATACAGATGCCATATTTGGGTCGTGGGGTATCAAGACTGAAGACTCTGTCAGGAGGCGAGTGGGAGATTGGTGTTTGAAGTCGTGTTGGGTCAGCAGCGAACGAAAAGTTTTCGGCTTTTCCTCGCATGCATGTACCAGACGCGGACCTTCGGGAAGCCAATCATTCACCTTGCACCTGTTTCGAACGGGTCCGTCCGCTGTCACAGTTGTTAGGAAAGAACACCAATTTTTCGAACCCCACAACAAGCAGAAGCTCGTTTGCTGACTGAAAGAACTTAATAGCCGTAGCTTTGACAAGTTCTGATAAGTTTTGGTTTGGAAATCTTGAAGTCGTGCGAAAGCTTGCGGGTTGAAGGATTTGAGGACCGTCGCCAATTCCTGCACCCTGGTGTACCTTGTAAGTTACATGTTTCTAGGGAGCGGCCCGGCACGTTTGCTTGTTGCCGCAAGCGCTGATCCTATCATGAGAGAGCGCTTAATCTGATGGTGCCCATTATATTCTATCACGGTCGCCCAAGAATCACCGACTCAGTCTCTCCTGGTATAAACCTCACGCAAGAAATTCGAAAGGCAAAAATTCATAATGGCTGTCGAGCTGTCCATCTTTCTCCTCTTAGCGACTTCCCCAACCGTTATTGCTACCAACAGTAGTGGCGCCGCTACAGTAGGTTGGGTCTCTGATCCAGCCGGACGAGGCACATTTTCACTCCTCTTCTCCAGCCTTCTTACATTGGGGTTGTGTGTCTGGTCTGCGATGCATCTCAACATTCCTCCACACGATGAACAGCCAGCACAAAGCTGGATGAAGAACTTCAAGTGGGGCTTGATAGGTGTTTTCGCTCCAGAACTCATCGTATTCGCGGCCTGGAGACAGTACAATTCAGCAAAAGCGCTGCATGCTGAAATACAAGGATACTTGAATGCGGAGAACCTGACGCCGCCGCGAGAGGACACAAGAGATGATAGATCCAAGGTAAATCTGCTGAAAGATGTTGGCTGGAGCTATTTGCAAGCTCACCATCCTTTAGCGCCGAGTACGACCCAGCGGATCCGAGAGCGTCGAACAATCATACCCGTGGACGATGGTTCACAGCTTTTACGCCGGAATGGGAGGGTTCACTGTTGAAGCAGACGTCTCTCCTGCAGATGGAGGCTTGAGTGAGCGTTTGACGCTGTCGGCACGCGGAATTGCCTTTCTGGCCAGATGCGGCCATCTTCCCAACATAGATGAGGACGATATTAAGGACAAAAGCAAGGCAGATGGTCTGTCAAAATCCCTGGTTTGTGTCCAAGCCGGATGGATGGTGGTGCAAGTTATTGGACGACTTGCACTTCGCCTGCCCGTAACTTTATTGGAAGTCAACATCTTAGGACATGTTCTTTGTGCTCTTGTCATCTATCTATTGTGGTGGCATAAACCGCGATTGGTATACGAACCGACGAAACTGGAAGGGGATTGGGTGACACCCATTTGTGCCTACATGTATATGAGCAGCCAGGTTAGTGGTTGGAGGAGCTCTCACGCAGGGATACTTCGGCGGACCTGGATCGATCCCGAACTATCAGCCCTCGCATTGTTCACGACTCAAGCCCAGAGTGGGCTTGATGCTATGAAGGAGAAGAACCCTACTGTTGCGAATGAGCAACAGTGTGCTTCCAGCCATGGATCCACTGATCACTTGGACGTGGGTGATGAGGTTCCTGCCGGCACCAATAATATGGGCTACTTCGGGCCTCGTCCGCTTCCTTCAAATCCGATAGGAAGCTTTGCATTTTCAAGCACAGCGGAGCAGGCCAAGATTCCAAGCACGACGCAGCTCACCCGATGGCGCTTGGCTGCTGATGCTGTACGTATGTACCCCACTATAAGGCAACGATTCGCAGCGAGCCACAGTCCAGAGGCCGGAAAAGACGGATGTAATTGGCTGGAGCCAGTGATTGAGGAACTTGTGACAAAGTCGGCCAGTAATTGGCCAGGTGAGGAGCTCCTCCGTGGAACAGGAGGTCTCATCATGGGGATGGTGCTATGGTTTGCTAGTATGGCCTACGGGGGTCTACATATTGCCGCTTGGAACGATTACTTTCCATCGACCTTCGAGGCATGGATGTGGCGTTCTTCGTCCATCTGCATCACTGCTTCTGCATTTGTATGGCTGGTGATAAATCTGCTAGCCCACATGTCAAAATCTTTGGATGCCTACTGGGATCGAGTTTTGGCGCTTCAAGCAAGTCGAACGAGCTATCTCATCCTGGGATCGCTCTGCTTCGTATGTGGAGCTGCCTATGTAACTGCCCGAATATTTCTAGTTGTTGAAGCGTTTATCAGCATTAGGCAATTGCCAATTGCTGCATACGGTACTCCTGACTGGACACAACTTATACCTCATCTTTGAAGTCGGTCAAATTCCAGTTCATCGGTGCTGAGGTTCATAGACACGTCCCCTAGCTTTGCAGGGCAAAGCGACCAAGCAAAGAAAATCCTGGTTTTATGGAAGGGTGCGGGGGATACTCAGGGGAATAATTTTGTATGAAATTGGCAGAGAGTCGAGTACACTATACATGACTGGGCGAATTTGGGAGCACGTGGCGTAGTATAGGGTTGTTGCAATGAACGTACAAGCGCTGGACGCAATGAAATGGGTTTATTTATTTTCCTTGCTTATGAATACAAGATTCTATTTCAAACATTTTTGGCTTGGAGCATCCTACAAGCGGGTGAAAGGGATGATGAGCGATGTGGATAAGGTGTTGTTGGAAATTTGCTGCAGCATCCCACGAGAGTTCGCTGGAGGCTGCTTGATGGCCATTCATTAACATGATCAGGAACCTTCGCGGCTTCCAGGAATATTTTGCAAGAGAATTGCTGGTGTACTTTGGCCACCTCAGACCATCGACTCCACCTTGCTTACTTTGAATATGTATATATGCGGCTAGCCTCAGCTCACCCGCCTCAAACATGTCCGATAGCCGCCAAGAAATCATTTCAGCTCCAGCGGTCTCGGTTCGGGACTCGCATCGTACAGACTCTGAATCGGGCTAGATATGAAAAGTACGTCGCCTTCTGGACAAATACATGTAGCCCCGCCACCTCTGGCCACGTTTGATGCCAACGTACATCCATATCCTCGTAGCAGAAAGCCGAGGTATCTTATCTCGTAATTTCTTGTTGCAATGACTCAGCCCCGTATACAACCATGCAGGTGAGCTCAGCCTGAAGATAAGCCTCAATTACAGGCAAGACCAGCCTTAATTGCACCCAACCCCTATCTTGTATGAATTGAACCTTCCCCGAACCCTCACTTCCTTCCTACAAGCTGAATTTAAATTAAAAAAGTTAACTTAAACAGTCATTTAGCTCAATTCGAAATCCAAATATACAGTTTCCCATCATCATGCGAGTAGCACGTGGCACAATGGACACGGCAATTGCCACTGGCGAATTGTCCTGGCAAAGCGTTTACTGGTCCCTCTTCAGTCTCGCTCTCAACACAATGGTACAACCATCCGGAAGCGTGTGCGGCTTTCGACCTTCACTGAGTATATATCTAAAGAGCTCGCCGGTTGTTTGTATCTTCGACACCGTCGCTCTTCTCACACGGTTCATCATATACGCATTTCGAAGTCGATCACTTAGCAACGCTGCTCGACTCATTCGGAAGGCAGGTAGATACGGCCCTGAGAATACCCTCGAAGAGTACAAGGGTTTCGAATGCCCTTTAATCTTCCGCTTTGGTGTTTTTGTTGTCGGTATTATCTATTCGTTTAGCAAGCTATTGGTATCGTCTGGAATCCCGTGGTCAAAGACACGGGCATGTTGTTATTTTGTATCTTTTCTCACCTGATTCTTACTAGGCCTCCTAGCGAATTCCCCTACAGAGGATCCAACCTTGCCTGGAAACGATCAGCTAGACCACGTCCTCCATCGACTGGATAAGTGCTTAGGTTATGTCGCCGTCTTTCTACAGTATATCATTCTGGCATTCGTTGATCCTGCCGCATACGAACCAGATCCAGACCTTGTCGAGCGGTACAAATATCATGGATTTCGGTTGGGAGGACATGTAGTCGCCTTTTTCGTTCATTTCATTTGCGCGTCGAGTGGAAGGCAGGGGCTTAAACTTTCCATCGGCTCACAGAAGATAATCATCCTTGTACTAGCTTTACTTATTGTTTGTCTCCTCACCACTCTACATCAGTTCACTCTTCTGTACACACTGTACTGCTTTCTCTACTCTATTATTATCGCCATTGTTTCTTGGCTTCTGTTCCAGATTTCGGCAACCCGAAAGCTTGTCTGCCTTTCTGGCGTGGAGGATATCAGAATGTTCTCGCATTTGACTTCTTTTGGCGGGTGTTCTGCCTTTCACTGTACTGGTATCTCATGTGCTATCGTTATTCTGGTACTTCCAAGCCAGCTTGGGCGGAGTTTTTTTGGATGAGCATAGACCTCCTCGAAGAACGACTTCACAATGAAGCAGCGCCGTGAAGATGAGAGTAAGGAACAAGACAAGACGAAAACCAAGCCCGACGACGCAACTATTTCCCATAATAACACGAAGAAAGAAGACCACAGCCGCCTCAGGTGCGATACCTGCAAAAAAAAAACGCCATACCGAAGATGACTGTTGAAAACGTCCATCCGAAAAGACACTTCGTGTCATTGAGACAGGACCCGAGACTAGTGGCGTCGGTTGCATTTTGAGCTTCTTTGGGAGAGGAACGGCGTTCAAGTCGATGCAAATTTGCCAGAAAAAGATCAAGAAGTTTGGACTGCGTGTAACCTTGAGGGGAGAGTCCCTAGTACTTCATGACGCCTCGTTTCAATTGATGATAGTGCTGCTGAATCTCTTTGGCTGCCCCAAATGGTATCGAATATGAGATGTGATAGAAGCGCTCTTCTCTAAACTGTCAGATAGCATTAGAGTAGTCGGAAGGGGTTAAATCAAACAAGTGTGGGAGTACGAGCTAAAACGTGCGACAATCGTGGTCACCCCTTACTGACCAGCTTTTGGTGCTGAGAACAGTGAAAAACAGATACTTCCCGGACCAAGCCACATTTCATAAAGGTGTTCTTCAAAGTAGCGGTTTTACAGTACGCCCATAGCCCGGATGCCGAACCTCTTTGAAGTTGTTGCGTCACCCCTCTTTGGCTATCGTGTGCAGCGCAAGACCATGTGTAAATTGGAACCAAGCTCTATCTCGAAGTATGGCAGGGCCACGAAGTATTTTTCGTGGCTTTATACCACAATCAAATGAGACATGGCGTCTCGTTCATGATCAAGTTGCGGAAGGGCCACGCACGAATACACAGAGATTTGAGGACCACAGTAGACACGCTATCCGCCTTCCCCACTGGTTGTGACTTTGTATCGACAGATATTAGTGCACGAGGGAAAGGACACGAGAGAAGTTGCCGTCACAAGTCCTCGCAATCGAAGACATGTGCTGGCGAATTCAGTCCCTTGGAAAAGAAATTAATTCTGATCTGCTACAAAGGATATAGAGTCTCTTGTTCATGGCAGGGCATCTTCTAAATACGAGTTGACGCAGAGATTGTGGTTAAAACAACTTCTTTCCGCACAATGCACCATTTGAGTTGGTCCTCTTCTCTCCAGCCACCATTTACATGATTTTTGTTGTCCCTTGCTTGCTCAGTACAGCTCCTAGAATACTCTTCATTGCTTTTGCCATGCTTTCCGTTAGGGCAGTACAAGAAGTTCTGTTGTTGTACCATAGGGACCATTGTAGTCTCCATGTTGCCACTCGTCGTAATCTCAACGAAGCGATCCTCCACCATGAATGTGCGGCCCTCAGGATCGGAGGTGGTCTGTTTCCTTGAACATCCTCGGTCTTGAGTTTCGGTAGCTAAATAGCGGATTTCGACAACCTTCAAATAATTGCGTTCGCATAACCATCTTTCTAGTCTCTCAATGATGAAATATTTCGCTTCCTCTAGTAAAGCATGATAGAGAGCGAAATCGTGAGAGTGCTGAATAGGAAGTGGTCGCATCTTTGGCAATGACCAAAACAGTGCTCTTGACGCTGAAAGCAAAAACAGTATTAGATAGAAGTAGCGCCGAAGCGGAAAGAACGTGAAACAGCATAACGAATGACTGTTGACTCCTGAGGAGGAAGTTGA
>JGI24512J20087_1000361_pt1 | contig 22755 bp, 26 predicted proteins | sample LinPmetageLP35_FD_20087 | JGI IMG/M metagenome (IMG submission 20087) | reverse complement strand
CACCCCCCCCTTTCGCCTACCTCGCTTAACCTCACCGCCACTCTTACCTACCAACTTCAATAATTAATTATTTTTTAATTCTTTAATTAATTGTTTTTAAATTAAAGATATGAATTTTTTATATGATGAAGCCTTATTACATTGAGTATAACATTATATGCGCTTTAAAAGAAGTTGCAAATGGCAAGTCTTTGCGAAAGGCATGCTTAAAATAGGATATTTCAAGGTCTATTCTATGTGATTGCAACGCAATAACTTAAACATGTAGAGAAGCTGCCAACTACTTGCAAAGGCTACCTACGATAGTTAAAGATCGATTAACCAATTGGATTTTGAATTAGAAGGCCCTTGGCTATGGAGTTATATACGCACAGATTCGGGTTTTTGGAGAGAGGCTTTTAGCTTTTCAAGGGGACCACTTACCTCTCGGAAAATACTGGATAACGCGATTTTTGGCTCGGAATCCTATTCTTAAGACTAAGAAGCAAATATACATTAATTTCGTACGTGTTAACAACGCTTGTTTTAAAATTATTTGGTCTTGGTTCCAAAAATTGAACATTCTAGTAATCAAAGCTATTCTAGCCAACCAACGATGAAATATAAATAAGATAAGCATTATAAAAAGTTACGATCTTAATAATCTAATTATAAGTTACGCTAAAAAGCGTAAGATTCAAAAAAAACAGCCAAATTCACGTGCTTGGATATTAATTATTAAATGTATCTTTGTAACTAAAGCTTTCACACTATCTTTTATAATTTACAAGAGCAAATCGATTTAATAACAATGGTTTTCAGCTTAGTTAGATATATTCGACGATTGGCATTTCATAGCTATTAAAAATGGGTGGACTACTAATGCTACAGCTGTAGAGTGGCTGGAAAAGGTGTTTATCTTTTAGACGGAACTACATGACCATTCAGCAAGACTTCTCATTCTAGACAGCCATGAGAGCTACGAAACTACGGATTTCCTTTGGAAGTGCCTTAAGCACAATATCTACCTCTTATTCTTACCTCCACATACATCACACATCTTGCAACCTCTCGATTTGACAGTTTTCTCTTCGCTCAAGCGTGCTTACCAAAAAGAGCTGCAAAAATTGAATTCTTTAATCAATTCTACTTCAATTAGCAAGCGTAACTTTCTTGTTTCTTATTATAAAACACATCAAGAAAGTATTACGCCTTCTAATATCAAATCAAGTTAAAGAACTACAAGCTTATAGCCAGTATCTATTGCTAAGCTACTAATAAGCCCTTTGCTATTAAAAAACAGTAATAAATTGACGAATTTAACGCTTTCAAAGCCTTAAGAAACGCCAATACAACCTCCGAAGATTTTCAATACTTCAATTGAGTTGCAAACTTTAAAGGTGCGAAAAGATCTGTATTTATAGATTCGTTCTTTAGCAAGCGAGTCACATGATCAAGTTCCAACGCAGCGTCTACTTTTTAGGAAGGTAATAAAAGAGATTAATGAAAAGAAATACGAACTAAGGAAGGCAAATATCAAGATCAAAAAGCTGAAAGAGAAGTTAGAACACTTGAAGTCGAAAAAAAAGAGGAAGGTTCAAACTAATCCAAATTCCAAGTTTGCGACGATTCGTGCTATCAGAAAAGCTCAAATTGCAGCTGGAGAGCGCCAAATTGAATCTGTCGAATCAGAATCAAAAAGAGAATTAGAATTTATAATATCTTATATTGAAGTTGACGCAGAATAGAATTATTAAGTCTTGAATAGGAAGTGTTGGAATTAAGCGAGGTGGGCGGAAGGGGGGGGTGGGACGTTATGAGAAACTACACATCCGTGCAGGATAAGCGAGAATTTGTTTCCTCGATGGCTGTCCCCCCTAGGAGTGTCTTCAGGTCCAGTATCTTGAGGATGGGTGCCAGAAATGAGATGATAACTCCATTTATTGACAGATACTTCTGACTAAGGGATTCTAGTTTTACTGATACAATTAATGTTCATAATTCCCCGCCATGAATTATCCACTTTGGAGACGTGTGCTAGCTTGGACTTGTGGCATTTCATCTTCCAAAGGTTTGCGCAGTAATTTGCTGGTCTGGGTTAAAAACAGACATCATTGTGCTTTTGTTACTTGAACCCCCGGACATGACTAGTTATTTATCTCGTATCTCGTGATACAGCACGTTAACAGTGAACATCTCATGTTCACACTCGTAACCCAAAGAAGTTAGGGTCCTTGAAATCAACCATTCAGCAATTTGATACTCTATGTCCCTATGAATGGGAGGCCTTTCTTCCTATGGCAATGCCCACCAATTCTCTGATGTCCTCAACCAGCCCTTCCGGGCATTCTGTAACCGCAAAATGACCTCCATCATTTCTCTCTCGATAGAAACTTAGATTTCCTGTTCTCTCCGCGGCTCGCTCCGAGCTCGGTTCTGTGTCCCAATAGAAACTCATATAGCCAAATGAATTGTGATTCTGTTTTTCGGCAACATCGCGAACTCGGCAAACTTTTGGTACCGAACATTCTCGAAATAAGGTGTACTCGTAAGTGGCGCAGTTGTTGTATTCATAGCAAGGTACTCCAGGCTCAATGGTAACGCTGTCACCAGCAACGAGATGGTCACGTTTGAACCTTCAAAGACGACTTCTCCAGCTCCTTTGTACCCAAGTACGTAGTCGGAGGATACAACACAGGTGCCTATTTCCCTAGTTTTCCAATAATGAAGATTGGAGCTGAGGCATAGAATGCGAACGTAGTCATTGAGTTGATTTCGTCCAATAGCAAAGGAAGAATTAATCCATGAATTATTGAGGGCATATTGCTGATTCGACGAAGAAGATGTTGCCCCGGTTGCTCAAGGTGAGAACGGGAACCATTCTGCAGCTTTCATTTCTGAATCGGAACTAATATTGTATTTTTAAGTCGTTCCTTTGTGTCTAGACCGCACTGATTGAAGCCGCAAATTGAGAAACCGGGGTATCTGAACCGTGTGGCGCGTTACAAGGTTGATCTTTCTGTGGCTGGGCTGAAATGGCACATGTTTGGCAAGGTCACCCGAGCCCCTCGAAACTATCGCTTACTTTGTTTAGCTCTGGAAGTCCGCTGTCAATAGTGTATGACACTACGCCTATCTAATTCTGCAATGCGCCGAGTACCTCAATTGAACGAGATTAATTGGCCCAATCGTCCCTCGGCTGTTCTACTTTTGTTTCTCTCTTAGCTTGCAGATTGAAGAAGCCCCTTTCAACAATCTCGCGGCTCTGCGATTTTCACAGAGACTTCGTCACCGATTCGTCTTCGCGTCTCTTTGGAAGATGCGCATGTTGCGATTGCGACCATGTTTCATGCCAAAACACTGGTGTTCCTGACATTTGGTTGCTCTGTAATTGCTCAATTTATTTCCACGTCGAGCCATCCGGCTTTGTCCACAAGCCCCACCACATCCAGCAAGACGACATTCTCAGAAATTGTTTCGAATGCAATACCCTCTCTTGGGTCGGACGATGCTTCCAAACTGCTAAATGTATGCGCTGGGGGTTTGCCTGCTTCCAGAATCATCACGACCAAGAACAAATACGAATTCGCCGTCTGCTTGGGTACCGACTTACAAGGAGGTGATGATACGGTTGTGGGGAACATAAAAAGCATCGAGCAGCTTGCCGAGGACTGCTCGCAGAGGCCGTCATGTCTAGGGTCGTCCTGGGAGAAAGTTTTCAACTTCGCATATCGGAAAGTTGTCCTAACCGTCTCCAAAACGTCAAGGAAAGTTGATTCCGTCGTCAGGATAAGCTCTGGCCCACCGCCAGACCCTGCAGAGAGAGGGGTCAATGGCCAATGGAGCGACATTATCAAGTTTCCTGTTATCCCAGTTGCTGTTTTCCTGGTGTCTGAGAAGCCTAGAATCGCCCGCTTGATGGCATTCTCTGCTTTCGAGCCACTGTGGTTCGGTGGCGCAAAGGGAAGAACACAGTTTGCGGAATATAACATTGAGACAGGGGAAGTCTCTCATCGGAATATTACCAACACTCACCACGAGATGTTTTGCCCTGGGATCAGTATGTTACCGGATGGCCGAGTTGTGATATCTGGTGGCACGGATGCGAATCGCACGACTGTATATGATCCCAGAACGAACAACTTCACAGCGGGCCCTCACATGCAAGTTGCCAGAGGATATCACTCGTCGACCACTTTATCAGACGGGAAGATCTTCACGCTTGGTGGTTCGTGGGATGGACCTGTGGCTGTGAGAGATGGGGAGGTTTATGACTCGGTTGCAAATACATGGACAATCTTACCCGGAGCTGTCGTACAACCTTCACTAACACAGGATGAGGTGGAGGATAAGAGGGACAATCATCAGTGGTTCTTCAGTTGGCGCAATGAATCTGTCTTCCAGGCAGGGCCAAGCCGACAGATGAATTGGTACTTGGGGTCTGGGTCTGGGTTGGAGAAGGTACAGTCAGCTGGTACTCGTGACAATGAGGATGCTATGTGTGGGATATTCGCCATGTACGATGCATTGAGAGGAAAGATCATCACTGCCGCTGGTACTCCCAGTTACGATCGCAGCACTCCTAATAAGAAAGCTTTCCATATGACTATCGACGTACCCGGTGCGCCGCCCACAGTTGAACGGCTGCCAGATCTTGCCCAGGGGCGAGCATTCTCTAATGCCGTTATCCTCCCGGACGGGACTGTTCTTATTACAGGTGGCCAGACCTACTCCCAGTCATTTACCGACGAGAAATCTGTGTTCGTCCCTGAATTATTCGACCCGAAAACAAAGACGTTTCGGCAGTTAGCTGCAATGAAGGTTCCTCGAAACTACCATTCGACAGCTATTCTCCTTCCTGATGGTCGTGTTTTCAGTGCCGGTGGTGGTTTGTGTAGACCTGATGGCAAGTGTGCAAAACAAGGATCTGATCATCCAGATGCTGAGATATTTTCGCCGCCTTACTTATTCAATCCAGATGGAAGTGAGGCTAGAAGACCAGCGATACGGAGGATTTCTTCCAATGTTGATTCGGACGGGTACTTTGTGCGTCCAGGGGGAAGCTTGACATTGACTCTTGTCGAGGATCGGCCAGGGCTGAAGTTCTCCTTTATGAGAGTGGGCACAAATACACATTCGGTCAATACAGACCAGAGGCGTGTTCCTTTAGAAGATATTCGAAAGGTTGGGAATGAGTATACTCTGGCTTTGCCTGATGATATGGGGGTACTGATTCCTGGAGATTGGTTTTTGTTTGTGATCTCAGCCGAAGGTACACCTAGCGTGGCTCGCACAGTGACTGTGATGTTGTGCGGGCTGCTTCAGAGATGTAATTATGAGGACAAATCCATTGGTTGATAGAGCAAATCCTATCAAGTGACTTATCGCTTGATAATGCATTAGCACTTACTCGATGGAGACTTGATAATGTACTTTCTAGTTGATCCCTTTCGGTCAGGAACTGATCGTCCTGAGTCTCTTAGCACGATTGTTCAGAAGAGTTTACCAGAATCGGACTCTTACTGACATTTAAGTTATCTTCGAGCTTTTGCCTGGCTCTTCCATCCCTTCGCGAATTGTTATCACTCTGTTGTTTCATTCCTTAGGTGTGGTGGGTGTGTAAGAGCCCTTCGTGATAAAGCGTGGTTGATCTAAACATCCTGCGAACAAATGGGCTCGACCAGAGATTTGATTTTGCTCCGATCCGCGTCGGATTCTCAATTACAACTGAATTGTGCTAAAAGAGCAACTTATAGCTTATAAGCTTCCAAATCGCAGAAATGCACCGTCTTGCTAAATAGTCACGTGGATCCGTCTAAAAGATAAACACCTTTTCCAGTTACTCCAAAGTCGTAATATTAATAATCCACCTATTTTCAATGGCTATAAAAAAACCAATTCCTTGAATTTAACTAGTTAAAATGGAAACCATTATTATTAGACGTCTTTTCTTTTAGAAATTACAACTAATAGTATTTAAATTCTAATTGCAAAGATACATTTAATAATTATTATATAAGCACGTGAACTTGATTATTTCGTTTGAATCTCACGCTTTTCAACATGACTTATAACTAGATTATCAAAACTATAGCCTTTTATAACACCTATCTGATTTATATTTTATTATTAGCTAGCCAAAATAGCTTTGATAACTGGGATCTTTAATTTCTGGAATCAAAGCTTAATAATTTCGGAATAAACATTATTAACACATATAAAATCAATATATAATTGCCTTCTAGTTTTAAGAATAAGATTCCGAGTTAAAAATCATGTTATCTAGTGTTTTTCAAGTAGGTAAAAGTTGTGGTGAGTTAAGCGGGGTGGATGAAATTGGGGGGTGGACGGAATGGTGGGGTGGGACGTTAACGAACTGGGCTGCAAAAGTCCGTGCTTTACAGGGCCAAAACCGAAGAAAGGCTACTTTGTGAGAGACAGAAGATCAAAATTGCTTTTCTTAGTTGATCAAATTATTTTTTGCTCACCCAAATTATCATTTCCATAATGGTCTACGAAAGAATACTGATATTTGTTGTGTTTTAAGGCATGAAAAGTGAGTCAAATCGCCAAAAAAGTGTGATCCTCACCCAAGTGAAGCAGCCTGTAAAGCACGGACTTTTGCAGCCTAGTTCGTTCGTAAGCTTAGGGGCAAAGCTAGGCTTCGCTTTAGGGACCTTACAGGCCAGTGTGTCCAGAGTCTTGGATGGCGCCAGTGTTTGTCGAAAGCCAGGATTGAGAAGGATTGCTTATATAAGGATCGCACGCACAGCCGGCCGACCGGACGGTAACATGTTCCACGTCGACACGGAATAGGATGGCCTCATGTATCGATATCCATCTCTCTCGTTATCCATGCATGTCCGCAGCTCTTCTCAAATACTCCGTGTGGCCCTCCCATCTCCGTCCCCGTCCCATACCGGCCGGGTTAGGGGTTCTTTGGTCCACCTTCCCTAATTATCATCCCCAGTCACTAGCTATACCGAGGTGTTCGAGGAGCTATTCGTATTCCCGTCCTTGATCTTGTGTAAAGAGTGGCGGATTTTTGAGTGAAACTAACAGTGGTGGCCATTAATTAATCTGAGTGAAGGTCACCCTTCTTCCCACTCCTCCCACATTTGTTTTCGCTCCGATCTGTCATTTCTGCAACAACAGCTCATAAGATTCAAAGCGTCTAAGCCGGGCAGTGCCCCGTGAGATTTGTCGATCAACACTTCTCGGAAATCGTACTGTCTCGGTATGAATTTCCTCGAACCACCCTCTACATCATGACTACCACGGCTCTCGTCACTGGTGGGAGTGGTTTCGTTGCTGCCCAGATAATCAGACGCCTACTTGAAGATAAGCAAAATGTGCATGCGACAGTCCGCAGTCTGGCCAATAAGTCTAAATGCCAGTATTTGCTGAAGATGCAAATGGAGTTCCCCGGCCAATTGGAGCTATTCGAAGCAGATCTACTCGTGCCAGGGTCTTTCGATGGTGCCATGAAAGGCTGTACTATCGTTCACCATGTTGCCTCACCGTTCTTGCTGCCAGAGCAGATCAAAGACGGGCAATCGCAGTTGATCACACCGGCACTAGAAGGAACTCGAAATGTACTCGAAAGTGTGAACAAAAACCAGGACATTACACGGGTCGTCATGACTTCTACAATTGGTGCGATCTTCGGAGACTACATTGATGTGCATTCAATGAAGGATCGTATCTTGTCAGAAGACTACTTCAATACTTCGAGCTCCGTCACCAACAACCCTTATCACTACTCAAAAGTCATTGCGGAGCAGGAAGCATGGAAGATCAGCAAGGCCCAGAATCGATGGAGTTTGGTTTGCATCAATCCTGGCATGGTTTTAGGCCCTTCCTCTGCGGGAAATTCAGACTCTGGCAGTCTCTTCCTGCTAGACGAGATGCTCAAGGGGTACTTCTTCTATGGCATGCCAGATCTCAGCTTGGCTACTGTTGATGTCCGAGAGGTTGCTCAAGCACATTTGGTAGCGGCCAAGAATCTGGAGGCTCACGGACGCTACATCCTCTGCGATGTCGACATGGCATCCTTTGTTGAGATTTCGAGGATACTCAGAAAGTTCCACAAAAGACCATATCTTCTCCCCCGCCACCAAATTCCGAATTGGATCGTAAGGATTCTCGGCCCATTGTTCGGATTATCTCAAAGTTACATGAGTGCTCATCTTGGCGTCCGGTTCAAGTCCGACAACCGTCGCAGCGTACAGGAGCTGGGCATCACCTATCGTCCTCTGGAAGAGACTCTTCGAGATCACTACAAGTCATGGGTTGTGCATAAAAAAGCTTAGCCATCTGCCGGTGGAGCACAATCTATTCAGGATAAGTGGAAATACGCTAGATCATTTGTTGAAACAGAGGGCTGGTCAGTCGTGTATATACCTTTCTAAAAAGCTTTCGACTTCGGCGCGTATAGTCACTGATCGCTGTGCCTGAATTTGTGATCTCTGTCAATATCGTGAACATTCAATCGCAGACAGTACTCGTCGATTGTGACGACATAACAAATGAAGGAGCGGTGCTAGAGGTATATGAGAGTACGTTAGTGAGGTGAAAGCAACAACGGATATCAGAGGGTTGCCCAAGACCTCTGGTTCTGTTTGCTCGTGGATGCTTTGTATGATTTCCCTTGTTGTACCTATAATCTCTTTGCATGATGCCGTATAACCATCCTCGCCAACATTTATCATACTCGCCCAGCAGCCTGCAATCAAAGCCCCGGGGCTTGAGCCTGCTATAGATGGAGAGGCGTAGACACCTCCCGACCAATCAGGTAGAACGAAATATTGGTAGCTTCTCAGGATAGTTGAACGGTACAGAACTGTCGAACTGCCCCTGGGCGCAAAACCATACTTGTGCGTATCGCAACTAATGCTTGTAACTCTCGAGCATCTGAAATCGAAAAGCAGACTTTCGAAATCAGCCTTCTCGAGAAAGGCAACAAGAAAAGAGCCAAGGCAGCAATCGACATGAAGAGGAATTTTACACCTCACTGCAAGGTCGGATAAGCCAGGAATATCGTCGATAATTCCGCGAGAGAAGTTTGGTGCTGAGCCGACGGGAAGGGCAGTATTACTGTTGATAAGGCGGCGAACAGAATACACATCGACCTGATATGATGGTGCGGGGCTCGCGACAAGATGCAACTTAAATCCAAAATACTAGGCAGCTTTGCGGAATGCTGGATGGGCAGTTTCTGGTATGATCCTTAAATCGCTGTCAGCTGTACTTTAGCAAGATTGTTAAGATCTTTCTTACATCTCTGACTAAGTTATATTTCATTCGGCGTACGCTTTCTGCCTTACGCTCAAACATGCCATCAAAATCGACTCGATTCCACGGCTGGTAATTACACCTGCAGCATCTCGAGGGGCATTGAAAAGCTTCAAAGTCATTGCAACGATCTCGGCTTCCATTTTGCGAACGCCGGGAAAGACATCAGGGTGGATTGGATTGGCAACTGTGAACTTCCCGAAAGCCTGAGCTTGAAGTTCCATGAAATCCTCTCCGCCATGTTATACGGCACCGGAAACATAACCCTCTTCCCAGCGCGTATGGTCCACTGTGGCCAAGTCGTGTAGCTCCTCTAGTACAGTTTCACTTGACCAGCCTTTGCATCGCAGCTCAAGATAACGAGTTATAGATGGTCCAGTGGGGACGAGTTTTGACTGTAACTTGACAGTGACATCTGTGATTTCCTTTGAACTTTCGCACGCACGGTAGGAATCTCCAGAAACTGGGCGAACGCGTAAGATTTCAATTTATTGAAACTTTCGACGGCAGTACCAAATATGCCGTGGCCTCTGATTTGCAGTGAAAGCTTTCGCGCAGATCGGAGAACGAATAAGAGAAATTATCAGGTTGCGTAGTCTGTAGATACTTGTCAGAAAATGTAATGGTAACCTGCACAATTGCGAATGTAGTTTACATTGCGATGCCAAAAGCAATATTGGGTAAGGAAGAGACAGCAAGGTTGGCGGAGAGCAAGAATGAAATACTTGCAGCATGCCAACAAGGAGGTAACAATGCAGAATTACCCAGCATTTTCGACGTATGATTCAAGGTGAGGATAGCGTGAGGCGCTTAAAGGGTTCGAATGTACATGAAGAAGTCTGGCATACTTTACTCGACTTCAAGAGGGACAGGTTCAGCTAAATATCGTCTTTGCATCAATGCCTTGGTCAAACGCACACGAATCCATTATAAGTCCGTCCGTTTCATTGGGATGAGCTCTTGGTCATGATCTAGGTACCGTAAGTATCATTCCGCGTTTAGTCAGGCCGACGGGTGGACACCCGTCCGCCGTCCGCCGTCCGCTGGTGGGCGAAGCTGAAAGTCCATGCTCTCGCTCTCCGCCTTCCTTGTATCAAGAGGTAGCAACCATGCCCCTGCTTCGACTGCCTCATGAGAAAAGGGTATGTACTCAGGAAGCTTTGAAGACCAGCAAGCACTGTGGCAAAATTGGCATGAAGCTGGTCGAGGAGTACACTCATGTGAGTGTATTTATACATTGAGTTGATAAGCAGGTAATGAAGCAACTTGCAGGCTTGAGTAGTTATAACTCTCGGCAGAATTTCTCTGCGTACATAAATCTGGACAGAACCGGCGTCGACCGGGATTGCATTTTAAGAAAATCCTGCTGTCTGGTTGTCTTCGTTCTCTCCTGCAGTTATTCAGAAACTCTACGGCCAGGTTGAATAAGCACGAGTTTGTAACACAATGACTATCGTCTGGAATGGTGAAGCTGCTTATTAACCTTATCACCTCTGTGATTTGGTCAGCACATCCGAACATGATTGCTATTTACTTAAAAGTAGTACACCTGCTAGACGCAAAAGTCTTGAGAACTTCAAATTCCAAGAGAGCGTGACTTAGATTGTCACAGTGTGTATAATCAATAAAGAACCCCACAGTAATCTGAAAACCTTCTCCATCCTAGCAACTATCATGTAAATCAATCTAGAAATCAAACCTTTAAACGTTGGCAGGTTGTAAGTTCGCAAGATGCTTTCGCCCATAATTCCGGGTTTTCCTGTCAAAAGTACGACGGAAAAAAGGCCATAAAAGGAAAGCAACAAGTGCTAGTAGAAGGTCGAGCAATACATTGTCCCGAGGACTCGGTCCGCGCATATTGTTCAAAATCAATGCCGACTCCCAGTCCGAAGTGATCGAATAATACCCTTTGTCGAGGCCACCGAGGATTTTTTGGGCAATAGTTGATGCAGATGGAGTCTTGGCTTCTATTTCCTCATCGCTGATGTTACTGCCTTCCATAATTTTGGTGATTTCTGGTTTCGAAGCTTGCTCAGCAAGAAAAGAGTCCGTGATAAATGTCCCCGGAAAGGCACTGTGTACTTGATACATGTCCTTGTCGCCATAGAGTAATAGCTCTTGCCGAAGAGTGTCGGCGAATGCCCGAACTGCTGCTTTTGGGGGCGTGTATGCAATGTAGCCAGGCAGGCCAACGAAAGCAGCAGCAGAGGAGACAAAGACGACATGCCTAACCCGATTCTTATCTGGATTCTGGATCCACAATTGAAGACATGCTTGGGTAATGAAGACTGCAGAGTAATAGTTGGACTCCAAACAAGATGTGAGCCCTCGAGGGCTTACATCTGCAAGGAACCCAATCTGAGATGCGTTCGAGCCACCAGCAACACAGAACACGATGTCTGGGGTGGCGCCGTATTGGGTTAACGCCTTTCTAACCTGGAAGCTTGTTACCATATACCATCAAAACGCTCGGATTGATAGCCTCAATCTATCAAAACAGGTGGACTTACAGCCAGATGGTCACATAGGTCGGAGGAAATCGCATCGATGACCTGAGTGCTTGACTTTCGGTGGGATGCTACCTCTACCTTGGCGTCTTCTAAGGCATCTTTACCCCTTGCAAGCAGTAGAATATGGGCCCCTGACCTGTCAGCATGCAGCAGGTCCAGTTCTCCGGCATGGTATAAGACAAACCCCTTTTTGCTAGATCTATGGCTAGGCTCTTTCCAAGGCCACGTGAACCCCCTGCGATGACCACCCGCTTCAGATATCAGCACGATGGTAGAATTGTACGTATGAGTAATAAATAGATTATTCTTACCATGCTTTCGGCCTTGAACTTGGTCATGATGATCGTTCCGATAATAAGCTAGGTGCGGGCCAGGGCTACAGAAGTTGCAATGCGGACACACAGGCTGTGATGAATGGCTTTGGAAAAATCAGTATTTTGTCAAAAGCGAGCATCCGATGTTGGTGCCAGGTTAGAAAATTATCGACGACTTTCAAGAAATTTTCCTATGCTAAATGAAGTGCCAATCCTCGTCGATGCTTCTACGGCCTCGTAACTTTGGTCGCGGACGGAGCGGGACTACTCAACACGGAACGAGGCGACAGCCCCCGAGCATGAATGGCCTGCAACTGGGGGGCCGACCGTCTCCGTGCACCTTGTGATTGACTTGATACACATCCGCCTCCACTATCTGAGCCGGAAACGGGGGTCTATAAGCCATCTTCCGTTTGAATCATGAGCGCTCCCCAGCAGTGCTAGAGCGGGGAAGCGATGACAACGAATATCCCAACCTGTGCTGAACATTTCAGATTATGAGAGTGACTTATGGATTCAGCACTGGCAGTACTCCTGTCATCGTTTCCTGATTGAAATAAATCAGACGACACCGGCTGTAGAAGGAATTAGAAGTGATAACGATGAAAGCTCTTCTGCCACTCGCTTTTCCCCCTTCACATCGCGAACAGCTTCTCAATGGGCCGACAAATGAAGATGACCCAGGGATATACAAAATACGGCTACAAGTTGGATCCAATTTGTCCCTAACCATTCGCTCCAACGGCCTGGAAATATATGGTCAGTTAGAAGTGTCCCAAGTTTATCCTTCCACACATTGAGACTGAGAGAAACTTGGATGACTACAGATGATGACACTGCGTCTTTCGTAAACAGCAAGTTCTGCGTCCCTTGGACCTCGAGTATGTCCCATTATCCGATTCAATGGCGAGGTCGCTAATACGTTCTGGTTATGCAGATTTCCCGAAGCTCCGCATCATTCCTTTCTACAACGTCCTCTGGGCAGAGATAGACAGTAATCACTTGATCATCGTCTTTGCATTACCGTTAAACGAAAATTTGGTCCCATCTACGCTGAAACTTTCCATTGATCCTAACCACCAACCAGTCGCAAACTGGATTTCGATACTGCTTGACTGTTCCTACAAGGGAGCACAACAAAAAAAGCGAGCCAAGGTTCTTATCAACCCATACAGCGGAAATGGAAAGGCAAGACGTTGGTACTCCAAATATATTAAGCCTCTCTTCGAAGCGGCCAGGTGCAGCATCGATGCTGTTGAGACAGGATATTCTGGCGAGGGGACCACCATTTCAGTAGGTTTGGATGTTGATAAGTTCGATATGGTTGTCGTATGTTCTGGCGACGGGTTAGCCCATGAAGTCTTCAATGGGCTTGGTAAGCGTCCAGATACAAGAAGGGCGCTTTCAAAGATAGCAGTGGCACACGTTCCATGTGGAAGTGGAAACGGGCTAAGTCAAAATCTGAATGCAACCGGGAATGCCAGCATAGCGACACTTGCAGTCATCAAGGGGATTCGGAAGCCATTAGATTTGATTTCAGTCACCCAAGAAGACTCAAGAGTACTCAGCTTCCTATCTCAAACAACAGGAATTGGGGCAGAGAGCGATTTGGCTACCGAGAACTTGCGATGGATGGGAGAAGTGCGATTCAAGCTGGGTTTCTTGACAAGGATCTTGGCTAAAAAGGTGTATCCATGCGAGATTGTTGTTCGGATTGTTATGAGCAGTAAAGAGTCTATCATGGATCATTATGCTCAAGAAAGTTTGAAAAATGCCTTGGAGGACGCGAAATGCGAAACAACTCCGGAAGTTGATTCCACCGGGGAAGACCAAGCCAACAAGGGTTTACCACCCTTGGAATATGGAACAGTACACGATAAGATACCCGACGATTGGACGGTAATCCCGGGCGACAAACTTGGAATTTTATACTGTGGAAACGTGAGTGCCCTGTTACATCCCATTTTTCAACCCCTTTCTCGAGGACTATGAGTTCACACGGCTCTAGCTACCATACATGGCTGCAGATGCCAAATTTTTTCCGCCCGGACTCCGCAACGACGGGTTGATGACTTGGTTCTCATCGATGGAAACATTCATCGTCGAGCTTCATTAAAAGCTTTTGGTGCGTTGAAAGACGATCAATTTTTCGAGATGCCTATTGTCAGGTACTACAAAATTTCCGCATACCGGTGGACTCCCAAAAATCAAGAATCGGGGTATATCAGCGTGGATGGAGAAAGCATTCCATTCAAGCCATATCAAGCAGAGATTCACAAAGGGCTTGGGACTGTAATCACAAAGAACTATCAAATAGTTGGTGCTCACCAACCTTTGTAATTGGTAACAAGCATGTTTCCATATGCGCTCTTGCCTGCCGACTAAATACACTTTCTTTTTCTAAACCTGACATTGAAAACACTCATCATCTAATCCTCTCAATTTTGTATCAGAATGACGGTAAGCAGACAGAATGGTTTGTGAAAGTGCCATATCCAAAACACGCGAAGAGCCGTCGAACAGGAGAAACTCAGTAAGTTTTGGAAGCATTCAGAGCTTTGGGATACATAATCTGGGTGCAACTTCAGCGAAATTCGAGGTAATCTTACTTCTGAAAATATTGAAATGCCCAGAATCACCTCACTAGTTTCAGAAACCTGAATATCTAAGATTTGCCTAGGGATCTGACATGTTTACTAAGCACCATGTGACTATACCGCGCCTACGTCAGCGAATATGAAATGCCGAACACGAAGGAGTAACAAACAGAAAGTATCTTCGATCATGTAACCTCTATGCCTGCGTCCTATTGGCTGCGGATAAGAAGAAGGCGGTAGCAGTGGAAGCGGAGGCGGACATGGAGATCCGGCGTGGAGGGGTTTTTGGATCCCACAATCTGCGAGTTGAGTTTCCGGTTACGTACCTCGGGATGCGCCAAACAATCATCTCCTGAGGAAAGAGGGGAAAGGAGACTTTTCCAAGTCCATACACACGACGGTGCAAATAGCGATACCATATTTCTTTCAACTCACAATGGACTTGGTTTGAAGTGATCTATTACCCCAAGTTTCAGCCACATCGATCATGTCAAGCAACAAATTTGCAGCAAAGTTACTGCGCGCTTTGACTAAGTCAAGTATTACGCAGCCGGGACCAGGATACGATTTGTCGAGCGGCTCAACGATCGAAGTGATTTCCGAGACAGCGGACGTGCAATATATTCATTACAAGCGTAGATGGTATGGAGTAACGATATGGCTTTTGATGAACCTAATGACGAGTTGGGGCGTAAGATTTCCCTCTCCCAGCGTTTCAACAGTCACCAACTTACTGGGTTCTTATGGGCAGTGGTTGACTTATACAACTATCATTACTGCTTCTGCCGACTTCTACAGCGTATCCGAGAACGCAGTAAATAATTTCAGTATTATATATATGGGTTGTCTTGTCGCATTTTCTCCGTAAGTCCCGTTCGCTTTCTCTTTTCTGGCTGTCGATATTAAGGTAAAGCCATAGCACTGTTGCAGATTTCAGCTCCCAGAAGCCCCTTTGGACATTTCTTCCGATCTTCAACATTCAGTTTGAACGCCAGCTTACTGTTACCTCTCTTTTTATAGAGTTGTCATATGGATGTTACATCGGACTGGATTCCGATTCACTTTCCTCTTTGGGGCCACCGGGCTATCTGTTGGGAGTTGGCTTCGATATGCTGGGGCAAGAACGAAGGGTCCCAGTTATGCTTTGACAATCATTGGGCAAGTTGTCATGGGAATAGCTGGCGCCGTGCCTATTTCACTGCCATCCCACTACACCAATCTGTGGTTTGATGGAAACAGTAGGATTGCTGCCAATGCCATCATGTCATTGTCAAACCCAACAGGGGGAGCGGTATGTGTGGAGCACTCATTTTTATGTAATGTGCCTCCGTTTTGGATGGAAGCTAATATATTCAAAGATTGCACAGATCATCGCCCCCATAGTCGTGAAGACAAAGCAGGACATCCCGATCTTGATGCTGTATATCTCTATTATAGCTAGTGATCCCAGAATGACCCGGTGGTATAAAGCTGCATTGCTAATTGACTGTAATTAGTGCTCTGCTGTATCAGCACTGAGTATTCTCGTACCTGCGAAACCACTTACCCCACCGTATATGCCGTCAGAGGAAGAGAATGTTCATCCTAAAGCTGCACTAATGATGTTGGCGAAGAATCCCAGGTTCTGGCTATTTTTCATTCCAGTATGTCCCGTCTCACACTGTCAATTTAACAATGTCTTTGAGGCTAATTACTTGAGTGAAGTTTACAATTTTCATTGGATTCTTCAACGCCATCAGCTCTCTCCTGACTCAGATCATGTCTCCGTATGGGGTTTCATCAGATACTTCTGGCTATCTTGGCGCTGCACTTATTGGCTGTGGTCTTGTTATAGCTGCTGCTGCCACACCTATCATTGATAAACTCCAGGCTCGATTGCTATCTATGAAAGTTGCGGCTCCGACCATTGGTATATGCTACCTAACGTTTATCTGGATTCCAGGAAGTCCTATTGTAACTGCTTATGTTGTCCTAGGTGTAATTGGTGGAGCTTCATTTACTTTGTTGCCAGTTACTTTGGAGTGGCTAGCCAAAGAGACTGAGCCAGCTCCCCCAGAGGTGTCAAGCATTCTCTGCTGGATGATAGGCCAGTTGCTTGGGATAGTGTTCACAATCAGCATGCAGAATCTGAAAACTTATGGAGATCCTGCTGTTCCAAACGGAGACATGAAAAGGTACTTTTCGTACACATTCCTGGTCAGGAGACTTGTTGTGCTAACTTACGACCGGCTGACAGAGGACTTATTTTCGAGGGTGTTATTGCCATAGCGTGTTCTATTCTTCCTCTCTTCGAACGGCTTGTTAGAAAGATGGATGTGCCGAACATGCAACATGCCTTCGTTTGATAGCTGATGCTTTAAAATTTACGCGAGGATATTCATGATAGCAGTGTCAATACAATGAGACATTACTTCGAGTTGTTCCTGAGGCCAGCTCCGAGCTGAGTGGTCCTATTCGATTGGTTACTTTGAAGGAAAAGGAATGTAGGCTTGAATACTTCTCATATGAGGAAATTTGAAGTTTCATACACAAGGGAAAATGTAATTTGAACAACTCGCGCTTCAGAGATTGCCAGGTAATATACTCGTACAGCATAGAGAGTGTAGAAATGAGTTTCACCATCTTGTTGACTGTCTTCCTTGAATTACAAGTTTGACTACACCCCGCGAAGTTCTATCTACCGACTAGTCAAGAAGAGACAATCAGAAATAGCAGTTATTGCCGATTTTGAGCTGTTTACTCTCAACATAATATCCGCAAGCTATGATACAGCGGGATCAAAGCTTTGGATCAAAACCCGAGACTTTAGCCATTGAGTCAAAAGCGGGCTTAGCACTGAACCACCCTGCTAACTCTGATCCCGTCGATTGATAAGTATAAGCAGCATCCGCCTCATCGATCTTTACTGTCTCGCCGCCGAGGCCTCCGGCTGCTGCATCAGCTAACAGCTGAGCCCGACAGGCACTTTCCAAACTAATGAACCAGAAGACTGTTGCTTCAATGCTCTTCGCACATGTAAGAAGTCCGTGGTTTCGCAGCACGGCAGCCTTCTTCTGGCCTAGTGCTGACGCAATGGCGATACCTTCCTCCTCGTCCAGCACAATCCCTCGGAATGCGTCGTACAATGCAATATCGTTGTAGAACGCACACGAGTCTTGCGTAATCATGTCGATGTTTCGACCTAGGGCCGAGAATGCCCGCCCATAGATAGAGTGAGAATGCGCAACACAATTGACATCCGGGCGTGCAGTATGGACTGCATGGTGAATCATGAATGCTGTTGATTCGCGATCGCATCATTAGCATCAAACCTGCTATCGGTTTTGGTTTACTTTCTTACCTGCAGTATTCATAAGTCTAACAGGCCCACCATCAACAATTTTGGCGTTCTTGTCTACTAAGATCAGGTCGGATGCCTCAATAGTGTTCCAGGCGACACCAAATGGATTGAGCCAAAACGAGGTGGGTTCGACAGGACCCTGGATAAAGCCATTAGTGTATAGGGATTTCCACGGCACTTATAGCATCTCATACCCTGACCGTAATATGTCCAGCGACACCTTCATCGAAACCATGCTTCGCAAAGATCCTGAAAGCCAGCGCAAGACGGACTTTCAGATACTGCCGAGCCTTGTGTAGGTCGTTGAACACAGGTGGAGTGAAGCCTTGAGGAAGTTCTCCTGAAGCAGGACCAGTAGCCTCTTTTCCTGTCTCACCGCTGACTTTGGGAGTCTCAGTTGGAGCTGCAGCAGGTGCCATATCCGGTGATAAGTGAGGCTCTAGAGCACAGATAGAGTCACTGGAGGAGGTAAGTATGACACTAAATAGTATGGAAGCTTCACAGTAACTAAGGAAGGAGATCTTGAGAGATAATATATGCTAGTAGTGTTTTGCTAGGAGTTACATAGATATAGGGAAACGCTGCCGTTCTGGTAGCCGGTCCAGGGAGATGATCAGGTCAGCTAACGGCTCCTCCATAGCCACAGGTCGATCGCTCGTAAAGAACTAGTCAGTGCAACCCCTGATGCGGTAGAAGTCAACGGACTTCGGACGGAGCACATGCCCGCTTCTTAGATACATGCTCCGGTTCCCGCTTTCTCCACGAATCTGTTACCGACTGCCGTGCGTATGAAGCGGAAGTTTTCTGGCTGTGATAATGTGCAAAAAGAGGCACTAGTCACGTAACATACACAGTTTGACTTCATTCTGAAAGTCTCAGAATCGCTTGTTGTTCGTGGTTTGAATAACGTCTTATTCACTAGGCACTTCAAAAAGAAATACTGTCTCCTGCATAGTTCTGACATTGTATAACTGATTTTCAAGAGCAGTGACGAAAGTTCATACAGCGTAAGAAGTACAAATTTTCCAGGTTCTCGCTCAGTGGTGTTGAGGGTTCGAATTAAGTTGAAAGACGTCTCGAAAGAGGGATGCATAATCCATTTCTATAACTTGGTCATTCCAAGCCGTGGCATTCTGTAGACCATATGACATCGTTTCTGTGGCGCATGAAGAATACTCGTCGCCATCTTCGGAGCCAGGGCCTGCACTAGTTATATCCATCGCCTCTCTGGGTTCAATGGGCATATTATCACATCGCAAGGGACACCTTGCTTGCTCCTTATCGGCCTATGGTCTCGTCAGTGCTGGCCAATATGGATCTTCAATCCTCAGAGTGTTATTACCACGGTAGGTGTCTGCTTGTTCTCCACGTTGAGTTCCTCCTTTAGTGATGGATATTCCGTTGCGAAATCCCGCGAAAAAATGCGAGCGATCTGACTCTGGTTGGATTGAGATCCCAAGAATTTAGATACGCACTTGATTGGATAATGAGTTCCGGATCCCGCTTAACCAAAAAAGTATCTGCAAAAACAACCATCGCACGGTAGATGCAGAAAAATGAGGGTGGGTGGTACTTCATTATAGTCAGCGTCAGAATACCTTAAAAGGGAACCAGAAACCCTACAACCGCAAGTTTCGAGCCTGCTGCCAATTTTGCAAGCTCAAATAATACTTGATGAGGCCCTCAAGCAATGAGTGCCACTTTCAAGCATGAATCTTGCTGCTTGAGGCGATGCACTTGTCACAGCCAGTCTTTGTACCGTTTGATGCAATTGTATGGTTGCACAGTGGGTTATAAATTCAGGTGTAGCAGACTTGCATCGATGTTCTCCTTTGTGACAGTGAAAGAGGGCGGGACGCAGAATACCGTTCTAAGACTATTGCAAAGAATATCCCGCTGGATCCAGTCACTTGTGGCAAACAATTTTTGTACGGATGTGGCATCCAAGCTTTGAAGATCCTTTAAAGCCGAACTGCACCAAAAATATATCACGGCAGCAGCGGAGAGTGGAGAGAGAGCATCAGAAGAGCCTAGAGCGGCTTGGGAAAGCGTCATGGAAGGATGTTCCGTCGAAGATTGGTATGCCTTGTCTGACACGGGTAAATTAACACGAATCTGTAATTCATGTCAATTGGAATCCCACACGTAACACAAGGTGGGGAAAGACAAACATCTTTCTCGTTGATCAAACTCGGCAGGCCTTTTCCGACAAAGGCACTTTTATCCATACAAAATGCAAACCAAAAGGCCCGTCTGCTTTCCTCGGCGTGTGACCAGTGACTGCTCATAGAGTCTTGGCTTCTTGAGCAAGGGTTCGTCATGTCAAGATTGTGAACATTTCCAATCTGGAGCAGTCGAATAGCTTGGCATGTATTCATCCAGACCAACGCGAAGCGTCCACACATCATGTCATGCATGGCAAGATGAAGCCAAGCCTGTGTACACCAGAGACCGAATTGAGTAGATCTCGGATCTGCCACTGCAGAAGCCTCAACAAGATGTCTTGCTTTTGTGTAATATTCGCCACTTTGACTACAGTGCTCCTTTGCTCCGACAGCAGCCACAGCCCAAACGGAGTAGCGCAGATAGTGGTGGATAAGAGGCATTATCGACAGTCTTGACTGAATCATATCTCTCATAATGCAAAAGAGGCATCGTCGGATAGATTGTCTCGAAGTAAATCTTTTCTCTATCGACTGATTAGTATCTATTTGAGCCAAACATTGAATTTGGAAGTTGCGTGATTCACATCCAAGTCCTGGATGATGTCCACTCCAAGTGGCGTTACTTCGCAGCCAGTTCCATCACTTCCGTTTTTTGCCTGGCTGTGGTGTAAGGCGGGAGGGAGTACGATCCCCCCCGGGGAGATCTCCCCACATAAGACTTTCAATACGCTCTGAACGATTGTCAGCGTGGCCTTGAAGTCTTTGCAACGGATCTATACTCAAACGTTCTTCCAAGTTAAAGACCTGATTTTTTTCTGTCCGAGATGGATGTGAAGTAGACCTTTGTGTGATTGGCAAAGCTACAATCTTGTCGCAGTCGTGTGCAGGACTGACATCGTGGCAGCCGCCTATCACAGCGCAACTTTCGTTTTCGGGAAAATAAACATGCTCCCCGGACAGGTTCCGCTAAACTGTCCATTGCAAGGAGTGTATTGTTTTGGAGAATCGTCTGGCTTAGAGCTGAGCAGTAGGCTTCGACGTGGACTTGCCAAGTATCAGCCAGCGCGGTTAGCCTCCAGATTCGGGATGTTTGAGTAAATTCTGGGGTAGGGTCGTCCACGAAGTGTAGTACGGGAGAGGTGAGAACAGCTTCAGACGTTCGCAATCTGCTTATAGAAGCAAGAAGTAATTGTTGCATGATGCAATTTCCGGTTGGCACATGCGCTCTCAGTTTCATCAGTCTTCCGCTTCAGGTCCACCCGCGCCCGTTTCGGGGTCCGGCCCGGGCCCGGCCGGTTCGGTTTTAGCACTCTTCACAGCGGTATCGATCGTACAATACATGAGGGTTAGGGTCCGGAAACGTGTTCGGGAGTTGTCGAGGTTGCGCAGCCGGGGGTAGTCGGGTTAGTTTTTTTCTCTTTCGAGTCTCGGTCGCGCTTGATAATATTCCCAGGAGCATTACATAGTAGCGCTTTGGCTGATTGGTTGTGGCAATAGCGGGAAGGTGATTTTGGTTGTATAAGAATTATATGGTAACGTTTTTAGTATTTGGTTATATTAATAATAATGCGGGGTATCGCTTGCTTGCATTTAGTAGTGTTATGAGTTATTGCAATTATAATGTTAAAATGATACTTTTATTATAATTAAAAAGGTAAAAATAAATTCAATTAATTATTATAGCTAAAGCAATTTCTTTACATTAAGTTAATTGTAATTTGATATATTGCGACGTGTTAGCATCATTACTTATGGTTTGAAGTTTAGTTTTTATTTGTGTTTAATTACGCTAGCTTGCGACGGGTGTTTTTATTTCTCTCATATAGTGTATAATAACCTGAAGATGTAAAAACAAAATGCTAACAATACAAGGGCAATAAGTTTAAAGTTATATAAGATATAAAAAGTAAATTATTAAAAATAAAAATAAAAAAAGCCTCAAGGTAAGTATAATATAAGTTGTAAGGTAACTGAATTGTGAGACCGTTGTGAGAACTATAAGGTAGCTACATTATGAGAGCTACGGGGTAGCTAGGTTATGAGGCCGCTATAAGTTTACAAGGTAGCTGAGTTGTGAGAGTTATCAGGTAACTAAGTTGTGAGGGCCTCTAGAGGCTTTCAGATAGATACTCAAGCTCAGTTATTACGAGACCAACGAACCACTCGGTCCTAGCCGAGTCTCCACGGCAATGACCTAATTGTAAACGATGGTAAATACCAGTACCCAAATGATGAGAAAGAGAATGCCGGGCTCGATCCTCAATCCCGTCTCTATCTGGAATCTCCTATGATTCTTTCTCCCAATAAACTTACCAGGTCTCTCGCAAAGAATCCCACCTGCCTCCATCGAACCTCGAAACTCATCATCCTTTACTATCGTGCCAAACACGCACACAACAAAATGCACGACCATCTTTCTTTCTTAAACTATCTATGTCTCGCTCATCCCGACTTCCGGGGCGAGCCTCTTAGGATATTATCACGTTCGTACATATGGCAGGAAAGAGAACCAGGGAGCACAGGCAGCAAGGGGAAGGGGGCGGGGGGGGGGGGGGG
>JGI24512J20087_1000360_pt1 | contig 22764 bp, 28 predicted proteins | sample LinPmetageLP35_FD_20087 | JGI IMG/M metagenome (IMG submission 20087) | reverse complement strand
TCCATCCATCCATCCATCCATCCATCCATCCATCCATCCATCCATCCATCCATCCATCCATCCATCCATCCATAAACCCAGCCATCCAGCCTATCCATGGGCCAGGGAAGTGAAACCATCCATATTGATCCAGCGACAAGCCCAAGAGCGCCAGTTGCTCCAATTATGAGTCCAGCGACGAGCCCAAGACCAGGTGGTGGTATTCCATATGCAGTTGCAGCAAGCCATCTCCATACCCGAATCACGAACTTGTTCCAACACTCGAGTCTACGTTTCTGCTTTAGAGAACAGTTAGCTGAAGTTAATATCATGCAGGAGAAGATCTTACAATATTGATGAAAAGAAATGTCCGCCTCGCTGGCAACAACAAGACTTCCGCGAAAGGTATCAACGATAGCTCTGCTCTCGTCAAAGCATATGATTGAGTATAGATGGGACTCTGGAGCTTTGAGCTTGATGTGTTTGAAGTAAATCAAACTTCTTCTTCAAGAGCGCGGAGAACGGTAAGCTACAGATGATAGGCAGTGAGAGGGATGGTTAGACAAGGACAAGAGATTTTGAGGCGGCGACTAGCGCTGTGGACTGATCATCATACAAAGAGCGATGGCAGCGACGTATTCAGCCTCCTTCATCGCACTAATAAAGCCAAAGATCGTTGATCTCATTGTCTCGGGCAAAAGAAACTTCACTGCAGGTGATGTAATGACAGTAGATGTGAAATACAAGTCACCCTATGTAGGAGATCGGGTTGGATGAGATGGTGTTGACAGCAGCCGGAGGTCACCCGGACTTTGGCCGTAAAACCGTATAACCAATTCTCGGGGAAGATAAGGAGTTGAGGATTGGGGTGCTGTCGTCCCACGAAGAAAACATCATGTACTCATCGTTTCGAGCGGGGCACAGGCGCCGATGTCTGTCGTCGGTCTTTCTCGGGGCCTGACCAGGGCAGCGAGAGGTCGCCCTGTGGGTACCTGCAGGAATTTCATGGGGAGAGTCGGAAGCCCTGCCTGGGCACTTCCTTGAGTGATCCTGCTGAAATCGCTTGCTACACAGGAGAGCGGGCAACGTAAAATGAGTACCCCGAATCCTTCAACCTGGTGCGAACAAGTTCGCTATCTGCTTTTAGTCAATTACTTAATGCTCTCTAGTGGTTGGAGTCGGAGTGAGAGGAGGTTGGAGTCGGAGTGAAAGATTGGTCATCACAAGCTGTCCCTCCACGGTTGCTAGGCTTACAGGGGATATCGTCGTTCCGACTTGCGTCTCCTGGTCAGCGTATGTCGACTATCCAACTCATGAGACCTGACCAGCCATTCGAGAGGGGCTGAGATAGGTCGAAAGGAATCGACCCACCTTCACACCCGTCATCCAATGGTGAACGACCCAAGGATGCAACATGCAGGGGAACGACGCGAGCGTTCAAATTGACAGAAGACGTGGATGAAGGTTCTTCGTTACATGTACGCTTCCACTTGTTGCTTTTGGCTGGTGGAACTCGCTTATCAGACCCTTGTACGTCAACAACAACGCGTGTTGCAAGGGGGGCTGTCACAATCAGCCATGCCCGAGCTAATCAAGATGCCTCCTGCTCGGCACGCCAAGCAACCCCACCCCCACGAGGCATGGACAGGGGCTGATCTGATTGAGCTGTGCCGTCTACCGTTGCCGCTTTAAGCTTCCCCAATGTTTTAGTTCAGATAGCAGAAGCTCGGGCGTGATATTCACTTCTAGGTGGGCGTGAGGATCTCCAGCCCCGCAGGACAAACCCTGGTACCACACATTGCACTAGTCCACCCTAGGGGGCCCAACCGATCTGCTCTAACAGGGACATCAGCCCCAGTCGTCCATATCGCTGTGCTCGTCTTGGGGGACGGAGAGCAGGATGGCCAGCACGATCAGTGAAATGGTGTGTGAGGGCGAGTGGATCCTCTATCCTCCGAGGTGGACGGACACCAACTTCTTGAGCCTTTCTAGATAGGATTATGAAGACACACGATTGAACCCCATGTGAGTTAGGGATTGAATAGGTGCAGTACGGCAGTACGGCTCCGTCTCAGCTTATTACATAATCAAATGGCGGCTTACAGTCCAGCCATGCTTCTCTGTTTCCAGCTGTCCGAATTTAGAACCCCATAAACAACAGAGGACCGCATGAGGCTCGGCATTGCACCAATCATCGACCCAATCCAAATACCGGTCGCTGTCACGTGGACGCGCAACGTTTCAATTACATCACTCATACCCGTCCAAATCCAAGAGCCCGTCGCCATCATGAAATTGTACATCCGCTTATCGAATCTGCATTTGCAAGTAGAGCATATACCCCAGCTAGAATTCGTCAGCAAGGGAACTTCAGTGCGTTTGATGCTTCTACCTTGGTCTTTGACAACTAATCCGCGGTCCGCACCGTAGTGGTTCAAGTTCGGACGGCTGCCTACAGCGTTGCAGTGAGGTATATCGAGTGTGGCCGCACGCCAACATGGACCCACGATACTGACACATATCGCTCTTATTGCTTGTGTAGTGCGATGAAAGGAGAGAAAGCCAGAGTGAGATCTCATTCAATAAGGGGGGACCAGGCCATCTTTATGAACCAGCCGTGAGTTTGGGCCGTCCTCGTTAAGGCTGATCAGCCCTGTCAGGCGTTTCCAAGTCGGCAAGCTAAAAACCCCCACATTCAGAGGCGGACAGGGTCTAGTGATCCGATTCAGTCGTGCCGTCTGCCCTAACCACTTTGAGTTTTACCAATGATCTAGCTCAAATGGGAGAAGCTGGGCGTGATGTTCGGTTGTCATTTCTGCATGTACGTTGGGATTCTCTGACCCGTGCAGGATAAACGCCAGTGCCACCCAACGCACTAGTTCGTTGGGGGAGTGCATCCGCACCCGCGCCTCATGACTATCCGTGCTAATCCATCCCGAGTCGGTCTGCTCCGTGTCGCGATTGAGACGTGACAAGCTGCTTGCTTGAAACTTGTGTTGGAAAAAGACAGCGCCGGGCGTGAAACTCGATAGAGACAAGGAAAGACGGGGGAAACTCATTCAGATGGATGTGGAAGAGTGCGCAGGAGGGATGTTGAGAGGACGTTATATGCAAACTCACATGCCCTAGAGTAGCAAGGAGCAGCTAACAGACATTTCCAATAATATGACAAGATTAACCAGTTAACGCCATAACGTCTCTATTTCTCGTAGCCAGCAGCTTCAACCGTCTCTGAGCCCTTCCGAATCCCCCTGCACCGACCGTCTCTTATCAGTTTTGTCCGCTAATCCGCATTTTCCACACTCTCTAGGCGACTCATACAAGCGTCGCACTCAGATTCCGATCTAAGGCTCGTCAGGAAATGGCTTGTATGCATCCTCGCTCCGCATCGTTAGCGCGAGCAGAGTCCATTGCTCAGCCTTCCTTAAAATCAGCTCTCCCTGCCGTCCATGGAGTGGCGAAGACATTGCTACCGCCAGTATCTGGTGAGCTGTAACCAGGGTAGCTAGGCCCCAAGTGAAGGGTTCAACAAATGAAGTAGACGAAGGATCGTTCGGAAGTCTCTGAGATCAAATCGCTGACGCATATTTATGGTTTTACTGAAACTTTGTAATTTACAACAACGGGTACAAGTACGTAGGCTCTAAATACTGGATCGCAGCTCAATTCGCCTCTCGGTGTCCTGTAATATCAATACAAACACATGCTTTACAGAAGTCTCTGCGACGAATACAAAGAGTGCCGCTTTCCTCCTCAACCCCAAGGCTTCTGTCCAATCACAACAACGCTGTAGATGGTGAGCAGATGGGTATCATTTGGGACCAGGGAAGCTTCCTTACAAATTGTGTTGGACATTTTGGGCATCTTTGATTGCCTGCCGCACGCCCGCGAGGGCAACCTGTACCGTGTTGGCATTCATACCAAGGGTGCCAATCAAGGGACGATATGAATGTCCATCTAGCTCCTTGAGAAAGCGTTCTTGATTGAGCATACCTAGCTGGTCCAGGTCGTCTGGGGCGCAACCGACTTGAACGGGAATGATGATCTTTTCAACGTCAGTGAAACCGGCGCCTTCCACCCATCCTTCAAGTCTGCCGCAGATGTCAAAACTCTTCTCAGATCTTTCACCTGCACGGATGATACTATCCACCCACCAGCCAAGGTTGAGATCTAGCTCGCCATTGGTTTCTGGTTTGATATCAACTTGTCGAATCTCAATCCACCCTCCCGGCCTGGTTGCTCTGACCAAATAAGCATACGTCTGATTCCAACGACCTAGTACATACCTGAACGCTTTGCCTAATAAGTTGGGCCAATCTGTCACGCTCCCTGCTAGGTCACGGCCGTGTATATAATCATATCGATGTTGGGGTTCCTCATATTCAGGTGAATCGAAATTTTCCAGCATGAATTTAACACTCGGATGCACCAAGTTTGGCTGCATAGGGCAGATGTCGATGCCAAGTACGTTGCAAGACTTGTTGTTGTCAGCGAATTCGCTGGTTCAGTTAGCAGATGATTCATACGTGACATGAGGAGTCAGAATACTTTGCCCAGACTCCCGACCCTGTTCCAAGATCAAGAACGGTCTAAAACTATGTATTAGCTGACAGCCTGCTTGTCGTTCCTTGCAACTACTTACGGCACCAGGGCAAATGGGTGCGCGACAAAGTCTGCCATTATCTGCTCTTGTCCACACTTCATGACTAGCTGGTTAGCTTGTAGGTAAAAACAGACAATGGCTCTTCTACCTCAATGTCTGGCACAGTATCTGCGCCTCGTCCAGTGGCTCCCAGTTCTCGAGACCTTCCCAGACTAGAAGCTGTTAAGTACATGTGGAGGTGATCAGGCATTCGGAAACATACCATCTGCGTGATATGATCTGGCATTCTCCTCAACAAAGTTGAAGTTGTCATCACCCGCTATGGAAGTGGACTCAGCGTCGGAATCACTAAAATATCCAGCATCGTCACGAACTGTCCACCCAGCAGCATTTTCGTCACCGAAGTCACCCTCTCTCTGAAACAGATTGCCTCCGAAAGCCTCCGAAGGGGAGCTGCTGGGAAGGGAGCTGGTATCTTGGAGGAGCAGTTCCTCGTTGCCGAAGACGTTCACAGTCGTATAACCAGAGCTATGGTCGAAGCTGGTCTCGCTTCTAGCAGGATATCCTTTACCGTCGGATAGAGCAGCAGCTTTTGTGTGTATGAGGCCCTTCGACGGCAGACCACAGCAGTCTTCCACAGGTGACAAATCTCTGTTTCTTGCCCCAGATTCAACGACTTCGACACTTCTTGGAGCATCAGTCAGATCGACGATGTGAGAATTCTCCGTGGCAGATTGCGCAGGAGTCGGACAGCTGGGCTCGGCCATTGGATGAAGCTGTTCGACAATCCGTTCCCAACTCGCTCTTTGAAAGCACCCGCAGTCCTTTGTTTTGCCCTGAGCACAAGCATCCCCCTTATTGTCGCATTTGACTCTGTGCCGCCTGGTTAGCTAGACTGTTGTAGGGAGAGGATGGTGGTTTCGTACCCGCCAGTCGTACACCCAATCTCAACTTCCGGGTCGGAGCTACACCTTTTCTTACCTCTAGGCGGGTTATCCTGTAGACCAGATCAGTTCAGGCTGGCTTTAGTCTAGGAGCAGCTCGTTATCACCTCGTTGTCTAAAGTTGCAGCTCTTCTCTTCGCCATATTCGATATTTACGCGATCAAGTCGTGGACAGAGACGGCTCTCCTCTGAGGAGACAACGCGCTTCTTATCACAGTCCTCCCGGCAAGAAGCAAATCTGTGGAGTCGTAGATCCCTGCATGCACAGTGCGGCAGGATACAGCAGTGGATGCCCCCATTCAAGGGTAGACTCGTCCCTCGCTTTATCCGATTGGCTTGTGAGAGGATCTCAGGTCTTGGCCTATGCCTTGCGGTTAGGAACTCAGGCGACCTAGACCCATCACATCGCGTCCACCCCACATCAAGGACTGGGAGGCGTTTTCCAGTAGAAGCGGCAAGGGGGGAGGTGCGTCCAGATCTAGTTGCCTCGTATGCTCGACCGTCCTGGATGGAACCGGGCGGAGCATCCTATTATTGCTCTTTCACTGGTGGAGCTTGCCGGATTCAACAGAACAGTGTCAAGCCGCACACTGATGTAGGCCGCAAAATATACAGACCTCCAAGAACTATACCCTTTCGTAGGTCTAATCTGTAAAGATTTCCAGACCGAAGATCGAGCAGAATCATGAAATCAGCTCGCAGGTCCAGAACAGGTGAGCCAATCCTACTGGCATTTGAATAGATTAAGTTACTGACCTGCTGGAGGCTGTTTACCATGTCGACAAGACAAAGTCAAATGCGATGATACTTATCCTGAGTGTACGAGATGCACAAGGCTATGGAAGACGTGTACTTGGCCTTCCAATCCTTGTCCTCTGACATCCAAGGTGTTACAGCGGAATGTTAAGCAATTTGACAAGCTTTTCCGCTGCCTTTTATACCCTTATGATGAACAGGGCCCCTTCCAGTGCGTAGATCTCGGTCAACCTGTCTATGGTCAAGCAATCCAAGCAATTGTTCTTCTTCTGAGGCCAGACAAGGAGACTCTGACACAGGCTGCTGTCTCTTATGGAAGTGCAATAAAGGTGCTGCATTGGCGGCTGAAGAACCCACCTAGTGGTACTTCGGAGCTGGTTTTGTGCCTGCCTCTGTGCATTTATGAGGTAAGAATCACCTGCCCAAGCCTAGAAGAGAACCATGTAACAGCTTATAGATATTGTCTTTGCGTGGGTCTTTGCACTTGCATCTTGCAGGAGCATCAGCCTTGATCTGATCGCTTGACAAACGAAAGCAAAACAACCACTTAAGACGATTCTTTTATCGTCTTGACATATCAAACGCGACCATCTCTAGCAGAGCTCCGAAATGGGAGGACTACAACGAGATTAACCCGGCCGGTCCGTCCCCATGGCCAGCTTACGATACGGAACATGTCGCTATTACCTCATTTCAGAAACTGATGACGATAATGGCCAAGATGACATGCTTTTCATGGCGTAACGTCCAAATGCAACACCACAACCAGGAGATATACGAGCTCTACTCTGACCTTCGAACATGGTGGACGAGTTGTCCACCGCAAATCCGGTCTCAGGAGAATGATTGGAGATACCAGGAGCGAAATCGAAAGCTCGAGGAGAAAGAAACTTTACAGCAAGAACTTTTCAGCAGTATTAGAGCATGTTTCTATGGGTGCAAATTGTATCTTCAACACATTCTCTATTCACTTGACGTAGACCCTCTCCTAAAGTTCCATCATGCTTTACCATTAGTCAGAGCATCTTCACAACGAAGTACAGCATAACCATTCTCTCAATAATGGCATATTCAGGAACTTTGCAGGTAGCGAGGTTGGCGGATACCTGTACATTGAATTGGCTCTATAGAATAATTGCCGCGGAGTCGAAAAATATTCGGTTGTCCGGATCGTATCGCCAGGAAACTCAGGCTCAACACCCTGTCTAGAATGCACATAGGGAAACCACTTGGACTAAAGAACTACGTCCATGATCTGATTGATCCCTAGGTAACTGGTCTCGATCTATTCAGCCACCTCCAGCTAACCACGGAGTAAGAAATACTCTTCACCGGTCGAGGTAGAGATGCAACAAAATTCAGGAAACGAGGAGTCAACCAATAGAAAGAGGCTGTCTGGGACCCTACTAGGCGTCTTCGGGTCATTTGGTGGCAGGGGCAAGCCGCTGCGAAGGGCAGCGTGGCTCCTGTCTTCAAAGAGTTAGTCGGTGGCGCTCGCCTGAACGCTAATGTGACGGTCTCCGCATCGATAAACGTGCCGATTCTGAGAGATCCACATCTCAGCCTCGGAAGGGATTGTCATTTGAGACATTTCGACCAAAGTGGTAGTAGATGTCCGGGCTGCATGAACCAATGGCCATCACAAGGATGCCAAGGCGGGCTTTTTGGACCTCTTGAGCTTTTGACTCTGCATGACGCTAGTTCCAGCAGAAAATAAGCTCGACCAATAACTAAACCCTGTTTCACACCAAATCGACAACGAGTTCACACAAAATTAGCAAGGGGTTCACACACAAACGGACACGAGTTCACACAAAGAACCAGCATCCTTCACACACAAACGGACACGAGTTCACACAAAGAACCAGCATCCTTCACACACAAACGGACACGACTTCACACAAACAATCAGCATACTTTACACCACAACCGACATAAGTTCACACAAAACAGCATACACATCGGCATACTCCCTCCTCGATCGATCGGCAAATAGGCATAGTCATTCCCGACGCCATGATGTCACTGTATATCGGACCAGCTGTTCCTACGATTCCCCTTGATGATTTTCCTCCAAGCTTACAGCAACTCGCGGCATTTGTCGCCTCAATCGTTCAATATCTACCATTCCTGTGTTATGTTGTTGATGTCGGCCGCTTCTTGACTACCGCGCAAAAACGTTTGGACCAGGCACAAGAAAAGCTTACAAGGCGCAAGGAGGAGTCGAAGACTGCAGCGAGGAGTGGTCTGAAGCGGAAGCGCACGACATGGTTCGTAAGCGCTGCCTTGAAGAAACGCCTCAACGAAGCATTATCAGATGCCAGCTCTGAATGGTCCATATGGCGGGAGATTTATCAATGGACTGGGTCCTTACGAGGCGTGGTTGCCCTTCACACAATGCTCGTCAACCCATCGAACGGCTTGGTGGAAGCGTTGAAGTCGAAGGAAGTGTTGAACAAAATCGAACTCTGGCCAGTCAGTGGGCGGATGCTGTTTGTCATGTTGTTGGGCCAGCTTGAGATGGACAATGCAATACTTGATGAGCTTGATTTTTCTTGGGGCGACCGTGCAGGAGGTTCGTTACAAATACATCATCCGATTGAAGTAGTTACTGACGAAGACTGAGAAGAACCCCACTGGCAGGATTCAACGGCCTCAAACCCCATGCGCTTCGAATCCGAAAAGCCCTCACCGAATTCGAATAGTGGTATAGAAGTACTGCTGGAGATGCAAGCTGGAACAGATCGAAAAAGGCTAGTTGCGCGGGTCAAGGAAAGCAATGGGCATATATTGCAGACACTTTTGTCTGGTCCAAACCAGAGTCACAATGTGCAGCGTGAGCTATCGTCAAATCAGACACAAGTATCACTGGGGTTGGAATCTCAAGCAGGCTTACAAAGGGTTATAAACCCTCAGACTACAACGCCTGGTGATGTTGATGTTGATGGTATGGAATATCTCTTCTATATTATTTCTTCAGAAACTAATCTGGTCTAGATAAAACTACAAGTTGGTTTATGACGGCGAAAGAGCTATGTTGCCATTTTAGCAAATTTCAGGGCACCAAAAAGTGCCGTGTGAATAGAATTAGCTCAACGGTAAAATCAGCAGTACGGATAGATGGCGGCGGGAATATACTTCCGATTTTACTGAGTGACACGTCTACGAACCCGGCGCCGTGGTCCAACTCAGCTAGGACCTTCCACACCCAGTGGGATGAGGCATGGGACTACATTCTGGGCCTTCTAGGACCGGACACCGGCTTGGAAGTGACAAGGTTTCCTAACACCGCTATGGCCTTGTGTCTAATGCCAGATAGACTGGGAATACTGGTTATTACAATTCCAGCGATCCGAACTGTATGGGAAAGAGTTTTGAAAGAACGAAAGGAACGAGGAGTAGCAGACCCAGCAAGCATGTTGAATAATGGAGTTAATGTATATACATCACATCCGACATAAACATCGTCTATCCGATTACTCCTTTATGATCCAGACCACAGTGAGGCCCGCGGCCGCTGTGCATTTCCCACTGACATGTTGTATTTCGCCTGTATAGGAATATCCACTGAAACCATGGGTTACAATTCCGCTGCCGGAAAGTATGAGGAATGCGCAAGTACCATCTGGTGAATCGTCCTCCTCCGGATACGTGACCTCTTTCGTCCGATAGTGGAATCCGTCCTTGATCCGTACGTTCTCAGCATTTTTGGCAGCAGCCCAGTCTTCGGCCTTCCCCATCCGCAATTCTCTTTGGGCACGAAGCAGGTAATGGCGTTGATCCTGCAAAAGATACATTAGCTGTTGTGAACGAGAGGGTTAGGTATTAGTGGAGGCATCTGCGACCAGTTGGGGGGATAGGATATTTCCTTACGGCTAGACTTCTGAACGCTGCTGAAATATGTTGACGCCAAAATTGCCTGCTGCTTATTTTTTGTGTGCCTTATAGCGGGGTTCACGACTGTGCCCAATGTCCAACAGTCGGTGGTCTTGTCGTAGAGGTGTTGAATGATCTCACAATATGGAATCTGCAGTATAGACAGGAGACGCCTTCTGCGACGTAGACTGGCGGATTCCGTCGCTGGCCAGAAGGTTGCAGATGATCGAGGTTGGCAGAGCCCCACGCGAACGGCTAAAATCGGCCATCGCTGGCGTTGGTGGTGTTTTCTGGAACGACACGGTGAGGGAATGAATTCGAGGCGGTTAGATGATGCTCAACACCCAAACGGAGAGCTGCGACTACGAGAACAGTATATCCACATAGGAAATTATACAGAATAAGGCTGACAGGAAGATAGGAGATGTTCCTACCGTCTCCTCATCACTGGAGAAGAACCAACCGCGTTTCGATCTCGCCATTGGGGCTCTCGTTCAAACACGGCACAAGGATATTAGGGCAAGGCAGATCTCGAGGACACTGGAGACTGCTGCGCAGATACAAGGCTTAAGGAGAAGAAGGAGAGGAGGCAGGATGGGCGGACAGCCTGGGTTATGTACGCGATACCTGGGGGCTGGCACGCTTGACTTCATATGGCATACGGGGAGATCAACGAGGCTGAATGGTTCTGTCCAATGCGCTCGAGGCAGGGGAGCGAGAGATGCAGGTGCGAAGGCGAAACCATTCCGCTGGGTTCGATTGCCCGTTGAATATATGCGGTGAGAAGTCCTCGCTGTGGTCTCTCCTGCTTTGACGCATTCCAATCGGCTCCCCCGGAACACAGAGGCATCAAGAACGATGCCTTAGCTTGAAGATTGAGGTACAGACATCCCCATGGAATTCCACTGTCGCTGCCGATATTGTTTCTTATTGGAAAGTTTCGGGAATACCGCCTAATTGAGTTCTACTTTACATATCTGGCTCTACTAGCAACAACGGCCGCCCTTGCAGATTGGCTGAGACTCATTCCACCGGGCGTCGACACAGGTCCTGGAAGCCAACAATCCTCTGTGGCTTACAGCCCTTGATCAATACTGCAACGTGAACCGTGAGCTTCAAGCACAGGGTCGGCATGTCACGCTGCAGTTGCTTTTGCATGCAGAACGCACGCGGATTGAGAACCGTGCCCTGGTGGCATGAAGCGATCAGCGGGAGGACACTTGGCAGACAGGATCAGGGAGCGGTCAAGAGCGCGACAGCCTGCCCTGCGCCGCTCGTCACGTTTACCTCCACTCCTATACCCCGTTCGGGTCGGTGTGGCTTGACGCGGGGGAGGGGTCAGAGACGCAGGCATGATTGAGCCGCATCTGATGTAGACCCTCGCTGCTCTTGTGTCCTGCCCATTGGTAATCTCATTTGCCTAACCTTTCATGCTTGCTCTCTAGTTTGCTCGTACCTTCGCATTTCGTGGAGATTCTTTTTCCCAATCCAAATTCAAAAGGACTTGAAGTTCAAAGTCCAGCCAACTCGTCACAACCGCCCTTGTCAATACTGAACTGATTTCCAACCGCGAAATCCGGGAATGAGACGACTGTTATAAACAGGGAACGAGGCCGAGTGCCACCTGCACCTACATATCAATCCTGCATGAACCCTGAAGAAGCGCCCGACTGCTGGACGTATGTCAGTGACTGGGAAGCGGCAGGGTTGCTCGTTATTCTGTTATTTCTTCTACATATACTTGTGAGATACCCACTTCGTTTCCCAAGTCGCACCAATTCATCATTTCCCATTAACTGATTGAAAGACTTTTGCCATTTCACTGTCCTCCTCATATCGAACAATGGCGCTCTATATCAAATGTGAATTTCCACTCCCAGGTGCAGAGAGGGTTGCTCTCGTATGGGACGGAAAGAAGCGATTTATTGAATGCACAAGTGGCAATTATGAAGGTAGTTTTGACGTACATTTCGGTAATGAGAAGTCTATACTAGTCCACGTACGTATTTTACCTATGACATTCACCCTCCTTCTCTTACAGGTGTGATTGCAGTTTTGGGTCGACAACAAGACATCAGATAAATATGATCTTCCCCGTCCCCATCCCAGCTCTTCTGGCCTTGTTACGTACACTATGTCAGTCAAACGTACTGGAGATGGGTTATCCATCAGCGCGGAGGAAACGTCGACAGCGAAATCTTTTACTCTCGTACCAATCATGTGCGAAGGAAAATCCATCGGAGGTTCCTGTACTGTGCCCAGAGAGTCAAAGCTTAGTCGAGAGGACAGGCAGAAGCTCTTAGCAGAGTCGCAAGAAGATCTGGAGAAAGCGATCACCACATTACCATCCCCCCCGCCCCCCACCATCTGAAGCTCACAACACCGTTTCGTCTGGGCAAGAACGAGAGAGGAGGGGAAGGGAAGCTACGTAGGATATGGCGAGGTAGACTCCGGGTAGAGGAAATCTGAAGGCTTTTCGTACTTTCAATATAGAAATAAAGGGTCATAAAAGAACAATGCTTGGGTTCAAGTTCAGGAACTGCTCTCCTTCTATTTTAGTCACGTGGTCATGATTGTTGCTTCAGCTACAGCCGGGTCGACCCGTCTGATATTAAGGTTTGATTAGTGGCACATCACACTCTAATAAGGGGGAATTGGAGTCGAACATCGAAGGAGCTAATGTGACAACGACGTGCAGCACAACCGAAGCCGATCACTCGCTCCTGGGATGCCTTCATGCCTCGCCGGTACGGAACGGCTTGACTAGCCCGAGCACCGACATGAAAAGTTAGGGTTGACTTACGACTTGGGTCTGGTAGGCGAGAACCCCCCCACGCCCCCCAACCAACACCAACAAGTGCGGGCGTCCGACAATGAATACCCTTCCCCCTCCACACAGCCCGTCCATGAAGACACTCGCGTCCTGGCCACTGCTGCAGCCCTGGACTGTGCTCTCATTAGGTGATAGCTTGTGCTTGTCCCAGACCTCTCCAGAGGCTAGTCGAATCTCATGTCCTTAAGAAGGCCATAACTTATGCCTAACCTCATGGAATGAAATGACGCTCAATATCTCTCTGGGTTTCTCGGCTACTGGCTCAGAATGGAATCTGAGTCGTATACAATGTCTACTTCCGCCAATTAGGATAATATCGAGCTTACTCAAATCTCTATGGCGGCCTTTAAATCTAATCCTCTTCTCTACCGTACATTTCGCAATGTTACTCCTAGCGAAATCAAAAATTTCCATTGCAAAGACATGATTGAGTTTCACGAGGGGGAAGAGGTAGAAACAATCAAAGTTGTAGCTGACCACTTACCCGGCAAGCCAATTGTAGCTTTTGCAATTTGTTTCTATGGGCCAAAACCGCCGAGGGACGTGACGCCCCCCGCCGAAGCAGATTTCAAGTTCATACATAAGGTCAAAGAGCAGACCCAGCATCACACTCAACAATTTTATCGCGAAAATAAGGATATCAGTAAGTTCTACAGTCTTGATTACACTTAGAGTCGCAGCTAATGGATTTATAAAGAGGTCCACCTGATGTGTGTATCACCTCAGTATCAACGAATGGGGATCGGCTCGAAGCTAGTGATCGAGATACAGGCACGAGCGACAAAACGCCAGAAGAGTGTGTTTCTACAAGCTACTCCGGCCGGTACGCCTCTATACTTGAAACATGGATTTAAGGTACTTGCAGAGGCAGAAGTTGAACTGAATCAGTTTGGGGAGGACAGGACATACGTTCAACGCACTATGAGTTGGGATCCATGCGAGCAACAAGATGGGGGTTATTAAGACGGAATTTGAGGCGGGTCGACCGAATACAGTGCTATTGGACGGGTATTAGTTGCGTAGGATCTCGATTACCATCGAGCCATGAATGGAGAGAGATTGGTGGATAGATAGATAAATGACTAGATGGCTCAGCGAAGCAGTTGATTGATTCTAGCCTCAGCATGGCCTCCTGGCCGATCAACACGCTATTACTGACTTGGATAAAGATACCCTATCATCTAGTCAGCGAAAAGGAAAGATGAACGCAGGCTCGTGTGGTCAAGCCCGCGGTGTATACATGATCCCAGTCAATAGAGCAGCGACCTGCACCTGGTTCTAAATGGGTACAATTGGAACTGTTTCCTATTCAAGGCAAGCTTGCTGTCTCGGGTCCTCCTCATCCCTGCTTCCAAAGATGGGCAGCCACATGGATTGCAGAGGCTTGACTGCTATCCGGGGATAACCTCCAACCTTTCCGTGCCGTGTCTGGCCCTTGAAGTGAGGCGAACGGGCGTGGCATGCCTTGATGCTCGTGCCCTCTCTTTCTTCCATCCGCCTCACCTTCAGTCGCTTTATGAGAAGACACCATGCCAGGTTCTTTCTCAACACACCTTCGAGATCTCTCGTCCTAGTAATGCTCTCCTCCTCTACGCTCTAACACCTTCAAATTCTCTCGCACCAGCAACATTTTACACCACTCGCTATGTCAACCCCCAACATGATCTCGAAGTTTTGAATCTTTTCAAGGCCAAGGTCCCAACTCCCAGAGGCGATGCCACTCTTCCTCCTCAGGACAAACTCCTCCTGCCTACACACACCTACAACCACATACCGCCCCAGGACCATCAGGACACCATCACTATCCACCACCACCACCACCATCCCACCGTCCACCACCACCACAGTTGCACTGTTCGGCCAATCCGCAGCAGGAATGAATGTGGGACATACACGTCGTCAAGACAGGCATGGGGAGATTCTTGGAAGAACAGCCATACATGATAATGACAGCCGTGTCGAAAAATCATTGGCGTAGGCCGATTGTTATTGTCGGGTCGCGATGTATCCGAGATGCTGGACTGTCGTTCCGAGAGGGAGATGCAATCTGTATACTTTCATTCTACTGCAAGATAAGGCTAGCTCTTTCCACAGAGAGTGACACAGCCACCCGAAAACGACTGCAGGACTGCAAAGATATGGTCCTTATCAAGGCCAACCAGTTCAAGGAAGAGATTGTCAAACGCAAAGACAAGATGATCCATGAAAACCACGACATTGAACACTGGTGGATCCTTCATACTATCGTGTGTTGGGATGCCGGGAAGGTTGAAATCTTCAACAAAGGCACTACTACATTGGTCGTTCTTCACGGAGCGGAGGTTGATAAGAATGTGGAGTGGATCAGGCTACATGGTATTGCGGAAGATAGCCAGCAGCCCGTCTGCTTCGTATTTGATCCCGAGGCGACCGCAGAGTCACATACTTTCAATGTGAAGTTGGTCGTGGCTGAAGGGGCTCGCATGGAAGGGTCTTGAGATGAGTGCGGTTCTTCGTTGCGAAGGTCTTTTCGTTCCTTTCGGAAGGCCTGTGGCCATTGTTGTTATTGATGAGGTTTCTAGAATATGAGGAAGAACTTCCAATTTTCTTCTCCCCAGACTTGTTGTCATTTCATATATCTCCTTATTACCCTGTTATTTCTTGGACTTAGATTACACAATGAACAAGTTCTCAGGTTCTCTATTCGAATTCATTGCCATCACCATCTGGATGTTAGAGTGATGCGCCTTCACCTTACCCTTTGAACGTACCTGTCTGAACCCTCTCAGGCCGATCGATGACCGATACAAATAGAACAAGGGAGGGTACTGTACCTCTGACCCAATAAGACTTGATCCATAAATCCCAAGCTGTGGGCGTTCAAGGGCGTGATTGCATCCGGCATCGTAGCGTCGCGTGAACTATTAAAAGACGGCGTCCTTACTTGGACACACACGAAGAAGACAAGGATGGATAGAGTAGATGCAATTATCTATCTGACTGTCTTGATTGGACGCTATCAGGGATAAGTAAAGCTAGCAGTCTCTTGTTCATACTTTAGTGTGACAACTTGCAGACAGGTTGCGGACATTCTACTGACACAAACAGAGTCTAGGGCAAATATATTTCCATGTCTCACTATCTTATATCCTGGCCAGAGATTCTTCAGAAGATTCGTTTGTTGAGAGCTCCCTTTTGCTTACCCGACCACCCTAGTGGACAGCACAATCACAGCAATCATGAGAAGCACATTGGATCATCTTGGGCAGAGACAGCCTCACGTTGCGACGCTTATAGAGTAGAGGAAGGCTGCCAGGGAGAGTGCTGCTGAGGATCGACAACAGCTGCTTCATCTCGACCGAGTACAGCTCGCTGATGGGAAAAATCTCCCAGAAATTCCGAAGTGGAGAGCTCGATACCATGGCAGACCCTGGCGGCAGGACAACTGGTCCTCTCCTCTCTGCATGACCAGCATGCGGAAGTATGGAACACACTAATATGACTGAAGCAACTGATCCCGCGTCAGCTGCAATCTGTTGGGGCAATGAACCAGCAGCAAACGGGAGATGAGGCCGAACGAGAACAAGGAATGACTTTGGGACGATCCCTTGCAAACAACTATACTTTAGCCAATATACGTGGACATTTGAATCGAAAGAGGCCACACTGTGTGGCCGCATGGCGTGTCATTCGGACTGAGGACGTAGCTAGCAGTATTGACTGCAGCCAAGGAGGGCAACCGCATGTTCCTACCGACGAAAAGGGTTGACCGACTATGCCTTCAGGGATATCACTACTTGCAGCGTGCCCAGTTCCACCGGAGGAAGGAAGGAAGGTCTTGTAGCAATCGTATCCTCCAATGATTGCTGATAAGAAAACCCCGATCAAGTCCTAAACTTCTGAGACGCGTCTAGTCCTCATGCCGTCCGCCTCACTTCCACAGGTGCAGCTGCCCTTGATTATATATAGTGCTTAGCACGCAACCAATCTCCAGTAGCACTTCCAGGTCATTATCAGGCACTTCAATAACCTCTTTGGAGCCGCTTCGGAAAATGGGTTCGTTTCTCAGTCTCCTGGGTCCTGTTCTGGGTTTCCTAGTTGTCCCTCAGGCTGCGCAGCATCCTACCCAATCTGATCCTCCACCCAAGCAGCAGCAGCTGGCTGGTCAACAGTCTCTTCATTCCCAGACTCTGCAACGCTCTTCACAGTCTCCTCAATTTCCACAGCTCTCAACGCACACTGCCAGTACCTCGCATCCTCCTGGGCATACTCCACAAGGACGATGGACGCTTTCGGTTACGTCGGATTGTGCTACTATGAAAGATCCTGGGGGGAAATTTCGTAGCCTGGCTGATTTCTACCAATTCGCCCCTGAGAATGAGAAGAAGGCGCTGAAATCCACGATCAGTCAACACCTGATGCGATTGATTCTCAATGGAGTCAAGTTACCGAGGAACGAGACCAACAAATATTTGGAAATGTTCTCCGATATCTACCTTATCCATCAAAGGGACACCTATCTTTGGCGAGGAGTCGCTTGGACTGAAGGTTTTGTCAACCAAAGAATAGAATGGAATTTGATAGGGGAAGCGATTGATTGGGGCTCAATACAGATCCCGAGAAAGCACTATCTACCATTCACATTGATCCATGACAAAGTCATGAGCTCGAAAACATTGCAGGTGGTCACAATAATAAGCAGTGAGAAGTTTGCACCGCATCACGTACTTAGGTGGGCTCACAGTGGACCAAAGAAGGTCTTCGTTGAAGGACCTGGCCCATGTATTCTGTCAAAGAAGGAAAACCCTAGAGATGAAGAAGATACGATGCCGTTGCACAGGATATCTGTATTCACAGGTTCGTCTTTCTTATTGGAAGATGGTATAATAATCACAGTTCCTGACATTGCCTTCAGACCGTCCTCCATTCACCGAGATGTTCTCCGTTCATCAAATCAAGGAATTCCTACCAACCAGACGGGCGATCGACGAGCAACTCGACAAGCTTCTCCAAAAACAGATTGTTGTTGTCAGCACATTGGACGAGCCTCGGGAGTACTGGTTGAAGCGCTTCAATGAGTTCTTCAACGATAATACGGAATTCATGATGATCGATATGGATCAAGTTCGCGGCTCCATAGCAGGCTATCTGGCAGTCAGCGATACAGCACGTGAATATCAGGTTATCCTGTTCAAACATCTGTCCCGCAGCGATCAGGACGACGTCTTTGATCTCAAGAAACATTGCCGCATATGGATAATAACGGACAATGTTGAGGCAGATAAGAGCTGGCTTCCACAAGAGGCAACGTATGTCAAGCCGGCTGAGCAAAAATCTCTGGAAGGGGGTGGGGACATGAAGATGACAACAGATGACGATGATTATGACGTGGTTGATCTTCCAGAAGTGGATCTCTCGGGCACAGAGTTGTGAGGTCACTTTCGTTAGTCTTCAGACTAGGTGATTGATGGCGTTCTTTTCATACTTCCCCAAACTGCGCCAGTTAAATATTCACTGTTTCACTAGGTGCCGACTCATATATATTCCTAGTAATCTTTTCGTCCATCAAGTAAAGGAGACCTAACCACTAAGCCATCTACGTGATCACGAACGTTTGACGCTATTCAGTTGTCAAGGCACAGAATTAGAAGGGCATCAAGGATTATTAGCACCATTGGTTCGTTAAGCCGTCGTTATCAGATAAATTCATGGCAACGACACTTGGTCATAGTTCTAGAACTCTCTTCTGAAATTCCTTGCGTCCCATGCAACAAACGACTCGGCTGTTACGAAGTCACAACGAAGACAAATACTATACCGAGAAAACGGGTTAAACTTACAAGTTGCAACTGAAAGTGAAATTTTCAACACGAGTACGACGTAAATACACAAGGAAGATTGAACATGCGAAAGCGACTGAATGAGCGCCTGGCCCTCGACCTTGACTTGAACCCCTGCTTGTAAGTACCTCTACACTCTCAAGGAATTCAGAGATACTCGGCTGACTCGCGATGTAATTTGCAATCGATTGCTTCAACCTTGAAGGAGGTATTGTATCGTTGAATACTGAAACCATCCGGAAAACTGAAGTTCGCAGGCCAGCTCTCAGATGGGGACTTGAGGTCCTTGACTATCCATTCAACCCTATGTTATGGTGGCACTTGCCCAGTCTTTGCCGGCGCTGTTGGCGGACTTGCTGGAGTGCTTGCTGGTGGAGTTCGGCGGAGGGTGGGATGGTTAAGCGAGATTCTGATGGCTAAACAAAACAACAGACACAGAAGCTAAACATCTGGTGGTGGTAAGAATCAGAGCCAACTCGTGTCTGACTCGTTGTCTTTATTTGTGCCAGATTCGTAAATACCTTCTCGTTGAATGTATGTGTCTAAGATATCTACGGCTGCTTTATTTTATCAAGCATGGACAACTTCTAAACAGCCCCACAACGAATGCTTCTCCCATTCTCATCAACCAACTGACTGGTGTCATTAAATGCCATATTGAGATGATTCCCCGTTGAGAAGTGTGGCTCGCCCTGTCAGAACCAATATCAATTTGCCTTCCACAGATAGGACATCAGACGCCGCTGCCGAGTATCCCGTCTTGGACCGTCTGTTCCGAGACTCGTAGACCCCGGAGGCTGGTGCTTACTCGCAAAGCTAGAATTCGACATCATCCTAATCATTACAAACCGGTTCCTCGTTTACGGTTCAAGCTCCGGATCAAGCAATTCTGTATATAGAGGTCGTGGTCGAAGATCCCTTTGTGTTCGGCCTAGAAAATAACCTCCTTGCTTGGAAACTGGAGCCCCTACGAAACAGAGTCCACGGACAGGCAGCATTTGCATAGCAGTGGCCAAAATATATAAGACGACCACTGAATTCACTATCAATGGACTTCCAAACTCGAAACGCTAAGTCGCCGACTACTGCGCTCCCTTCATCTTACGACAGCCTCTCCCTATTCCTTAGCTCCATGGGTTCGTCCAGCGTTCAACAACAACAGCAAGTGAATGCCTCGCAACAGCCTTCCCTGCAACCAACTCAACGAGAGACTTCATCCACATTCCAGACTTTTGCGGTGGACCTCCCCCCACATCGGCCTATTATAGTCCCTCACCAGCACCACAACGATCCCATTCCGCCTATGAAACAATCTCCTAGCATATCCCACTCGCCTTCGAATCGTATGTCTCCCGTCTCGATATACAGTTACTCAGATATAGCACACGACCGGCCATTGAAATGTGACCAATGCTTGCAATCCTTCAACCGCAACCACGATCTCAAGCTACATAAACGGATTCACTTGGCAGTGAAGCCCTTCCCCTGCGTGTATTGCGAGAAGATCCTTTTCGCGGAAAGATGCACCAAAGGTTCGTTCTTCACCCAGTTTAATCTGCAGTAATTGGAGGCGTCTGTTGGATTTCTAAGAAGTACAGATAGCTGACTGAACCAACGAAGACATATCCGCGTAAAAGTGTGCGGAGGAAATGTGAATGGTGCGTCAAATGCAAACGTAGATGAACATTCTGTAATCGATAATTTCAGAGGCGAAGGACGATTCGGCAGAGGGTGAAAATCCTGTTGGTTCCCTCTATTCGTGGGCAGAGGTACACGCGGAAGTGTGTTGTGCGTTATCGTACTGGGCGAGGAGGGATACTGGAAGTTGTAACATTATTGAAGATGGACGCCGGAGGCTCAGTTAATTGCCATGGATTCGGAGTTAGTCCTCGGTTTCTCTAGCTTAATTTATCCTAGTCGAGGTCTGTCATAAACAGCAACATACTCGCATCACCGAAGACTTTAAACAGTCCCCATACATAGTGTGGTATCTATAGCGGGGCCAAACTGCAAAGCCCTGTTGCTTAACGAATAGGGGCTCGCTTAAGTACTGGGACGACAATATACGGAAGCCTCCACCTGTTTTTAATCAAGCTTTGCCTGAATCATGCTTCTTGGTTCACTGCACGTACCTAGTAACGACTCTCTTCGGTCAATCTTGTATGTATAGGACCCCACTTCGGCCTGATTGCAGTGCGCGGCCACGTTGAGATTCTCTGGCCAGAAGCCTAATCAAAATGGACGAAAATGACAAAACAAGACAGGAGTCTTTCAGTCACACGCTACGGCCAGCTATAGTTCACAATAATACAGCGCATACTCCGGTAGCTACTAGCACCTTGTAGCTTTAGATCTCACAGATGATGGCCTGCATGATACCAATTCTAGACCAGAGTTTTCTCACACGTGTGCTGCTATGTTTGCTTAGAGATCTTGGGAGAAAAATCTACTGAACTACTCTTCTTCTATAAATGTCATATCACGACAGCCATCTGGACAACAGTTCACCAGCAAGCAGCAGGCGATTTCTCTCTCTCTCTCTCTGTATGTTTCTCTGATAATTCGGAAGCTTCGGTTAGGATTTCTAGCTAGATTAGCTTACGGTTAACGTTTTGTAGGTAGCTAGATCGAAGGTCATGATGGATTCCACTTGTGTGCATATACGAGCCCCCCATCTGATATTAGCAACCAGGATCACAGAGCCCACAATAGATCTTCCAACGAGAGAATATCGCGAGGGGATTGTGCCGTCTTGGCGATAGGGACATATAACCGGCAGCTTGCACCTAACTCCCTCATACTTCTCAGATCCTTCTTTGTATAACACTGCCTCATTACCACTTACATCTCTTATGGCTACTACAATAATGTCGTCACCGGACGAACTTGACTTTTCCTCCATTCGCAACTCACAAATCAATGACAGTAATACTGCCACCGAGGTACTCAGTGAAGAAAAGACAGTGTTTGCCAATCGACAGCAGGATCGAATCTTAGCAACATGGTCCAAGAAGGCCGCTGGATTCTCGCGCAATTCCGCTGCAGCCTACTGTTTTCAAACCCAAAGAAACAACGCACTGACCGTGGAGCCTTCATCGATTCAGACATCTATTTCAACCCCACGGAACTTCGACATCGAAGCTTCAAGTCTAACATCTCGGTCACAACTCGAAGGTCAGACATTCGTTTCTCCGCCTATGCGGCTTGGTTATGAAAGTCCTTGGGTTGGGAAACAAGCAGAGAGGCAGCAACTAGGGACTGAGAATTGGGGATGTCTTCGACAGCTAGACACTTCCCCTCAGTCTACTCTCATCCCTTTGAACATAGGCTCGGGCCCTACAGAAGATTCGGAAAAATCTAGGGAGCAGAAATTATGCAGTATCGATCATATTCTAAATGGATCAGAGCATGAAGGTAGTAGGTCTTCAACCTCGGATCGAGCTATGAGTAGAAAAAGGGGCCGGCCAAGCATCGACGCTGACGGATTACCTTTCCTGAGCTCGAAGAAACGAGTTCACAGGGTTGAATCTGGATTTAATGAGTCTTCCAAGACTCTTCCAATACAGCATCCACTTCTGCCGATATCTAGTCAAAGACCTACAGCATCGCTGCTGCCCCACGAATATAAAGCGCAACCACCCTCGTCGTACTTTACGGGTTCTTCTTTTGGATCTGCCATACAAGCAGGGCCTACGGACCGGTTTCGAGGGGCTCCTGGAGTACCTGACGGACACGTCTCTCCAGGTCCCCGAACACAAACCAGCTCTCTCATTACAGGCAGTGGAAGAAAGCTAGGGCTGATTTCTTCTCCAGATGCTAGTCAAGTTCCGATAACAAGCAAGTTCCAAGCCTTGTAAGAGTTGGGGCCATTGCTCGTGGGCCCCTTAAGCGAGATTACCACTCCTCTTTAATTTCCGACTCTCTTTTTTTCAAACCCTCTCACAACTCAATTAC
>JGI24512J20087_1000355_pt1 | contig 23589 bp, 29 predicted proteins | sample LinPmetageLP35_FD_20087 | JGI IMG/M metagenome (IMG submission 20087) | reverse complement strand
CCCCCCCCTCCCCCAGAATGCAGATTCAAAGTACAAAGAGAAGCCAACCGCTCATAAGCACTGGTAGTAATATGGCGGCGACACAGCTTTACAGGTGTACGGCGACTGAACACGTAATGGTAAGTACTGATCTCAAAGCACGCCAGAAAAACAAGGCTCACCTCGCAAACTGTGCACCCCTTCCAGTCATTCCCACCACACTGATCCCAATGTTTTGATTTACATCCATTTGAACCCCCAGGCGCAGCGGAACTAGTCGTCCGAACCGAACTCGTCGTCCGAACCGAACTCGTCGTCCGACTCGTCAACGTCCGACTCGTACTCGGCCGCTTCGTTGTCGTCGGCCTCGCAGTCGTCTTCGCCGTAGTCGTAGTCTTCGGCTTTCCAGGCGCCCACGGATTCGTTCCTCCCCCCGGCTTCGTGACTGTCGTCGCAGAACTCCCGTCGCAATACCCGACCCACCCACTCAGACTCATGTTTTTAAACACCGTACTCATGCCGTTCATTCCATTATTCTGGCATCCTTTTGCGCGATCTGCGGGCTGTATGTTTGGGACTGAGGGTGGATATTCGATGTGAAAGACTGGCTTGCCAGAGGCGAGGAAAGCGCTGTACGAGTTACATTCACCGAATGCAGCGCATTGCTCGTTGACGGCGAATTGAATTATTGGAGTCAAGTCGGGGAGGATGTCCATGCTGTTCTTGAGGCCAATGGCCATGTTGAGGGATGAAGCTTGGGCACCCATCCAGCGCATGTATTCGACCAGAGCGCCGCGGGTGAGGTTGATTATGTTATTTGGATTTTGCTGTGGATATGTTAGCGAACCAATTCCTTCCGCGGAATGAGAAGAGGGATTTCAAACATAGCCATCTGTTCAAATTAGCTAGCTTTTCAGAGTTCAGCTCCATGGTCCAGCCAACTTCCTCTCAAGATCCGACAGGAGAATGCATACCTGTATTGTCCGGATCTACCCCATCACATCCTTTCGCCGCAGCAAGTTGTATCCTGTTCGTCATAACCTTCCTCACATTCGAACTATTGACCTTCAACCAATACTCATTCGGCCACTCCGGCGCCAATGACTGCCCCATATCCTCCTTCGTGAAATTCCCCGCATCAGGTCTCCACGGCTCATACGTCCCCGCGCTGAAATAACATATCACGATCTTGCCCTGACTCTGAAGGCCCGAAATCGTAGCTGCATCCGTGTCAAAGAGATCGATATCGAAGACTGCTGCATCCCCTGGTACGACTTTCGGAGATGCGGTCAGATTCGGTATGCTGTCTAGGATGATCTGGAATTTTTGCCCGACTTTGAAAACTGCTGCGATTGAGGCGCTGCTGTAGATACACGCCCAGAGAAGTGTTGACGGGAGCATCTTGGCGCAAAAGCTTTATAGAGAGAACCAAGAGTTGACGGGCGGCAGGAAAGGAGAGGAACGGCCGCGCAGCAGTCAGCTTTCGTTTTAAGTGAATATTCGGGTGTCAATGGGAGGCGAAACATTCGAGGGGAAACTCCCTAGCAAGTCTGACGAGTTCCAGCAGCTGTCCATTCCACATATAACAAAGTTTTCCATTGAGCAAAGCGATGGACGGCTATGCCACGTCAAAGGAATGCCATTCGGTGAGATGTAGCAGTCGGAATTTGCATTGACAAGACATCAGCCGCTGAGTGGTCCACTAGGATGCCTTCACGATATTGTGCCGGCAGGTTCCAGACTCGATCACGCAAACTGCAGATGTGAAAGGCACATCACATCGACAGGGGAATTCTCCGCTTCGGTACCACTTCCGGATCAGCCCTCTGTCTTGGCCGGTAATTCCATAGAGATACTGTCTGCAAATGCCGGACCCGATGTCTTTCTTCCGGAAAGCAGGTAAGAAAGGAGGTTTTGTGGGGTGCAGTAAGGTGTCGCTTGGGAAGATTCCACATTCCATCTGTATGGTTCCTGAAGATCTCGCCACTGGCTAAGGATTTGTTGAACGCGCGTATCCTGCCTTACACACGAAGAGTATTTCGAGGTTCATGGCATGAGACGTACATTTTGGACCAAAATTGCGCCCCAGGGTGCTGATTTGCATCTGGCCAAGTTCTCGAAAACATATAACCAGGATCATGGCGTATTAATAACAAATCTTGTAAATTAAAAACGCGGGGAATGCTAAGCAATAAATCTCCTTGCTGAGATCTCCTAGGATCCCATCACGCGATTCCAGGGCTTCGGCTAAACAAGCATAGGCACCTGCGCGAACGGCTAGAGTTGAATGGCTCTCCAAAGACAAAACATATTGGACTGTACAGTTTTGAGCAAATTTTTCCTCGCCTTGCAAGTATCAATAAGAGGGAACGGTACAATATGCCTGTACATTCTTCCCCGGCGGTCAGAGTGACCTGGAAGCTGGGTGAAGCCCTAAGGCAATTTGATGGGCTGCCAGATTTCTCTCACGGCAGGACATTGGATCTGCGAATGTTTATTCTTGGCAACAATCTACCGATCGGGCAAATCCCACTGTGTAGAGGTGAAATATCCGATCTGGATCAGAAGACATGCATTTGGTTTCGGGAAGGAGATATCACTGAATGGAGAATGATGTGCAAACAACGTGTCTTGAACACGATAATCGTGTAAATTGGATCTGAACTTTAGTTAGCCAAAATGAGCAGTAACACCCGAGGTCCAAGTGTTATTACTTGGTCTAAGCTAGAAGCACCAGGTATCATTTCAGTCGACTTTGCTCCACGTCCAGAGGCTCGCGAGAGCAGGACAGGCTTTCTTTCAATGTCGTTCTCGGCTTGACATTTCCACTGGGACGCCGCATCTATTTTATCGCTTCTCTCGATATTCGTCATAGGGCCGCAGCAACGTCATTCTCGTGAGCTTTACACAAAGTACCGTCTCAAAATGTACTGCTCGTATTTCCACTCGAAGTTTGGGACGCTTGATCTGCTCATTGCTCCATTCCGACGGGGTGGGATATCTGATCCGTGCATCCGCCAAACAATGGCCAGGTCTTCTGATGTCGGATGAGGCTCTGGAATCAGACAACTTAGAGTAATAAAGAGGTAGCCTTCTGGTGTGTAGCAGGCGTGGTAAAATATCAAGATGGAAATGAGCATCCAGAAGAAGCCCTCATTACAGGGGACGCGGAGCTGGTGCGAGTGATCCATTGATGTAGAATATCATGAGATTTCGAGCTTCGTGGGATCAGAGGATTTTTGATGACGTTGGCTGCTTGAGGCGGAGACGGAATTCCCCATCTGGAGACACCAACATGGCCAGTCTTGAGACTCAAATCTGTGCAAGATAAATCCCTCATCTCGTACATCGCCAATGGAGCTTAAGAACAGCTGCATACTCATTTTCGCCCATCAGCTATTCCTAAATGGTTGATCTTCTCTCGACCTCTCGCGCGATACCGACAATGATACTCAATATGCTTGCAGGCCATCCTCTGCCCAGATACGATCATAAGCAACCTGTAGATTTCATCCCGGAGCGCAGAAAAGACTTCCCATACCCTTACCATACATGCCCTAAGAGCCTGCACATACATTCTGCGTTTCCAGGCATAGTGATCAAAAGGCGCCACAAGGAATATGTGGATCCGGATACGAACTGTGACGGGAAGTACTTCAACCGCACTCGTGCCAGAACTGTTACCAAACGCGCACTCAGCTCGCGACCGAAGCAGCAGTATGAACAGAACTCGAAGAAGGATCGGAAGTCGAACCAGTTGTAGCTGTAGCCGTTGACGATCCGCCAGCAGTAGGGGCAGCTTGTTCCTCTGCCGCAGTCTCAACCAGAACTTCAACAGCTTTCCCTTTGCCCTTATCTTGACTTTCTCCCTCCGTGCCATCCATCTGTGTGTCTCCATCCGCATCAACAGTTCTCTGATCTTGCGTCTCCAAAGACAGGGCATCACCAACGCTCTCGTCCACCTCCATCCTCTTCCCCTCTCCACCCCCTTCCAATGCAATAGCAGGCTCTCTGCCACCCTCCTCATCCCTACTCCCCTCACTACTAGTCTCCCACTCACTCCCCGTATAACTACTCCCCTCACTCCCACTTCCCCTCTCCACTAACCTCAGCGTCTCTCCCAAAACCAAAAAATCCCTCTCCAGCATCTCCGCCCAATTCTGCACATTCCCCAACTCCTTCACCCTCCTCATCCCCTCATCAGCAACCTTCTTCAACTTATCGCCCTCCTTCCGCAACCCCTCCGTCGCTTTCACCACGTCTTTCTGCTGCTTCTCGAGCTGTTTCGAGTTGGAGTGCAAGTCTTGCGCGCGCGAGCGGAGTGTGATGTCTAAGGACGAACCGATGTTGGTCATGGAGGCTTCGAGGGCGGCGCGCGCTTCGGCGATTTGTCGCGCGGTTTCGGGGGAGTGGATGGATGGGGAGGTCATGCTGACGCTGGGGGAGCGTGCAGAGGAGGATGAGGAGGGTAGGTTGGGAGATATGGAGGCTGGTGGGTTGCCATGTGGGTTGGTTAATGGATGTGTTGGTGGGGGAAGAGGAGGGGGCGCTGATGAGCTGGAAGCGTGGGCAGACATGGCGAGTGTAGGTTTTGGGGGGCTGTATATGCTAACTGTAACAGCTTGGTCGTTGTATAGCTCGCAAATGGTGCTTTCATGGTAGTTGTGACAGCGGAGACGTGAAGTGTGATAAGAAGGATGTTGAAGCTTGTGATGCGGGGTGATTGGGAAATGCGCATGAAGTGCAGGGGTTCATTGTAGGCGCGAAAATCACAACATATCGAAGGCCAGGAATCAATGATCACGGAGTCAAAAATGAGGAATATGGTAGAGGAGGTGTTGCAAGATTTTAGTATTCCCATTCCCTTTGAATTGCTGATGACCCTTTGTCGTAAAAGTTCTCAATGAACGGTCCGCAGATGCAACTCCAAGCCATGTCTCCACAGAAATACAATCCCAAGCCAGCAAAAACTCTCTACTTTCTCAGTTGGCGCTGGTAGAAAGCGAGCTCCTCACCCTCCAAGATGTATCCATCACAACGTCCACTCTGTCCTGGGCGGGAGGAGATGACGGCGAAAAGACGACCAGCCTCGAATTGCTTCTCCAAAGCAGGCTCAACCTTTCCTACGGCAGCAAAACGCTCGGCGTGCTTCTTCTCGACGGACTTGCTCTTCTTGGTGTCTGGCTCGGTCACCTCAGCTCCGGCTTGCTTTTGACGTCTGCGACCGAGGTTTTGTCCGTAGTGGGCCTCGTACCATTGACGGAAAGGAGCGGCATCGACTTGGACGACGGCGGATCGGGTGAGGGTGTTGGTTCGGACCAACTCGTTGTTGGAAGGATGGAAAGCGACGACGATCACACGGACCTTGCGGGCGATACCCTCAGAAGCCCAGGAGAAGTTGCCGGAGTCGAGACGAAGGGCACGGAACTTGCGGTTACCACCACGGGTACGGACAAGATGGATTCTCTTTGCTCCGATACGGGTGTTGGACTCCTGTCGGCCGGCTTCGAAAGCGCGCTTCTTCCCTGTAAAAAGTCTTAGCTTTCAGATCAGGTTGGAACATATGTCAAAGACATATGGGCTTTCTACTACGCACGGTAATATGCTCTCTTCGCACCAGAAGCAGAGCGCTTGTGTCGGGAGTCTCGAGAAATACCCATGATTGCGGATTCTGGATCATGAAATAGGTTAGCAGATGTCTCGCAAATATTGAAGAGGCAGAGGAGGATTAGGACAAGCCATAGCAACGAAGGCACGCAGAACCAAGCCAACAACCAGAGTATCTTGTAGAAGATTTGTAGAAGATGTGCCAGGCGATCCGATGTGCGAAAGGGCGATTCTTTCTGGATCAAATTGTGCGCTCGACTTTGCGATCGAGGTGACCGCTTTCCATCTTCCACAAAATTTCTCCGCAGACTCTAGATGCGATTGATTCTGGTTCCATCCGATGTTTCTGGTGATAGAGTGCGATGCGCAAGTACTGACCTGTAGATTCCGAGTGTCAAGGGTGGTTGTCGTTGGGTTGTCGTGAAGAGTCAAAAAGTTGAAGCCCGCCGAAAATGAAAATCCACCTGTGGGATTTCTCACTAGCGTCGCTCGCTTGTCTGCCCTGGTCGACTTTTGGGACTTCGCACGTGATCAAACTGGCTCGCCGGACCCACAACCTGTCTTCGACTTTTCTCTTGTCTTGCAGCCAAGGCTTGCTTTACGGCCAGGAAAGGATCGATACTATGATATACGGCTCGTATTATCTGTTCACCAGCATGGTAGGAGTGCAATTATAAACATTCTAGTGTACGCACTTGCTAGAAGCAGCAAAACTTACGTGGCACGATTTCAATTGGTTGGGCAGGTCACCAGCTACGTCAATGAGGCAGCTCTTGCTCGAAACTGAACTTTAGGCAATTTGGCTCCCCTCTGTAGTCACGGAGGTACAACAGGGGCCGACATGAGTCAGAATAGGGATCCTTTGGAGGCACATAAGGCCTCCTCCTCTCGCAGAACTTGTGAATCAACGCTTTGCAACCCCTTCCTCGAAACCCACTTCGTTCTCTTCCTCCTGCTTTCTCTCCTTCAAAGCGAGCTGCGCTAAATTAGCGGCTGCCAATTTCATCATCTCTGGAAACTGCTTATCCTCGACCTCGTCTTCTTCTTGTGGGGAAATTTCTTCGTCATCGAATGATTTCGATACTCGGAAGGAAGAAAGCAGAATCGTAGAACCGACCTCGCGAAGAGCTGGACGTCTCAGACTACCATGATAGCCAAGTTCCTTCAATACGAGCTCACCTTATACCTCTTCCAGAAGACCTCCACACACCATCAACCTTCCTGACCACAGATACTCCTCATACATCAGGTAGTTGAGAGACATCCCTCACCTTTCCAGAGACTAACTTGTGTAGAGCTCACTTCAGCGGGCAGAAAAGGCATACAGGTTATCATGGACTCCAACGAAAGCCTTCGAACTCCAGAAGAGGCGAAGCCCAAGGGACCATCGCATGTTGTTGTAGACGCTTTGCAGGACGGCACAGCTCCAACAATAATCGCCAACGAAGAGTCATCATTCTCTGCCTTCAAGCTCTTTCCGAAGCTACCATTGGAGCTTAGGTTAATGACATGGAAGCTGAGTCTACCGGATGGACGAGTCATCAAGTTCAGTACCATCACAACTCCGCCTGGCAACAAACATCTCATTGTTGACCAAAGACTACCAATCCCATTGCCACATGCCAATCAAGAGTCAAGATCAGAGGCACTACAAGCATATAAGATGTTTGCCGGTCGGTGAAGAGAAAAACCCCATCTATGTCAACTTTAAGAAAGACACCTTGAAGTTTAGGCTTGTGGACCAATTCGCTCTGCTCTGTGGCCTCAGATACGGTGCCAGTGGTCTCACAGAGGCACATTCTGACTCAGACGTAGTTGCTTTACTGAAAAAGGTACACCACATTGAATTCGGCGAGGACTACCTGAAATATGGCTACTTGAGAGACATGGCTTCATTAGAGAGAATCAAGATAGCTCCGTCTTGTCAACTAAGTAGACTGGTCTTTTGGCAAGACGAGAGCGGAAGTGATCAGTGTGAAAGATGGTCGAATAAGAACGAGTCTCGGACTAAGTTGCATTTGGTGAAGTCATGGATTGGCATCAAGATGGGAAAGTGGACCGGACCCAAGGACAGATTACCTAGCGTCACCTACCTTTGGAAGGGTCGCAAGCCCAGAGGTAGAAAGCATTGCAGGCTCTGCCGGTAAAAAATGTAGGTATCAGTTGCTTTATTGCCGTTTTGTTCCAGCACTGATATGAAACAGGACACCACAAACTTCGAAATGGGTCACTCCGTCATCCGTGGTTGGCAAGCATGAGCAGTGATGATTTTGTTTATATTCACATTAGTGCAATCGAAGCCATGATACATATGCATCATCAAGATAGTGCCTTTCACAAATCGCAAATAAAAAGCAATCAAAACCATCCCCGAACTATTGTCTGTGGCGTTCTGTATCAGTGTTCCTCAAGGTATCGTGCTATCTACATGGTATATTCTGTAACGGCTTGCAGCCACAATGAAGGCATTTATAAGCACACTGAAACATGATAGGGGATATGTCTTTGCCTTTTGCGCGTATTCTTCACTAGAATTGGGGAGAAAGAGAACCTCTACAATTCACGATCCCACAATTGAGTTGCTAGGCTACCAAATACAATGTCAAGCAGCATGAAGCGTGCACAAATCAGTCCAACAGTGGATCCCGAAGTCATGACCAGTCACCAGAGATAAGTATGACTTAAAAAATAAACTAACTTATCTCAGTAAGAAGGATTTTGCACAGCCGTCTTGGGTGAAAAGTCATAATTCAAGATCTGAATCTATCCCGCATCTCCCGACAAGACAAGAAGGTCACCGCGGGCTGCGGAAAGAGAGCCAGAGTCTCCCGATGCCCGCTGTGTTTTCGGGATGAGCCTCTTGACTGACCTGGGTAGCCCCTCTCCCTCAATTTGAAGCATTCTCGTTCATGCCTCTCGCCTGTAAACGAACTAAGGAAGAAGACCTCGTTCAACCCATACATACCCCCACAAGACATCATGAAGCCAACCCAATGGCGCGTCAATTCAGAAATATGAAAGTAAAAAAACAGAGACTTGAGTCTTCTCGATCCTTCGGAATGAGAAAGAGCTCCAGAAAACTTGTCGTGTCCGTCTTGTTCTCTAATCTTTAAAGTAAAACCTTGAGTGCGCGTCAGGCCAACGGATTGAATCTGACCCGAAGTTGAAGTAGATTGCCTTGTGGTACTTCGACTCAAAGGCAGCTGTGTACCTTTTGAGAGAGAACTGTCGAAATTCCTTACATAGATGAAGTAGTGGGGTCGGAACCGCCTGTGAAGTAATCCAATAGATTTGGTGGTTCTTCTTCCTAATGGTAATAGTTGGTGGTCCTGGCAGACAAAGTTTCCATACCATCGAACGTATTTCCGCTGGTATTCTGTCCAAACCCATGTTGTTCACGGGAGCTTCAGTGCCGATTGCAATACTGCTTGAATGCAGCTGCGAGACGCCAGCGACAGTGTAAGAAAACGTGCCCGGAACGGGCTGCGGACTTTCGACAGCTAGACCTGGTATTGGCATCTTGACTGATCTAGGCTTGCCAATATCTCTCACATGAGGTCAGGATACGATTGATACTAGATCCATCGTTGTAGATACTGTGTAGAGGTGAACTGTACTGATAAGATCCTCTTTGCTTTCAAAGATGTCCGCGAGGTCAATGGGAAAATCGAGCTGTTGAGAGTCCTAATATCTCGCGGAGGAACTAGAAACGGCTTGTTGTCTTTTGGGGCTACGGTGAGCTCATTAGCTTAAGCAAAGGAACTGTCGAGATCTTTTCGAAGATTGGCATTTCTGGGAAGGAAGTCGTGGCTATTATTTAGAGATATCGGAATTTATCGTGAGAGTGATCAATTCTATGGTGGTCAGAAGAGCAATTCAATGATGGATCGATACCTATTGAACTGTGTCCGTTCGGTTGTTGTGATTTGACCTAAAGCGGCTAGAGCGGTCGGGTACGCTAGCTCATTTGCGCCATAACAGCCTCTTTCTCTGCTGTCTCTTCTTCCATAACAACTCCTCATACGCGTTTCCTCAACATTGCAATCTCTGCTCTCACCTCTGAGATCCACGAACAGCTTCTCGTGAGCTCAAAATGGTCAGCAAGGGTCCAGCTCGACGTACAGGAGCTGCTGCCTGGGCGACCTCGAATATCGCAGTTGCCTTTCCCAAACTTGCAAAGCTTCCTCTTGAGCTTCAGCTTATGGTTTGAGTTGAAAAATTTCCATCGCCTATGCTCCTGCTTTGCTTATCATGTTCTAATTTGACCATTTTCAGATGGCGCTTTGCACTGCCAGGCCCATGGATCATCCAAACCAAGTCTCCCACCTGCTACTGAAACCCGAGACGTCCGCGGTCGACATCCACCACCTTCCCGCCGATCGATGATCAAATGTAGATCTAAGATTCCCGCCATGCTACATACATGTCAAATTTCGCGCAAGATTGCATTGAAGGTATACAGTGTCGCCTCTGGAGGCGCTTTCTGCAACCGAGGACCTATTTACTTCGACTTCGATCTTGATACTCTTTATCTTAGGCATTCAAGGACTTTGACTAGTGTGGAGAAAACTTACGCTGGTGCCGAAATCAATGATGACCGCCAAGGCTTCACCAAGAGACTCCAGCATGTCATGTGGAGTGCCCTGCAAGCCAGGGTGTTGTTGGGACTCTTGCCAAGCTTGAGGGACTGAAAACTGTCACGCTACAGGTAAATACATCTGATGATTCAAGACAAGCTGCGATGAACAGGATCCAGTTCGAGATCGCATATTCCAACAATACCAAGAAGCGTGACAGGGAAGCGTGGGAAAAGTTGAAGGTGACTCGCATCTCGAAGCAAAGAATGTTGGCACTTCGTCTCGTTCATCAGGTATGATAATAAAAGGGTGGCTGATCACGATACTGATGACCACAGGACGGCTTCCCGAAGCACCTTCAGCCAACCAAGCAACCGAGACAGGACTCCACCAACCGTGCGTTACCCATTTGGAGCAGGCTTGCTCAAGGTCAATTTGAAAGAGAGATCTAAAATGAGCCGAACATGGTTTTAAGGTCAGACGACATGGCAGGCACGCGATGGTTCAGATGATATTTCTTTGAGGAAACTGAAGGGTGGAAGGAGTGACGCGTGTGGTACAACTGTCGATGAATAATGTTCACCAGCATGCAAACATTGCTTGATAGAGCGGAGATAACGAGTGGTGGCAAGACCTGCTGTATGATACACGACATTTCGTGCTAGAGAACTGTACTCAAAACACAACTCCCTTGTCTGGGATCTGGATCTCGCCAGTTGCTACTTTGACCCCACTGCCAGAAAGATCAACATTGACACTATTGTCATCACCATTGCTCTTCGTCAGCATTACGTTTATGATGCATTTTCTGCCAACCCTCAGACCCTGACGCACAGTGATACTCCCAGAATCCTCCACCAAGTCCAAGTGCCCATGGGTATGCAGGTAAGCCGATAGTGGCCCCGCCGCGCTTCCAGTTGCTGGATCTTCACCCGCCATGCCAGGGCTGAAGAATCGAGCTTGGTAAGAGTCTGTCGTGTTTGGTTCGGGTGAGAAGAGATAAAGTCCATAAGCATTTTCATCCACCAAGGCGAGCTGTTGAAGCAATTTGTCCCGAGTGACAACTACTCTGTTCAGCGCCGAGATTGAAGAGATCGGGACCTGGAGATGACGAGTTGTTGATGTGGAAAAGACTTGCGGCTGGCCCTTCTTTACAGATCCCGGGAAGCCAATATCTGATACATCGAGCCCAATACTTTCAGCTAGAGCGGCAGGATCGGAATATATATTCCCAGCCCTGGGAGGCGCCTGTCTGATCGAGACGGAAAACTCATCGTTGGTGCCTCTCGAGCTGACTCTTCGTAAGACTCTCACTGGTAAAACTTCTCCACCAAGCTCCTGCCAAAGCTCAAATTCTTCAACATTCCTCCCGCCATTCTTTGCAACAGGATTTGAGAAGTCCAAAAATCCGCCATCCGCCAAGACCCACCAGACACCAAGGATGTTGTGACCAGCTCCGAAAACTTCTGTTCCGTCAGGGAGGAAGGATCGGAGTCTGAAAGCAGCCTTTTCAAGACAGGAGTGAGAGAAGAATGTAGTCTCGGAGAGGTTGAATTGCCGTGCGATGAGTTGCATCTGCGTAGTGGTGAGGTCGGCCGTTCTGTTGTCTACCACGGCCAGGGGATTGCCTTTGAATGCTGTGGTGGAGAAGACATCAACAGTGGTGAATGGTACGGTTGACATCTTGAAAAGAGTATGCGTTCAAGAAATTTGGTTTGGTGCGATTTGAGAGTACGAAGACTCAGGTAAGACGTGGTTGTCTCTCTGTTCAGTGGCAGGAGGCAAATGTGAGTGGCATATTTATTTTGCACTAAGAATTCAAAATGTCCTCAAATATGAAGTCAGATACAGATTCAAATCTCGTCAATGCTGACAGATGCTTTGGATTAGCAATATTACTATGTTTGTTGCCCCAGTGCGGGGAGATCATGGCCAAGTGTGGGGAAACTTTCAGCCGGCTGACAAACAGATGCCAAGTGAAGCGCCTTTCAATTGTTTACACGTCTGCATTACAAATATTGCAGACTTGAAGAAGCTCGAGCGACTGCTTAAAGCTAATGTGACTTGATTAGAACCAGCTTAATTCGTTGGTCCATGACATAAAGTGGAAGTGCTGCATGTTGCTGTTTTGTCAGTGCTCGCTAGAAAGGGTGATGTTCTCAGCAGTCAGCTCGCTTAACGAGGCGGTTGACACCTGAAGGTCTTTTGCCTTTTAGAAGTCAAGCAATAATCTTCGGTCGCGCCCTTATGGTAGAAGACACTCTCGAAACTGAAAGTGAGATATACTTTGTTTGTTAGTACCACTGCAAGGGCCCGTGTTGGCGCTTAGAGGGGTTCTGAAAAGTGCGATCAAGCTGAATGACTGTTCCATCCTGTCCAAACAATTCCATTCATTGTACCTTTCGTAGCCCGCATATAGTATGGACCGCTCATTGAGATGATACAATCTCCGTTTCGATAAACTTGCTCCTCAATTCGGTCGACCATCTGATCACGCTTGCTTACCCCTATGCCAGATAAGCCTCGAACCTTTACATCGATTATTTTATCCACCACACTAAGGATGGTCTAGCGGAGAAGGAATACAGGAATGCTAACCCGAGATAGAGAACGAAATTGAAATTACGTGGCGACCTGCAGCAAAAGCATCATTTTCAGTATATACACCATTCCACAACATGACTTCATGTACAGTGACTCCGAACCAATCTTGTTACTGTAATTTTTGAAAAGGGATGCTGCTCATCTGAACAGCGTAAAATCTTTTCAGAGCTTGACAGTGAATGAATACACCCCACTACCACCACCGACGTAAATAACATCCTTGTCCTTCTCAGTCCTTCCAAATCCACAAGAAGTTGAGCCCGAGACAGTCGCAATAGCCGTCGGCTTACCAACAGCTGGATCAACTTCCACGATCGAATTCTTCCCGTTTGTGGCGATGTAGATCTTGCCGTTGGGTCCAAAGCACAAATCATCACCCATCAAATTCGTCCAGAGGGTCGTGACAGCACCCGTTGCCTTGCCAGTCGCATCAACAGGAATTTTGTGGAAGCTGTTCTTGAAAATATTCGTGTACCAAACCACTCCATCTTTGTAACGAATGCCGTCGATGCCGAATGGAATACCTCCGGAGGGAGCCATGGTGGGGTCTGTAATGGCTGTCGAGTATGTTCCTGTCAAGAAGTTGAAGCGGAAGACTGATCCCTTCCCTGCATCTGCAACCAGGACGGTGTCATTGGAAAAAGCAGTCAATCCATTCAAGTTGTTGGCTTCGGTGATAGTCTTGATCAGTGTTGCGACAGGTGAGGCTCCCGTGAAGTCGACTTTGTAGATCCCCTTTCCGCCAATCACTGCAAATACATCAGGAGTGACCTCAGCAATGCCGCTCAGCCCTGATGCTCCAGTGACTACAACAGCTGTCTTGGAAGTTTTCGCGACTGGGTCAACGATGTAGAGGTTTGCGCTATTCATGTTTGTCGCGAGAATCTGGCCATTTGGACGAACCGCGAGGTTCTCGGTCGATGCGAGCCTGACAACTTGTGCAGCGGCTGCTTGACGATCCTTCAAAATTGATGCAGCTGCAGAAGATGAAAAGCAGAGGATCAGGGTGGAAGCACCCCAGAGAGACGAAATTTGAACCATGATGCCTAGATGAAGCTGTATCGAGGGGTGAGAATGGTCTCCGAACATATGAGTGCGAGAGCAAACGTGTATTTAAAGAACTTTCTTATGTTTGAATGATTGCATTAGCCTTTTCGGGTCAATTTGGGGTAGTGTGGAGGCTGAATGGGAAACGAGGCTGTGAATATGGCTCCTCATCCTCATTCTGGGTAAATAGTTAAGCGAGGGGTTCAAGTGCCGGTCCCTTGAAACAATTGGATGTGCTCCATCGGATATGGATACCAAGGCCTTCGGTATTGTGATATATCTGTTAGGTACGTCAAGATAATAGGCATTCGCATTATCCATTTCTTGTCGATGTATTTCCCACCTCGACGTCAATTAATTAGCATTTGGCATCCGCTAATTTCTCGATGGCGATCCTCTGTGTTGCACGCGGAGTAAATGAAAGCAGTTACCGGTGAGCATAAATATTTTGGGCTTTGGACGGGCTAAATCCGCACGCTTTGAAGAACAGTACTCTGTCGCGTTTAGAATTCTGTGACAGTACCTGGGAATGTCTAAGGCCACGAGCGTTGCGAAGTCAACAAAGGATGGTCTATGCAGAACTTTGTCTCGTTACTTATGCAAAGCTTTGTTGTTATTTCTTTCTCATAATTTCATTGTCTGGGACAGGGACAATGTGTTAATATCCATCAACAAACGATCATCCCTCCACGATAAATTTGACGACTTCGCAGAATGTGTTTTCTCGCACTTCACACATGCTGAATTTAGAGGAGAGTAATCAATCTTCTTCATCATGGGTCAAAGTAGTTCTAGCCAAGACGAAGTACCAAATGGTTTCGGTTGTCAAGCAACGAGACCTAGCCAAGAAACCCGTCCCGGTCGAGAAACGTGGTCCTCTGTACGGCTTCACCGTAATTTATTCCTGTGGACATAAGCGATCTATACTAAGCTAGACGAGAGATTGCAGACGAGAGAACAAGCATAGTAAATACTACAAGCTCTGTGGTAGGCGTGCCTGCTACGCAGAAGCCGAGGTTCGAGAGAACTAGAAATTTAACAGAAAGAATGCCGAATGCAGAGAGCTAAAAAACAAACAGCCGGATCACAAACGCGAATGGTGCTCCCGCCATCAACAAAGTCTATATGGCCTGATAGGATCTTACCCTTACTTCAGGTGATTTCGTATCAACAAATGTTACCTTTCGGCCCCGCAATTTTGCATTATAGCGCTGTAGTGATGTAAGAACCTATCCCCGATGTTCGTTGTTCCACTGATTCCAGGAAATTAGACAATTCCCCAGAAGCAGTGATTGACATTAAAATTTGAGCATACGATATTAAACACAGTTCAGATACAAAGCAGTGCACGTTGTGGCAAAATTAGTAAAATCATAAACAACTAAACGTGGAAAGGTTCAGTACTCTCGAAGGTAAGATCTTACCAACACAAAGGCGAGATATTAGTGCAAGATTACCCTGCTACCTTTTGAACCGACAATCTCGTTCATCGTTGAAAAGCTTGAAAGAGGAACCAGTGAGATTTCATCCTATTCGCCTAATGCTACTGCGAGACAAGACGTCGAACGATCGACTAGATGTAAGAAGACTGCTTACTCAACACGCAATACATTTGAAAAAGTAATTTATATCAACAAGAATTGTATGACTAGTTTGAAATCGCGCCTTATCTGTTGTCGGCAAGTGATGCTTAACAGTGAAGATGCCATGTGATCTGCGCATGAAAAAGCAAACTTGAAATCAAACGTTTTTCGAATCGCTCCAACCTCTGAGATTCCAGCTGCATCACGTCTTATAAGCCAAAACTATCGCCTTCCACATTTTCGGGGGATTTCCTTTGTCTCATATGCCATCTCCCGCTCCTTAATACCACGAGAAGCACGGATCCAGCCGTGGCCAAGCTCCACACCTCATGGCATTTCTCGGCTCCACGTCCGGACTGGTCTACCGGCTGAGCCAAGCAACCGAACCTCCAAAGTGACCGCTACAGTGCCAGAACCATCTGGGGGGTATTCGGATAATGCAACTTATGATGTGAAGTAAAATTTATTGGATTTGCGAGATACTTTGCAACTTCTCGGATGATTTGCGGTTAGTCGTCGTGCCATGTTGGTGCTGCTTTGTTCACGCACGAAAAACTAACCGCAACCACCGGGGAATACCCAGACGCCCCTAATTTGAGCCTTGCTACACTACAAACAAGTCCTTTGTCCTACCAAATATATCATGAGTACTCGCCATAATTCCCGCATGCCAAGTCCCGACAAGCCTGTCATTATCTCTTGCCTAGACCTGCCCAGCGACCACGACAGAACCGGACGCTAAGGATCTCGCCAAAAGCTCGCATTCCAAGATAGACCCAAGATCTTGGGCATGCAAGCCGCCGCTGAGTAGTGCAAAACTACCTTTCTTCCAAGATACCTATCAACGCTGTATTTAATATGGTCTCAGATTGCGTGCTAAAGCCAAGACATGTCATCATCTGGCCCAGATACCACAGAGAAGTCTTCATGAGAAATATAAGAGGAGTTCGGAGGGGTATGGGGATTTTATAAGAACGCATGGCTGTCCGCATTGTTAGGATAAATAGATTTAGCATATCGGACAACGGGTACCAGTCAAACAGTAATCATGTCGGGCTTGGACTTGAAAACGTCGAATCCAGACGAGTATCCTCGTCCTCGAGAGGATGAGGAAGTCCTTAACTTGGACACGGATTGGACCAAAGAGGAGGAGGCAAAAGCCAAGCGAAAGTTAGTACTCCTGAACACAGACTTAGCTAATTGTTATTGACAAATGTTTGCACAGGTTGGACTTCATCATCATGCCTCTACTTACTCTCGGTTTCTTTTGCTTGCGTGAGTGCACAGCAAGTGTCTCATCACGAATTTGTACTTACAACGATACAGAACTCGATCGTGGCAATATCGCCAACGCTCTCACAGACAACTTCTTCAAAGATGTGAACATCACTCAAGATCAATTCAATGTCGGCCAACAAATGCTCTCCCTCGGCATCGTCCTCTTCGAAATCCCCTCCAACATGATCCTTTACCGAGTCGGTCCCGGAAAGTGGCTCACACTGCAACTCTTCCTCTTTGGAACTGTCAGCACATTCCAGGCTTTCCAAAATAATTACGGATCTTTTGTTGCGAGTCGATTCTTGTTGGGTGTCACTGAGTCTGGCTTCATTCCCGGGGGTCTTTGGACACTTTCGACTTGGTATACGCGGAAGGAGACTGCGAAGCGAGTCATGTTCTTCTACTTCGGCAATCAATTCGGTCAAGCTTCGTCAAAGCTGCTCGCCTACGGTATCCTACACATGCGAGGTGTTGGTGGCAGAGCTGGATGGTTCTGGCTCTTTGTCCTGATGGGAGCATTCACTTGCTTGAGTGGCTGCATCCTCGGTCTTTTCCTACCGGATTCTTTCAAGAGGCCACACAGTACATTCCTACCAAAAAGATCTATGTTCACTCCAAGAGAGCTACACATTCTCCGAAGCCGAGTTCTTCTGGATGACCCGATGAAGGGAAAGAAGAAGAAGCGCATTGGCAGAGCTGCATTTAAGAAAGCGGTGAGACACTCATTGACCGGATGGCATAACTTCTTGCTGATTTATTGGTAGTTTTCCAACTGGCGTCTCTGGGTCCACTTCGCGATTACCCTGTCCAATAATGGACCACAGCGTGCGTTTGATACTTATTCACCATCCATCGTCAGAGACTTCGGTTTCGCTGCCCTTACTAGCAACGCATTGGCATCTGTTGGTCTGTTTCTGCAGATCCCAGTGTCTTTCTCCTTCAGTCTATCCTATATCGACAAGCCACGGAACGATACTAACATACCACAGCAACAAACGTGGTGAGACTGTCATAGGTGGTTTAAGTATGCATCTTCTGGGTTATATCTTCAACCGAATCTTCACCGAGATCAACAACCGCGGAGTACGATACTTTGGCGTAGTCTGGACACAAACATTCGGCACATTCTCGCATCCATTGAATATTGCATGGATGTCACTCGCATGTACAGACTCAGAAGAACGAGCACTTGCTATGGCCATGTCAGTATCGTTTCTCGAATTCATGGACTTGACTAATGTTGCTGCAGGGTCATCATGGGTGCTAACATCGCGGGGATCTACGGCGCACAGATATTCCGAGAAGATGACAAGCCACGTTACCGCCGAGGCTTTTCTATCGATATCGCAATCATCGCTTTCGGTCTATCTCTGGCAGTTCTCAGATATCTTGATGATTTACGCCGTCGTCGTCGGAATGGTGGGCAGTTGGTGGTCGAAACTGCAAGCGAGGAGAACAATTCGAACGATGATGATATCAAGCCGGCCAGACAAAGCGACGCTCAGCCGCCTACAGTTTCTATTGGTGGTAATTTGAAACCCATTGCATCAAATGCGGTGAGATAGATGTCATCTGGTAAATGATCCTCAGTAATAAGTAGGGGAAAGTGACGAGGGTTTGATGTGGAATCGTCGCTGGCACAGGAGTCTCTTTCTACTGATAGTGGATATCCTTAACATAACCATTTCTTAAAAAATAAATCATGGGGATCTCTCTGAAACGTAAATGAGAGAAAAATATCATCAGTGCGCAGACCTGAATCAAAGAAAAGGACATCTTCATAGCCAGTGAAACACACAAGCGAGCCCCAGGAAACACAAGTGAGCAAGCCACAAATGGAACTCATTACATTACTCAGAACCGCACACCTAGTCGTCTACCAATGAGCTACCACTTGAGCTCGAAGACGCATCACTGTCATAATCCGAGTCATCCTCGGTGGGCAGCACGATAGCCTTTAGAGCCGCACCCCTCTGCTCAACCGGCACACCATCATACAGAGTCGAGAATGAAGCCAAGTAATCATTGATGACATTCTCTGTTTCTTGCTGAGAAAGCTCAAACTTGGCAGCTGCTTTGGAACCCCTACGCGATTCAATCGAAGATGATCTTGAGCTTGCCGGTCGTCGATTGACCACAGGCGGTCCTCTCCACCCAGGAGGTAGACCAGGACGTGGGCAAGGACCTCCATTGAAGCGTGGCTCGCCCTTGAGAACAATGATATGACTGGTGGCGAGGTTTTGCTTCTTCGACCAGAAGCGACGGTGCTTGGCTTTCTCTGTCGGAGAAGCAACGACGCACTCCACAGTCCAAGTGTGCGCTTGATAAATTCGCATGTCTGCCTTGGTGGCGAGATATGTGTAGACAGCTGTGCTGGTCGCTACCGGAACGCCCATGAGAGTCTCGATAGCCGACTGCTTTGCTGTTGCTTCTTTGTTCTTCTCGAGGTACGCTTTGATGTCATTGTGAGGCATTGGCACTTTGTTGAGAGTGCAAATAACTTCAGTCTCTTTGCGGTTGATAGTGAGTGGAATACCGAGGAAGCGGAAGATGGTCTTCTTGGATTTCTTCTCGAGTGCGTCGATGCTTGCTTGATGCATTTCATAGACATCCGGTGCTTTGTATGGAACAATTGCTCCAAAGACGGGAGCAGGAGGTGGTGGAGGTCCGACTCCTGGTCTGCGAAATGATTAGCATTTGGTCAGCTGTGGGACATGTTCTTAGCTCACCCTTTCTTCAAGGGAACACTGATCTCTGTTGGGTTACGAATGGTAATTGAAGTACTACTTGCGGCCTCGTGGTTCTTCTTGCACTCCTTGTTCTCTGCTTCGGCAGCTTGAACAACCTGAGTGATGTTTGCTGGCATCGTGGGCTCGTTCAGGCTGAAAACCATAACGTTGGCAGCACCAGTCCCGTGAAGCAGCTCTAGGAACTCGCCCATAGCCTTCTTTACTCGGCGAAGAAGAAGACTTTCGTAGTTTGAGAGCTCTCGTCTGTAGACACATGTTAAAACATGCAGCTCAAATGAGCTTACGGGACGGACTTACTTGTTTGCATTCACTTGAAGAATGACAAGCTGAACAATAACTTGTGCCATCATTGCAATCTTGTACGACTCATCCAGCTCATCTTCAAAGTCGCTGAACTCGGAATTGGTCATACCCAGACCCCAAGCCAATTTCTTCCATGGCTTCTTTGGCGGTCCTTCCTTGGTCTCATCAGTCTCATCCTTTTCCCAAGAATTGACCTTCTCGACAGCCGCGACAACTTGTTCGTACTCTTTCTTGCATTTTGCCAGGGCACCTTCGAATTTGGCTTGGAAGTTGTCTTTGAAGAATGCCTCGTTCTTGTTGACATCGCGACCCACTTCGATTAGCAAGGTTGCCGAGAGAGAAATACTGTTCGCGAGATTCTTGAGTCGATAACCTGAGCCGAAGCGGGAAAGTAGCGTTGTCACAGCAAGTCCCGTATCTGCGATCTCAAGAATGAAGCTCCCTGGGCACCGCGTTTGAGCCATGGTGTTGATATTGTTGAATTGACCTCAAACGACACGGCAACTGCCAGGTCAGAGAATAATGGACAAGATCAAGCAGACTTCTCAGATAGAGCGACACTTACTATATATCTTGACAATTTGTTGAGTGCTTGCAATCCGCCTGATCCACTGCTGTCGAGGTGGTTGGTGATCGGAAAAGTTCGATGTAAGATTCAGCGGGGTATGGCCGATTTACGCTCTCCCCAAAACACGGCTGACGGCGAGGCCATTTGGTTCTCATTTTTGCATTTGCAATTGAAACGTGTGAGGCCTCGATAGGTCACTTGTGCTCTCTTGCATGACGGCTGGCTACACGGCGTATGAATGGAATACCGACCCCAAGTTGGTTGCATTCTATTCGGTGAGCATAATCGGTGTGAGTGTGCGAGAAGTCAATTGGGTCGGGATTCACTGCGTACTGATTGGCCTAATAATCTTACCGAACATGTGCTGACACATAAGGATAACGTGGAAGGGACTTGGGGAGCTCACGGAGGGGCCTCTCGCTTATTGTCGGCCGGTTTCATGAGAAAAACATGGATGAGACGAAGTTGTGGAATGACAAGTAGCCAAAGAAGCAGTACCATGAATGTATTTCTAGTAAGGAACAGTCGAGCAGTCAGTCTTGTACAAACAGACTGTCGTAGCTAAACGATGTAAACTCTGGGCGGACGGCTCATAAGACAATAAAACAAGATGGCCACTCGTCTTTAGCTACGATGAAATGATTCCTTGACAGACTGTTAAAGTTGGCTATGCATTAGTCTCCTTACATTGACACTATTCTTGATATGTCATCAAGCCCTCTTTAGCTGAAATGACTTCGCCTAATCGTGAAATACGACAGCACACAAGTCCCCATCTTGCCCGAGTCATCAGTGTTGTGCCGTTGCCTCACGTGGGATCCCGGACCGGGTTCTCATGGATTTTAGTTTTAGGTAGCCTTGAAGAGCTCGAGTCTCACAATCACTTAGCTCTCCTCGATTTTTCAGCCCCGCCTCCTCCCTGTCCTCCCAACCAGTTGGACAACCATTCATTTACAGCTCAAATACTCTCGCGCAACTTGCTACGAAGCACTGGCATTGCAACTGAAATCTACTCCCCGCCCCATTCACCGTTCGTGAGGAACTTATAAAAAATGCGCCTGTTGAACACCGGCACACTACGGCTCACGCTATTCAGCACGGAGCCTTTGCCAGACTACGCGACCCTATCCCATCGCTGGGGAGATGATGAAATCTCCTTGCAGGGATTTGAAGAGCGGCCATCAAAAGATCATAGCATTTTGCACGGAGGCAAGAAAACGAGGCTTTGAATGGTGCTAGGTGGATACGTGTGGGATAGATAAGACAAATGGCGTTGAATTGTCTAAGGCGATCAATTCTATGTATAAATGGTACGAGAAAAGTGCATTGTGTTTGGTTTACCTACCAGACGTCACGGCTAAGATCTAGCCAGATGGCTCCTACAACTCTCCAAATTTCGACAACAGCTCTTGGTTTTCCAGAGGATGGACGTTGCAAGAATTGATTGCGCCCCGCTCTGTTTAATTTCTACTCCTCGACATGGGTATTCATCGGCGACAAGCAATCCAAATCCAACGAACCCAGCTGCATCACAAAGGTGGATAAGAACGTGCTTTCAGGTAGCAGTCCGGTGCGGGCTTCCAGCACAGCAAAAATAATGTTGTGGGCAACCAAACGAGTCATGACCCGAAAAGAAGATGTTGCCTATTGCCTCCTGGGCCTATTTGGTATTCACATGCCCTTGCTGTATGGAGAAGGAGATCGAGCCTTTATTAGGCTACAAGAGGAGATACTAAAGCAATCATCTGACCAGTCGCTCTTTGCTTGGGATCCGCCGATGGGCTCAATATCAACTTTGGGCGCATCGGAAAACGATTCGATTTGCGGGATGTTTGCCCCATCACCCGAATGCTTCTCGGAAACTGGTGATGTTATGCCAGGCCCGGAGTACTGGAACAAGGAATCTGCTTTGACCAATCGAGGGATTCGTGTCAAAATGCCATTCAAATATGACCCTTTGAACAAGACGTTCATAGGCATACTCTCTTGCGTTCCTTCCCTCGTGCAGGATATAGCTATCGAGTTCCATAGTCCCTCCAATTCACTCGAAGATCTCAGCCATCTAATCAGACGATCTGTACCTGTGAGATACGGTGACTGGTCTAACGATCCGCAAATCCAGTTCAACACGGTTTATCTAGCGACTGATACTTCTCTGTGGTACACTCGCTACTTGGACGACAATTCTTGAAAACAAGATTTGAATTTCATATCTCTATAAGAGATCCGCACCACCTCGCCGAAACAGATCGGAATGTGGAGGCTTATCCTTTAGGAGTCTTGGTCCAAAGCCCGAACGCAAGATTCGCGTTCACAGATGGCGCAAGATCACTTCTGGTATTGAATCCACTCAAAGCTCGTGATAATAGTGAAGTCATCGTGCTACCGACGAGACTTTCAAGAAATGTCGCGTTGATATTGGGTTTCAGGACATCACAGAGCGGCCTACCAGATGTGCGTCAACCTCTCGCTTCTTTGTTATCAGTGGACAAAGATGTGACCTTCAAAGATGGTTGGTCGGATGGACTGGAACTACTATCACTATCCAAAAGTACACCGGCTTCCAAGGTTACTATTGACGAAGTGCAAATATCGGCTGAGACCACTCAACGATGTTGGTGGGCAATAACATCCAGAAGCATCCTTATCCATTTTAGTCCAGTTTTGGACGGACAAACAGGTGATAGCAATTCAAAGAATCTTCCTAAGATTGGTGCACCGGCAGATGATGTTCATTTTGACTTCGACTATGCTCCATCTATAGTAAATATTCTCTGGCCCAATGAGCAAGAACCAACGTTTGCATTTCAACTTCATGGAGACCATCACGATTTCCTTTAGCCGTCACATGCAACTGGAATGATCGTAATCAAGATGCCTGGGGCTCTCTTATCGTCGGACGAAGCAATTGGGGCCGTCTCAAATTATTTTGGAGGTGTGGTTTCGTTTCTCAAATGTAACGAGAGCTCGTCGTGAGTTGATTCAAATCTCAGCGTGAGCTTGGGACACCCAGTCCTTCAATCCAAGCATGACGCACGACTCGGCTGCTTCGGCAGCAGATACTGGGCACACGTGCCACTTAGATCCATTTTCAGATCACTCGCATGTAAGTCAAAATTCAAGCAAATGGGTCCCAAAAGCCTCCAGTCCAAATATTCGCTCATACAGACGAGTATGGATTCCGCTTCTCACCAACGCCTCTGAACTTCTTGAGCTCCTCAACCGACAAGTCTAGGTGATCGGGATGACTGATAGCGCCGAGAACTGAGAGATATGGGAACGTCGCAAACAGT
>JGI24512J20087_1000354_pt1 | contig 24229 bp, 27 predicted proteins | sample LinPmetageLP35_FD_20087 | JGI IMG/M metagenome (IMG submission 20087) | reverse complement strand
CCGTTCAGACTTTAAAAAGCAACTCCCCGCTCTTCTGGTTCACCGCCATAATACCCCTAGCAATAATCCTCATCGGCATAAACTTCATCCTCAACCCCATCGGCGCCTCGACCGGCTTCGGCATCCCAACCAACGACCCCGCCGCCTTCCCATTCATGTGGATCAAAGGCATCCGCGACATTTTCTCAGGTCTCGTCGTGTTATGGGCGCTTTGGAATGGGGATAGGCAGATCGTTGCGACGCTTTTTGCTTTTGCGACGATCATTCCGGTTGGTGATGGGTTTGTTGTTTGGGGACGGTTGGGGTTTAAATCGCCGATTTTTATTCATTGGGGGACGGCGGTGTATATGGGGGTTGTTAGTAGACTTCTGTTTGGAGGTACGTGAGATGGATGGAGTTGATGATGTTGCTGTTGAGAGTTGGGTGTTCTCGCTCGCTAGAGGAATTACCAGTTTGTGAGGAAATGACCGTATCCGATGGGATGTGCACGATGGATTACTGGAACGCAATTGTACATGTTCCCTCAGAGGCTTGGAACTGAACGTGTAACGTGGAGGCCGTAGTTTTTAGGGATGGGAGCGACGGGTTGTAGACTTAAGTAAAGCCGTGACATCGGGCTGATCTCAAAGTCAACTACAATGAATGGACTTTCGAAAAATTAGTTAACGGTGCGCCTTTGGTCTTCGGGACCCCGGGGAGCAATACCCCCCCATAATTTTCTCAACCCTCTCCTAATAAACCCACTCTCCATTCATCAACGTCTTCCTAAACGCCTCATCCCCAGGTTTCGAATACTTCGGCAACCCCACATACCCATTCAACCAATCCATCGCCGTCTTATGCCACACCAAACTATTCTCCTGCTTCAAAACCCAGTGGTTCTCATCGGGAAAAATCAACATCTTACTCGGCACGCCCCTCTCCTGCAATACATTAAAGGTCGCCAGTCCCTCGCTAATCGGTAATCTGTAATCCAATTCATTATGCACTATTAAGTGTGGAGTGGCCCATTGGTCGGTTCTGTTGGCTGGATTCCAACGAGCGTAGTTATCCCAGGCATTGTACAGAGTCCCGTTGAAGTCGTGCTGGGGAAACCAGAGTTCTTCGCTAGCGGGCATGTTCAGTGTGGAGAACGGTCCGTCATGTGTGAACAAAGCTTGGAATTTCCGTCCGAGATCGTTACCCTGAATCCAATTCATCATGTAGCCGCCATAGGAGGCGCCCAGGGCCATGGCGCGGGAGGTATTCACGAAAGGCATGTTCTGCTCGATGCACTCCCAACCGAGAACGAGGTCTTGGTAGGGTCGGCCGCCCCATTGGTTTTGGATGCCGTCGGTGAGGTTCTGCCCGAATCCTGTTGAGCCCGTGGGGTTGAAGGCGACGACGATGTACCCTTGTTCGGCCCAGACGAGCATGTTCCAGCGGTTGGACCAGACGTCGTCGATTGCGCCTTGGGGGCCGCCGTGGACGTAGAACATCAAAGGGTACGTTTTGTTGGCTTCGAAAGTGGAGGGCTTGATGACGAAGGCGTGGACCATGTAGTCGCCATAGCCTTTGTAGTATACATCAGAGATTTGGCTACTGGATAAGCCCCATTTTGATCCATAGTCCAGGTTGGCGGAGAGCAGTGTGATGCCCTGTGTGGCATTGCTGTGTGCTGCTGTAGAAGGGTCGACGGAGGAGAAGATCGAGTTGTCAAGATAGCTGCTGCTGCTCACGAGGAGCTTGTTGCCGTCTAACCACTGCACGTCCGATACTCCACCTTCGCCAAACACTAATGCCGGAACCTCAGCTTTCGAGGGATCAGAGGATAAGCTCCAGAGTCGTACACGCCCAAAATCTTCTGCTACGGCGAGAATGGTGGCACCGTCCTTGCTGTATAGAATTGGGCTGGGACTGCGGTCCCAGGAACCGGTACCGTCCTCTGTGGCGTAGTATTCGGTAGCAGTCAAGTTCTGCGTCACGTCTGGGACAGTGAAGATACGGTTCTTGTCGGCTTCGTAGGCGATATCTTTCATGCGGACGAAAGAAAGGGCGTTGGTGGTAGGCGAGAAAACGAGAGAGGCTGAAGCGCCTTCGAAGCCAGGGGTGAGAACAGCTTGGGGCTTGGATGGTGCAGAAGTGAAGTTTGATAGTGGGATGTACCAAACATCCGATTTCGTGTAGATGGGGTTCAATAAGTTAAGATCTTTAGCGATGAAAGCAAGACCTTTCGAGGAAATGGCATAGCTGATTCTTGTCAGAATTTGCAATTTTTTGAATTTTCTTGGAATTATGACTTACTGATCGGTTCCGCCCGTCACCGGAACAGGAGATTCAAAACCAGTCCCATTCAGAGCACTGATCGGCTCACTTATCGAGAAGCCAGCTGTCCCATTGCTACTCTGAGATGATGACAGAGTACCGTACCAGACACTATTCTTGTTCGGCGTGACATCTGATGTACGTCAGCAAATTCTTGAAAACTCGCGAGAGGCGCTTACAAGCATCCCAATGACGGACGAAAATCTTCGTATACATCATTCCAGATGACAAAGGTGTCTCAGCAAGAGCAGAATTATAAAGTGTTCCATTCGGCGCAGCTGAGCCAGTGAAAGCATAATTCCAAGTACCATTTCCTGTCGAAGCGAGTTTAAGTCCACTGACTGGTCCCGGAATCGACCCAGCTGCAATAGGTCTGTTGATGTCAGCTTGTCTCCCTACATAACAGGTTTCCTGCGAGCGAACTCTCGCCAATTCGCATGACTCCAAGTAAGTAGAATTGTGTAGACTCACTCCATATCCGGCATCGTTGCATCCCCAACAACCACACTCGTCGTCCCATCTTCCTCACCCACAAACCAAACAAACATATTCCCATTCAACCAATTCGGATCACTAACCGCGCTCGAATTCGTATACAGCCAACTCTCTCCATTCGTCAAATTCATCACCCAGAGACCATGGCTGTTCTCATGGGTTTCGAAACTATATTGAGAAGTGGTGTAGAGGGCGAGTGTTCCTGCGGCATTGGGAAGAGCGGTACCGCGCCGGGAAACGCTGAGCATTTCTTCGGGTGTGAATTGTGTTGCGTTGGTTGTGGGGTAGCTTGTTTCTGCTGTGGTGAGGGAGAAGAGTATGCCGAGGAGAAGGAGGGCGAGGGAGAGGCGGGATGAGGTGAGGGGTCTCATGTTGATGGTGTTGATTGTATCGAACGATACAATGTACGATGGGAGAAACAGAAATCCAGCAGAGCAACACATGTCAATGAAAATCGTCCCAAGAGCGAGAAAGTAACAGAAAGCAGTGTAGCACGAGGGGAACAGCTTACTTATACCCCGCCACCCCACCAGTAGCTACGCTACCTACCTTACTTATTTTGCTATATGGACAGAAAGATAGACAGGCGTACATGAAATTTACGTTACCTTCGGGACTTTCTCGCTCAGTACGGGTGCTACAGCATGTCCGCCATGCACAATATAATGCCAAGTAAGTGGCTCGAAGCTTGATGCAGATCGATGTCGTATCTGTTGGTTCCTCTCCAGCCTCCCCCACTCAAGAGCACCTCTTACTTCTTCATTTAGTTGGAGCCAGGAGGAGATCAAGCAATTGGGTGGCTTCGATAGGCACTTTACCCATGCTGGGGAAAAGCTTGCGCTTGAGCAGGGTATGGGATAGACGTGGCATGGGATGGAGGCCCCGCAGATGCCGTCAGGTACCGGTGTATGTCAATATATTGAGTGGGTAGGGTATCTGGATGAATGCCGAACGCTGCTTACGGACGATAAGAATGCCTGGAGGAGAAGGTAACACAGAGATACGATATCATACCCCGCGATACATGCACGCACGTATGTTGGTAAGTGAGTATGAGGCCATCTCCTACCGGTGAACGGCAAACTCAGAATTGCCATCTCAGCAATCTCTCAAGGTTGGAGAAAGCACTTCGAGAGAATACATCATCGTCAGTTTACGGAGCATATGTCAAGCGCAGACCAAACTCCTGCAAACTAAGCTCCCACGGGAAGGTGTCGTCAAATTCGCAAAATCCAAAAGTAATCGCCATGGCGCGATGTGTCCGACGAAGCTTCGACGTGATGCCTGTTGTGGCAGGAGGGTGAGATAGCGATACTTGGCGGGAGGGGAGCGCCACTTCCGTTGATGTGGGCAGAGGCTGGGATGTGATGCGATATGATGGGGTTTGAACTCTGAAGGTGGGATGATATGCTCGAGCTTATTGGGTGGTATTTTACAGAGTTGAGAGCCGATGTCAGCCCAGGGGAGAAGTCTGGCCGATGTGATCTGGTTGGAGTGGGATTATTGGAAACTCGAGGTACGGTTTTCTACTTTTTTTAGAGTGAGGCTCTAGGCTTGGTTCATTTACATTGGAGAAATAGAGGATTAGATAGATACTTAAGTGAAAAGAGCTAAAAAAAAAAACCCCCCCAAATCTTAAGTATTTTTTTTTTCATTAAGATGTGCCATTTCTAAGCCAGCAAACGCCTTTAATAGAATACAAATCTTTTCGAGGTAAGACTGTCCATCCATTCCTTGAACCAAACTTGCAGCCCAGAAAGCAAAAGTCCACAACCATCCATCTAGCCAGAAAATTACTTCATATCCGCATCGTACCCCGTTCACGCCAATCCACCGCGTCCATAGCTCGCCCTCAAAGCCAACAATTGTGCCCTATCTGCTGGCGGCAGACTATCAATCAACTCCTGCGGCATAGCCATAACCTGCGCCATCAACGCGTCCGTCTCAGGATTCGACTGCTGCTGTGGAGGTGGCTGCTGTTGCTGAGGAGGCGCTCTTTGTTGTGGAGGAGGCGGAGGATATGCCTGTCCATGCGTAGGTGGAGTCCCCATCGGCATACCTAGCTGTCCACTCATGTGCGGTGGTGGAGGCGGGAAACCAGGTGGATAACTGCCAGGTGGTGGGGCATATTGCTGTTGCTGAAGTGGTTGCTGCTGTTGTGGGATATGGAGAGGAGGGGCAGCGGAAGCTTGTTCGACGACTGAGGAGAGCGCTTCTGTTGACACGAGACCCATGAGAAGTAGGGCTTGGAAGATGGCGTAGGAGAGCTGGGGTGCTTGGTGGAGAAGCTCAGTGGCGCGCGCGGCGTCTGTAGTGGCGAGTGTTTTCATCTGCGAGAGGACATCGAGGAGTTGTGCTGGCGGAAGTGTATTGAGAGTTCGTGATATAGCATCGGGGCAGTTCAGTCCTGGGGGAAGGTCGACGCCGAGAGGAAGAGGGGGAATTGAGGAGTTTCGGAGAGTTGAGTCTTGAGGGAGAGGAGGTGGGAAGCCATTAGAGGGCGGCATTTGCAATGGCATTGGAGGTGGTGGATGTTGGTATCCTGCTGGTGCGGCCTGGAAATGTTAGCTGGAGAAGTGAGATGGAGGTAGAGTGTAACTCACAGTATCATCGTTGTCTCCGTCGTTGGAGAAGTCGACGCGTAGTTTGCGATTCATGATTTCATGATCGTTAAGATTTCGTACTGCTGAGGCTGCAGAGTCTGTATTGAAGGAGACAGATTAGTTGTGTTGCGCGACAAAGGCGAGCGAGTACAATCAACGAACCTGAATCTGGAAACTCGACAAATCCAAAACCCTTCGGTCGGCCCGTCTCTCTATCATATACCAATCTGAAGTTTAGCACTTTTCCAGCTGTGCTAAATATGCGAATGATCTGCTCTTCTGTAAGGCCTGCCAGCCGTCAGTCCTGTTTAAAGCTGCCTCGAGATGTCACTCACCATAGGGAATATTGCCAACAAAGACCGACTTGGACGGCGGTTTGGACATCTTTAGAGCAAAGACTTGACTGCTAGAGACTGCAAGTAGATGGATGGAAGTACGATCACAAAGTCTGGCGACAGCAAGGTCGTTGGTCTGCCCTTCAGGAATGTGAAGGATCACTTATCACCTTCAAGTATGGAGAATAAGGTAGAGAGAAGAGGAAATGGCACAGAAGTCTTTTGGAAAAAGTGTTTCTGGCTATTCTAAAGCTTTCTTTCCCTCGTCTTCTGCCCGGTGCAGCTCAAAATGTGCCAGGTTAATTTCTTCAGATGCGTTGTTGTGGTGTTTTGATGGAAGATGCCAGGCTGAATGCGGAGGCTTTGAGGTCTGAATTTGATGTGGCGCTAGCAGAGAGGAGTGTGGAGAAATTAGCGCGGCTGAAAATGCACTAGTAAACATTTGGAGCTCTTTGATCCTCGCAGCCATCAACAGCATCACCACTTCATACCACATCATCTCGACATTCTCTTTCGACCCGTCAAGATGTCAAACCCCCAGGATGCATGGAAGAGGCTTCAGCGGATGGCCAATCAAGCTGGCAAAGGTGGTGGTCCTTCACCAAAAGGCATGGCCGGAGGATTCGGAGGTCTGATTCTTCTGGGAGGAGCTTTAATGGTTGGAAACAATGCGCTATTCAACGTCGATGGTGGTCACAGAGCTATCAAATATACGAGAATAGGCGGCGTGAGCAAGGAAATCTACAGTGAAGGTATGCTGGACTGCATTCGAGATGGTGAAGCTTGAGGAGGCGACTAATAGCTTTCTCTAGGAACTCATTTCAAGATCCCATGGTTCGAGACCCCGATAGATTACGATGTGCGAGCGAAGCCACGCAATGTTGCTTCTCTTACCGGAACCAAGGATTTGCAGATGGTCAACATTACATGCCGTGTCCTTTCCAGACCGCGAGTCGATGCTCTTCCACAAATATACCGAACGCTAGGCACAGATTATGACGAGAGAGTTTTGCCCTCGATTGTCAACGAGGTGCTAAAGAGTGTGGTTGCACAATTCAATGCTTCTCAGCTGATCACTCAGCGTGAGAATGTTGCGAGATTGGTTAGAGAGAACCTTTCGAAGCGGGCGGCGAGATTCGATATCATGTTGGATGATGTCTCCTTGACCGTATGTTAAAGCCTTCTAATACTTTCCATGCTTTACTGATGATTCCCAGCACCTCGCATTCTCCCCCGAATTCACAGCCGCCGTCGAAGCCAAGCAAGTAGCCCAACAAGAAGCTCAACGTGCCGCCTTCGTCGTCGACAAGGCCCGACAAGAGAAACAAGCCATGGTCGTCCGCGCCCAGGGAGAAGCCCGCTCTGCCGAGTTGATTGGAGACGCCATCAAGAAGTCTCGTTCATATGTCGACCTCAAGAGAATTGAGAACGCCCGTGCCATTGCACAGATCTTGCAGGATGCTGGTGGTAGAAATAAGGTGTACCTGGATTCCGAGGGCTTGGGATTGAATGTCGTGGAGAGTTATGAGGATAAGAATAAAAAGTAATGGATGGGATAGTAAAATGGGGAGGGGAGGATGGACAGACAAAACTCTCCACTGTATTCGAGCGATAGCCGTGTATTTTATACTGAAAGCAGCTTGCACTGTCTGTGTGGAGCTTGATCTGGATTTTTGACTTACTTAAGTGCATCTCTTGCATCATTTCCAGAGTACCACTACTGCTGAAATTTTTGAACTGGGAATGGACTGACTTGATACAATAATGGCTACCCATCCCAGCTCTCCACTTCTCTAAGCCCCAAACGAAGAACAACCTTGAGACGAAGCGAGTGGACGAAAGCGATGCCATGAGCAACACTTAAGACCGAAAACAAGACGCAAACACTTGTAAAACATCGCAACTCTTCATTCAGTGGTGGCGTTGCGCTCTTGCTTTGTACTTTCTGCAGCCACCTGCCTCGCCGTTCAACATTGACAGACAGCTCAGATGTCAACAGCGGGTATACCCGAGCGCGGTGCGGCCCAGTGTCTGAAGTTGGGCAGCTTAATTGGCGTACCAGAGTTCGCAGTAGATAGACACATAATAACCTAGACAATAGGCACTTGAGATCTATCATGTCTTGACATTTATATTGACCGCATTTGCCTACTAAAGTAGGGAGGTGTCCTTCAGCAAGATCACTTGGGTCGAAATTCAGCTCTCCTCAATCTCGGGTATGTTGCCCACGCGGTGATTGGTGGCACACCTGAAAGTCAACGGGCAGATCTAGATCTCTGCAGATCTGCTGCTACCCGCTTGTTGATATGTGAGTGGCGGTGTAAAATGAGCTACGCGATGGCAATACCCCAAAGAATTTGGATGTGACACGGTGATCGAGGATAAGACTTATTTACTCGAGCTTTATGAGATTTTGCAGAAGCAAAGGCCTCCAGTATCCTCCTTCCTGACGATGTAGAATCAACCGTCTTCTCATCGGCCCGTTGTACCTATTCTTCCTGAAGATATAACATCCATTGATGCCACAAACTGTCATATCCATCGTTCCCTTCATCCCCAGAAACAAGCACAACAAGCAACATTTGGCAACGCTACCGGTTGCCTTGGTTTTCCACACTTTCCCATTTCCCAAGAACTTTAGAGCCATCAAAATGTCACTCCGCATAAACAGCACCAATCGCTACGTTGCACAGCCAGTCAAGCCTTGCTGGTGCTGCTGAAGCCAAGAGATTTGTGACGTGGGACGTCTTGGTATTTGGCTATTCCAGGGCGCGGACTGAACCTTGTCTCGAAACCTGATCTTGGAACAGGAACTTGGGCCAGCAAGACCACGCTTGATCTTGCTTTAATTTCTGCTCTTTGAAAAGGGGAAACGACCAACGGACTTTTCCCATCTTCTAGAAATCTTGACTTTTGATATCTAACGATCTGGTTCACTACCGGGAAAAACGATTGGGCTGTGTCTGAGCCAATTGATTGATTCAACGATTGTGCTCCAGCTCCACAGACTCACTCACCTTTCACTAACGACACGACACGATACGACCGCGACTCAAGCAACACTCAAGTACTGTCAATCCATACCAAGAGTCTCAGCACTCCATCCAAGACTCCCAAGACGCCATCCAAGACATATCGACCATACTAAACAATCACCACATACTTTACACTCTCAATCATGCCCGGTACATTCCAACGCGGTGCTCCCAAAGCCAGCTCCAACGGCCACAGCAGACGAGAATCCCAGCGCAGCGCCCCCTGGGATTACCCCACCGTCAGCAACGACTCAACCTCGCGCGAGAAGCACGCCCAGACACTTCCAACCCACAACAGCACTCGCAATGGCAACGAGAAGAGCAAGATCTTCAATGGCATCCAGCCAGAAGGAGAGAGTGGCCGTCGCGGTTTCCATCCATTCAAATTTCTGAAGATTTGCTGGAAGTCGGCAAGTTGTACGTATCTTTCCCTTCTTGACATATCTCACGGTACCTGCACGAATACCAGGGCTGCGGCGGGGTCAGAACTTCCTCTTTGGGAATCTGTAAGCCAGACTGGATAACAATCAGTTGCTAACTCTCTCTCTCTCTCTCTCTTGCTACACAGATGCATCTAAAGTCGTCAACCTCCTCTGGCCCGTCGTTCCCGCCGCCATCGCCGTCCGATACGCAAAGCCCGACGCGCACCTAACGATCTTCATCCTCAACTACATCGCCATGGTCCCCGCCGCCAACCTGGTCGGTTTCGCCGGTCAAGAACTCGCTCGCAAACTCCCCAAGGTCTTCGGTGTCCTGCTCGAAACTACAATGGGTTCTGTAGTGGAGATTGTGCTGTTCATGGTCCTGCTGAAGACGAATCAGTTCCAGGTTATTAGGGCTGCCATTCTGGGTTCGATCTTGGCGACGTTGTTGTTGTGTTTGGGCATGTGCTTTTTCATTGGGGGCATGAAGCGGGATGAGCAGAAGTTTCATGAGGCGGTCAGTGAGGTTGGGAGTGGATTGCTTTTGACTGCGTGAGTCCCCTTGCCGAATCTATCATTCAGATATCTTGAATGTGCTTTTCGGAAACCTGACATTGGTACAGAGGACTTGGTCTCAGCGTTCCAGTTGCTTTCCATACCGCACTCGTCAATGGCACGCTTACTACCGTCGAAGAGCTCGATCATAAAGTCGTCATGATCTCGCGAATTGCTTCGATTATGCTTATGGTGGCTTACGCTATCTACGTCTGGTTCCAGATGCACACACATCATGGATTGTATGATGGACTTTTCGAGAATGACGAGATGATTGATGAGGATAGACATAAGGATCTCAGGAAAGCCAAGTACGTATTTACCATCTTCAGTCCAGATTCACCTTTCTGTCAGCTCGTAAGACTTCTCGAACCGAGATTTTGCAAATCAGGCCTTCAAAGACAACAGCACTGACTTATCCTAGACTTACATTCACCGAATGCATCATCGCCCTAGCAGTATCCATCGCACTCGTAACCATCATCGCAATCGGTCTAGTCGAGCAAATCCACTACATAGTAAGCCCTCCCCTCACTCACCTTCCCCCACCCTTACCAACCAACCACACTAACCCTGCCCCCAGGTCGAAGAATACTCCGTCTCGGACGCCTTCATGGGCCTCATCCTCGTCCCCATCGTCGAAAAAGCCGCCGAGCACCTAACAGCCATGGACGAAGCCTGGGACAACCAGATGAACTTCGCGCTCTCGCACGTCCTCGGCGCCACCATCCAGACCGCTCTCTTCAACGCCCCCCTCACCATCATCGTCGCTTGGGGCCTGCACAAACCCATGGATCTGAACTTCGAGCTGTTTGATATGGTCATGCTGATCTTGGCGATTCTGGTTGTGGGGAATTTCTTGAGGGATGGGAAGAGTAATTATCTGGAGGGTGCGCTGTGTGTGCTTGTTTATATGATCATTGGTGAGTAGCCTTTTTTCCCCTTCGACTTTAAAGTAGTCTGCCTTCAGATTTCTCTCAAGAGGCTGGAGGGTGTTAGGAGTGCAATGACTGACTTCATTACTAGCGGTTGCCGCGTGGTACTATCCCAACCCAGCAGCAGGCGAGAGTGCCAGTGGGAGTGCGGAGGTGGAGACGGCGCATAAGAGGATGTTGGTTGGGATGCTTGGGGGTTTGAGTTGATAAGCCAATCTTCACGGTCACGAACTGCTGATGGCATGAATAGTGCTGGAGGTATTGTACATTAAAGACGACGGGATGGCTACAAGGCGAAGGCGGCATGCATGAGGGGCGTTTTTACTTTTGAGGGTTTTCAGCCATTTGAAGCAAGCGAGCGAGCGAGCATGCGAGTAATTCTTGCACGATACCATAGCTTCTGTGTCTGTATATTCGAAAATATCATGAAACAATACGAAATCTTATGAAATCAGAGATCTGATATGATTTTATGACGGTGACTTTTCTATAAGATAAAGACACTTTAGCTTTGTCATAATTTCACGGCCTTCATGTTCTCGTCGCTTCTCAAGTCCAGAAGACGATTTCAACTTAGAGAGGAGAATGATGTCCAATCGATCCAACTGCAGGGAGGTAAATTGCGCTAAAGGGTTTTGAGGGTGCACCAGACCAGTCAGCACAGCGCTTACAGGATGGGTCTGCGAGCGATGGCTCGACTTCATGTCGTCTCATTATCAACCTCACGACCCTCAAACGTCCTCTGGATCCATCGCAATGGATAACAGCTTTTTGTTTGAAGTGTTATGCTCCATCCAGCTTTGGATGTGCAAGGCTTCAAATGCTGGAGTGAAGCGCTCTCGAAATGTATCCTACTCGTGCCTTTTGTATAGTTCATGAGGTTCAGGGAGATCGACCGGCACGATACCTCATCTCATGGATTATACTCTACTCGACCAGAATTGCTGGTAGACAGACACACGACCGAAGGCCTTTCTGTGGATTCATTGAGGCCTAGCTCTGATGTCAGGTTGTCAATTATTAACGCTGCCAGCGTCAAGATTGCCAAGATCAGTTGCTGTCTAATCGAGAGCATCATGGGCCTCCAGACTCAAATTCTGGAGATTGGGCTGTTCCACAGCTGTTCCGAATTTCGTGAATTTGAGATGGATCTTGTTAAAGTCCGGCGGCAAGCTTCCGGAACGAACCCAAGTGGAAGGACGACTTGAGAACTTGTGTTTCGAGTCTGGGTAAGTGAAGTGCTGTCAGGTCAACCCCATGATATCCTCATGACATTATTTACTACATCTTGTGATTACCAGTTGCAAGGCCAACTAGAAAGGGGTACTTCTTTGCCTGCGAAGCCATTTCCAACACCTCTTGTCTCCCGGCCAAATGCTGCTTGGAATGGCTAAATTTCAAGCGAAAGCCGAGCCAACATATTTTCCCTTCACTTTTAAGTCGTTCACTACTTCTACTCTGTCTTCCTTGTATTTCCAAAGAGAGAGCATGGAAATCGTTTTCCTCTGTTCCTGGAAGTACTCAAAATGGACATTTTGCCAAGTCTCAAATCTGGCTCCTCGCCAAGAGAGTCCGGAAGCAGTTCCGTGACACTTTTCCTCCCCGACCAGGAACGATCGGAACGTAAAAGTTCTACGGACAAGTCCCCTGGCGTTTCTGATACCATTGCAGAAGATAGCGAATCAAAGGCATCTACCACTACCCCCTAGAGTGTAGGCCAGCCGTCAACCCTCCTCGGCCTCTCGAGAACCCCGCACTATCTACCCCGCGATGCTAATTCCTAGCTCTTCGACCAAGTCCCTGACGGAATATATGATATTTGCGAGATTGGTTATATTCATTTAGTATTCTACCCATCCAGGTACCATACTCATACTCAAACTTATAGTCATCATGGCAGAACAAAATGGCACTCCACACTTCGATATCCCAAAAACATGCAAGGCCGGCGTGTGCGTCAACGAAGGTTCGACTTCCAATCCTCGTCTCGAGCTTTCTCGCTAATCTAATCTCCCATAGGTCCAGACTTCCGAGTTGAAATTCAAGATGTCCCAGTACCTGAGCCAGGTTCGTCGCTCCGTTCTATTTGATGTGAATTCTAGCTCTCTCAGAGCAGGGCTGATAGCCCCAACCAGGTCCCGACGAGGTCCTCCTCAAGCTGAACGCAACCGGTCTCTGCATGTCTGACATCCACTTCATGCTGAACGACTGGGACATCCCTCCAATGTCGACATTCGGCACCAAATGCGCCGGGCACGAGGGCGCCGGCGTCGTCGTCAAAATCGGCTCCAATGTCAAGAACTGGAAAGTCGGTGATCGCGGGGGCATCAAGCCTTTGCTGGATGTCTGTGGTGCTTGTGAGCAGTGCTGGGAGGGTAGGGAGAATTATTGCCAGAAGGCTGTGCATACGGGGCTGGCTGCTACTGGTGAGTTTCTTTGTGGAATTTGTGTGTCGGTTTTTCATTTAGTAGTTTAGCTAACCTGAAAATAGGGAGTTACCAGCAGTATGTCGTCAGTCCGGCCAAGTACACAAGTCCTATTCCAGATGGAGTGAACGACTACGTCGCTGGCCCGATCATGTGCAGTGCTTCAACGATGCATCGAGCACTGATCGACTCCGGCTTAAAAACTGGACAGTGGATTGTCTTCCCTGGCGGTGGCGGCGGCGTTGGAATCCAAGGTGTTCAACTTGCTAAAATCATGGGGATGCGTGCTATTGTGATCGATACCGGCTCCCAGAAGAAGAAGCTCTCTCTCGAAATGGGCGCTGAAGAGTTCGTCGACTTCAAAGAAGTGTCGGATGTTGCGGCTGAAGTCAAGCGACTTGCTGGCGGCGTGGGAGCACATGGTGTGATTGTCACTGCCTACCAAGCGTATGCGAGCTCTATTAGCTACATAGGAGATCGGATCGGAGGAGTAATCGTGTGTGTTGCGTTGCGTAGGTTCTCCCCATACAACCCCCCTCGTACCAGATTGGATTCGACTTACTAACGGACTCGTTTCCAGCACCAAAGGACACCGTTACAGTCGGAGGCGATCCATCACACTTCGCTTTCCGCAATCTCAAAGTCATCGGATCTCTCGTCGGCACGATGCAAGACACAGCCAAAACACTGGAATACGCACAGCGCGGCCTCCTGAAGCAGATCTGTGAGGTTAGAGGGTTGAGTGAGATGCCCGAAAGTGTACAGCAGCTCAGGAGAGGAGAAATCGCTGGGCGGGTTGTTATTGATTTCAACAAACCTTAAATATGGGGATGATGCTGTGATTTGAGGTTGGCTTCAGGAGTTTAGAGCCGTTTGTAAATGTGATATTACTACTTTCCCTCAAGGATAGATACGCGGCAACTTCAAAAGGTGGTTTTGAAGTCATTGTTGCATTTCCTTTGATATACACCATACTATGCTACATTCTTATTGGCCATGTACTCTCCACGTCCAGCCTAAGTAGACCGGTAGAACAAAATACATACCTCAAAACTACACAGCAAAACCACCGAAAAAGGTCTAAAAGAATCGAAAGACCGCGACCTTAGTGTCCATACTTGTCTGCTTGCTGCCTTCTGTACTCTTCTCTCTCCTTCTGCGCTCTCCTATCTCTACAACCAGCGCAGAAATCATACTGTTCATGCACAGTTTCTCGATTTCATGAGCAGCGACGCCTACCTATCCTTGTTGTCGATATATCCTTGACATGGGTCTGTCCGGGACCATACTTTGTCGCCGCAGAGCGTGAAATGGTAGTACTGCGGGTAGCACATCCTTTCGTTTCTTTGGCGGTTTGTTAGTGTTTCTGAGTTCTGGGAGTAGAGCCTTGTTTTGTTTGGGGAGGATGTGATGTCTCCGGTGAGCTTTGGGATTTGTGTTGTGTAATTTGTGTTTGGCTGTGAGTTTTGTTTTGTTTGGGATCGAAGGGCAAGAACGAAGTGAAGAGATAGTGGATTATTTAAAACAGACAACATCTGCTTGCGTACTTGGAAGAAGAATGAGTAATTGTTGTGAACAGGATTCAAAGGTTACTTACCCCGTCCCACTCACCAAGTGGCTCGCAGCGCGAGAAATTCCTACAGTCACAGAGACCGACTAGCACAGTACCGCTCTGTGGGAGTCAATTCAATATTCCAGGAGGACAAGATTGCAATCGAGAAGTCATAGCTACCTCTGAGCACTTGCGCAGCGTTGATCTGTCGTCGGTGACAAGTAGAGCTTCGAATCCAGGACCGAATTCATTCGAGGTTTGCGACGAAAATATGAGCTAAAGCTTGAAAGCATCCGCATTTGCTGCTTGAGGGTATAAACACGGAAGCCGGTTCAGACTCCGTTGATAACGATGATGGTCTCCATGCACTACGGCTTCGCCAGCTCTCTTCCCCTCCTCACCAAATCTGCATTCTCCAACGTCTGCAGCTCTCCACCATGCATAGAAGCATCCAGTAACACAGCAGCCAGAGCATCAATTTTTACCGAGGGAAGAACACCCATCACCACATTTTTCAAGCCTCCATCTTTCGGCAACACGAACGCTGGTCTCGCGATGAAGGATTCGAAGCCCGCGTTCTTCTCCGCAAAATCAATGAGATTGAGTTCTGCTTCACCCTGTTCAATGTAATTGTCAGCGCAGTTCGTAAATGCTTTCCAGTCCTCCTTCCAAAGCCGAAAAGAGCATGTCGAGTGATGCAGAAAGCGAGATGGGAAGTGTGGGAGAACATACAGCCACTTTCCTCGCCTCGCCAAATAACCAGACGGAAGCGTTCTGATCCCTAACCACCACGAATCCACTCAAGAACACAAAATGGAAAGGTCTCCCTTCAGTTCGTGGGAGCTTCGCGAAGGCTTTTGCTGCAGCGAGGGTGAATTCTACAGTCACTTTCCTCGTGACTTCAATATTTGTTGATTTTGCTCCTATCGCCCTGTGCCTTGTATCAGCTGCAGTTCCAGTTCTGTGCATATTCACATGGGTAACGGAATGACTGTAACGAGCCGCGGCATGGGATTAGGTCTTAGAATGACCCGACGGGTTACGCAAAGCTATGAAATGTATGGGAAGACTCACCAAACACAACCATCAGCACCTTCCAACTGCTTCAGAACATCCGGCGTGTAGGAAGTAAAATCCTCAATGATGACGACGTTAACTTTGGAATTTGAGGTGACCTGTTCGGGGAGTGGTTTCCGTGATAAAACGACGATAGATGTGATGTTCGGGTTTGAAATAGCTTGAGTCAGGACTTCAGTCCCGATGAAGCCGCTGCTCCCGGTGAGGATAATCTTCATTGTGATAGAGGTGGTGGATGTTGCTCTCTTTGTCCAGTGTTCGCGAGAGATGATCTGGTATTTGTTCGGGCTATGAGCTTGGGAAAGAGCGATTCAGGTCGGACCCTCAGCTTCTTTATCAACATTTTGCCATGGGTCAACTGAATGCCATGTCCGAGAGAGTATATACGCAATCGATATAAATAATTAGCTCGACTGAATATTGTGGTCTGGATATCACGCCGTGGAAGCGAGGTCGTCCCGAATTGACGTCGGTGGTGTCTTGCTCGGCATGATGTTGGGCCGCTGGTGTGCCCGATCACGTGTACGGATTCGAAGATGAGCCTTTGAAGTGGTCAGAAGCGATGAGATAAAGTAGGGCATCGATTGTAAAATCCTATGTGGATGTGACAAGGGTAATCAGAATGCATCTCGGAATGAGCATCGAAGTCGAATTGTGCCGTGCAGTGCCAGGTCAAGGCGTCTTGGTGCGAAGCCACGAGCACAGCTACTACCTTTCTGGTAGGTCTCTATACCTCGAGGGAACATTAATATGGGAAGTGATACTGTTGATAATCCATACAGGCGAGTAGCACAGTGTACCAACCTCACTACGATACAATGAAGTGGCAAAAGGAATGATGTCAAATCAGTGAGCACCAGCCACTGTTGGGCGTCTCCAACATTCATGTGATGACGCGAATTTGGCTGGCAGGGATTGCAATCGAGGAGAGTGGATGTCGCAGGACTTCAATAGCACAATTTGCTCGCTTGAATCTCATTGTTACAAAATCCATTAAGATGGTCTTCATGCTTTAAGGATCTGCACTTGCAGCTCTTGCAGTAGCATGAGGATGGCCACATCGGCTTTGCTGCAGCTTGGACAAGGCCAGCTGTTCCACTTGACTTCGAGGTGTACATCTGCCTCGGCGCTTTGCTGAGTCAAGAGGGGTGCAGCACTTGCTCCTTGTCCAAATATCCCGTGCAGGGTGTCGGTATGCCACTGTATCAGCGCGTCCAAGCCACGGTCCTGGCCAGCTTCCCAGACACCATTACGGCACGCGCAGTTCCACTCCCCGTTGTCCTGTTCCTACATGGCATCCCATGTTTGTATGTTCCCAATCGTTTTTCGACAATGGAGTAGCGGTTCCGTGTCGTAGTCAAGCCTTTGTGCTGTAGATCGAGTTTAGGTTCCGAGGAGTGGTTTTGTGGTTTTGTGCGGACAACAAACGCGTCTGTGATATCTAGAATTAAGAGAGAGAATCGGCTCGCAGATTCGGAGAGTTCCCGGCTCGAGGTAATTCTTCATTTTCGCAACGAAAGGGGTTTGGATAGCGTTGTGACATTTGGAGTCGTTTTTGTTGTGCCGTCTGATCAGAGACGCGACGAGGAACTTCCGTTCGCGTTTTAGCTCGTCTAGAGCTCCGGATTAGGAAAGAGGGGTAAACACAACAACATATCGACCAAAAACAACCCCCGTCCCAGGGGCGCAAAGTCTCGCAACCACCTAGCTTTGGCTCCTGCTTGTCGGCTGTCAGGAAATAATTGCAAGGTATTGAACCTGAACTTAGTTTCTGAACTATTCTAGAGTGAATTTTATAAGTCTGCTCAGAGAGATCATGGGAATGTCTCAATTATCCCTCGGGTCTTCAAGGTCTGACTGAGCCTTTCGGTATGACACTTATTGATTACAAGGTGTCATCAATGTCACACACGATAGTAGCAAATTGTTCTTTTCTTTTGTGCCCAGCAATTCCTCCACGGCCGACCCCGACAAGCAACAAGACCAGCGCAGAGCACTTTAAAGGCAAAGGCTTCGACAGTTCCAGTCAAAGAAGCTGTTCTCCTTGTTGTCACTTTCTCTTTTCTTTCAGCCATTCACTTAAGTCTCAGTAGATCAAACCCTGTTAAAATTCCTTACCTCGATGCCCTCGATCACTTTACCGGCCCACCCCAATGGCCAACTGAAAGCCTCGCTTGATCCGCCACAGGTCAACAAACAACCTTTCCTCTGGCCCTCAGCCCTTTGCTCCCAGGACTCGCAGAAGAAATATAATTGTACATTCCATCATGAAGCTGAAGTAGCTCGGTACTCATCCGCTTCAGTAACTCCTCACTATATGTTGGCCATAAATCACTGTCTATGGTACCGTTCACCACCTCAATTCACAAAATTACCTGCCCAAATCAGCACATGAACTCGTCATTCTCTATTCAATGACGATTACTGAAAAGGTTTTGAAGACGATTTCTCTTGTGAACATTTAGACCCAAGACCTGGGTCGGTGTAGCAATTGTGATGTACGATCTTCTCAAAGTGGTCGCCTTGTTGAAATTAGACTCATTCACGTAGCATGAACATGCTTCTAGCCTTTTTAAATTCTACTCAGTCAGTCATGTTAAAGTCGATTTTGGTAAAACTACAATGAACAAAACACAATGTTAGAAAAACTGAAAGCAAAAGTTGAAGGATCGAAGTGACAATATAACCAGACTTGACAATGGCGAAAGGCCATTGCCTGATATGAGGTAAGTCCGAGAGTTAAGACTTCTTCTCCGACGGGAGCATGTCTTTGCCGTTCACCCTGGGCAGCCGAGTAGTTACTTGGGCCTGTCAGAGCGTCCTGTTGATTTTGAAGGTGCACCACTATCGACTGACAGAGAATATGTCGGCATTCGTAGGTAAGGTCCTAAATCTATGCACAACCAATGACGTGACTCACAAAGTACGTTTTGTCGGTAGCCAAACGAATCTCGTTTTGGGTCACGACGTACAAGCAGCGCGGGCAAAATTTCCATCTTCACATGTTCATCCTCCTTCTCTCATGTGCTTCAGGTCATTGTAAACCAGCTTGCAGCTAGAGACCGCTCGATGACACTTGTCGCCTATCATATAAAGCCTGCAAGCTCCCCATTTCACCCGCTCCAAGAAGACAAGAAGACAAATCATGATCTCAGTCCAAGTATTGGCACCGTCCCACCTCTGAGAGTTACTTCATGATACTCTACATGCTCGATTTCGGAACTGATATTCTAGGGTGCAGTGTCCGTGCTAGATGCCTAATCCCCAAAAGTACTCCTAAGCTATTGAAGATCCGAATACATATAACAATCACTCATAGAGTGACAACAGCCTGCCCTTTTCACAAATTTTATTTCCCGTAAGCTGTACTTTAAGAACTCCTTCATCAATCAGACGGTGTTGAGTAATGTGCTGAAATCTCATTATTTCACGGTGATTCTGCCTCAAATTTAAACAATATAACCTCAGAAGCAGGGTGAACACAAAACATCCCATGATTCCAGTTCATTTTGCTTGTTTCCTGACTCTGCAGATCCTCTGGCTTGGATGCCACTGCTTTTATCTTCATTCACCAAGATCCCATCCTTCAATTTTCCGACCTTAGGTTCACACGCAAGCAAAGAGCATTCCCCACTCTCCCTTTCCTCTCGTACCCATCCGTCATATACCATCCCCCTAGAACTTCTTACCGCCTTCCATCACCTATCACCAACCCACTCCTCAACCCTCACTTCTCCAATCTAGTAGTATAAATCCCCAACCTCCTCCCTCTCTTCTTCACAGTTTCGAGCCAGAAACGCTACTTACTTGGATAGAGCTCAAGGCCCAGCACACGTTCGCCATCAGTTTACCCCCCATCCTCATCCGCATCATCGCCGAAGCCAGCGGGTCCTCTGAACGCCGGGTTAGATCTGATGCCCATGCTATCAAGAGACCTGTCCCAGCTACGACATGCAGCTGTTTGAACGAACATCTACCAGCGTGAACCTAGAGTTGACGCTGTAAAGAAAATTGACAATTGCATCACTGCCTTGATAGATGACAGCAGTTGTTTTGATAATAACGCCATCTCCAATACTCGCTTCCTCTTTCCTGAGTCCTCTCCTCCCTCTCCTGCCCTCACCTCCTATCCTCCCCTATCCCCCCTGTCCTCCTCCAGTACCTAGCCCAAAATCCATATTCCGTCAAAAGCAATCCCCTATCCCGTCCCAGACCAACCCAGCCACAAGCACCTACCCACCAGCAACCCCATATCCCATATCCCTGCTTGCGCTTTGAACCGTCAACAGATTTCCTCAGCAAGTGTACCTCCTTTCTTCCCACTTCAGTATTTACACTCGTAGGATCTTTATCTATCTTCCTACGGCGAAAAGCAGACATGCACACAGACACACAGATAGTCAGCCTCTAGTCTAGAAGATGAAGGGGAGACGAGAAGGAGCCACCAGGAGGATGAAGAAATAAAGGTCCTAGGAAGGAAGCAGTTCATGACATCTTTCTGGAGATTGTTTGCTTGCTGTAACAAGACCAAGACCAACATTGAGCATTACACTTTGTGATACTTACAGCGCAGGAAGCGACTTCGGAATTGCCGAGGGATCAAGGACACGAACGGAACGAATACACACACAGGGAATAAAAGAATCGATAAAAGTAAGGAAAGTATTTAAAAGATGCGTGTGTTCTGTTTCTTCTTCATTCATTTCTACATCAACAATTCTAGTCTGACTGCCTGGCTTTCTATCTCAGCACAGCACAGTACTGCTCACTCATCCACTACTCATCTTCTCTCTCAATTCTAATACTCTCTCTTCTTCTCTCTTCTCAACATGCCCACCAGCAAGCCGCATTCTCCCATCAGTCAACCAATCAATCCGTCGGACGGAACAAAACATGTATCCGTATCAGAAATAGGAAAACAAAGCCAGCAAAGCAAAGCAATCAAGCGATCAATCAATCAATCAATAATAGCACAGTCCGCGCACGCAATGCATGACACCCATCCATGCATGGTATCCATCTCCGGTATATGTAGTTGGACAAATCGATAAGCAGGCGACCACATGTGATGATGCCATCCTCCACTGTCCATTCTAATTCGCTTCAGTCTGTACTTCACCGTCTCATTCTCCCCTCACTCATCTGCAAGCCAAGCCAAGCCAAGCCAAAATAAAGTCGAATAGCAAGAGTGAGGATGACCAAGACAACGACCATCCTTCCAAGCGCCTGCCATGCCGATGAGAGATGGGATGAGATGAGTAGAGTAGAGCACTAGCGAAACCGCACGCAAAAGCCTGCCAAGAACCTAAGCAAGCAAAAAGTTTTGTAATCCAGGATATTAGAAGGACGTTGTAGGAGGAAGGTATGTAGCGAAGAGGAGACAGAAAGGCACCCATTGTATATTCGATCTGCGGTAGAGGGACAAGCGGAAATGATTCGCGAAAACCAGGAAGAGCGATAGAGCGACAATATGTACCAGTGATTCTGTATTGATAGAGTTTGAGAAGTAGTGTGAGAGTTCGACGTCGAGAGAAGAGGTGCAGGATGACGTGAACCTGGAAAAAGGAAAAAAGGGGGAGTTGTTCTCGGTTGGGGCGGGTGGATCGTGATAATTCTCATATGCGATCGTTCTCGTATGTGTAGTTTTTGTATTCGTGTTTTGTGAAGGGCATTCAGCCGTCAAAAGGAGTGTGGTCCAGGATTCCCGATCCAAGAATTTGGGTAATGAACAATCCGCCGTCAAGGGCAGGGATCGATAATGTGAAAGGCTAACTCAAAAGTATGCCGATGCAATATGCACGCCAATACGCCAGAGCAAATAGGGAAAAAGGTAAAGTGCATACCAATCTTTCGAAGACGGTAGCGAAGACAAGCTCATCGAATTCCAAAAGACGAGTGTCGAAGAAAGGTTGGCAGGTGTTTTCCATGCCGTAGATTGAACCAAACGCCAGAGATGCCAAAACGCCGTATCAATGCAGATATTAGTATGATACCATACGACGTGCATGCCCTCGATCCTGACTGAATCCTGGGGAGGCCATTCCTGTCATCATAAGGTCTCCACCAGTACTGCCACGGGATCGGTTGGGTGCAGTAGGGCTGTCGTCTATTTGTCCTTGTCCAAAGGCAAAAGTCTGTGCACGACCCAACTTGGTTCTGTTCTGACGAAGTCTTCCCATCTCCCTCTCGCAGGTATATGCATGCTCCTTGGCATCCATCTCTACGTAGTTCTGTGGAAAGCATCGACTTCTGTGTTCGGAAAAGAAAGTACTGTATCCCCCATCGAGGATGTAGACTTCTGGGTAGGTGAGCCTTGGGTATTGCTCTGCATTAGTAGAACGATCTTGTTTTCGAATGTGTCGAGCCATGATGGGTGCGCGATGGGCAGAGTATTCGCAGTGGAAGATTAGTAGCGTTTTGCCAGGTAGACTGGTTTCGAAGAGCTGACTGGCCAGGAGCTCCTTGTCATTGTAGTTGACAGCACCATCAATGTGGCCCCCTTCAAACTCGTACTCGAAGCGGCAGTCGATGATCATCCTTTGATCAAAGTTGGGATCAAACTTCCCATCCAGGACTTGAAGCAAAGTATCCCTTGTGATCCTGGGAATACTATCTGGTTGACCCTCCTGGAAGAAATGTGGTAGCACCGGTTGATGAAGTTCGTCAACATCCATGACAGTATGGAGATTGCTTGTCGGAATATCCTCCTTCTTTCCCTTCATTACATCCGCTGGGTTCTCGAACATGCTCAACGAACGACGGAATTGCTTTCTAGGCCGAATTAACGGATTAGAAGGCCTTCTAGTGTGATTGCCGATCGGCGAGCCGTTTCGAAAAGATATCCCATTCATGCTACCAAAAGGTTTGCTCTGACGTGGAGGACCCATGACCGAGACCGAAGGACTGTTGGCAGATTGTGGCCTTCTTTCCTGTGGGGGTGATTCCATGAAGCACTCTCCAAGTGACATCGAAGTCGTCGTCGACAACTTGCTACTTCCAGCACCAAAGCGGAAGGGAGGCAATTGGCTTTCGGGATTCCGAGGCAGCGAGTTCGTCGAGTAACCCTTCGTCCTGGTAAGGGATGGTCGGACCAGGATGGACTTTCTTCGCCTATAATATGATCAGCATATATGTCCTAAACTGGAATGTGTAATTCCCGTACTCGAGCCCATGTGGTCTGGGTGCGTCCAGAAATGCTGGACGAGGCGGAGATGAAGGCATCATATCCTCATTGACATGTCCTGGTGTTGGGGATTGGACTTCAATCTGCGTCGAAAAGTAGGGTTGTTTATGTGGCAGGGGCGAGATGTCCATCCTTTCTTCCAATGGTCCTGGGGAGGATGATGGTATCGGAGGAGTTGTGACACAGTCTAGAAAATGTTAACTCCAGCTCTACGAAGTATCCATCTGCCATCTTACCCCGACCATCAATTGTGCCAAACAAGTTCGAAGTGAAGAGGGACCTGCGGGGGGTAGGCAATTGAGGGCTGTGATCGTTAGCAGAGTCGGGAGAAGCACAACGAAAAGCATACCTCATATCAATGTGGAAATTCTGCGAAAGATCTGCTGCCAGACTTGCTGTAGGAGAGGATCCACGAACTGGCTTGATCTGGAAGTAATCGGGCTTGCTCGAGTAGTAATCCGGCTTGCTCGACCGCTTCATGCTGAGATCACGGAAGTTGAAAGCTCCAGGTCCAAATCCGCTATTAGATATATGTGAGTGAGGATGCGAGGTGTACATGTTATCCATTCCCCAGGATGGCATGAAGGAGGGTTGCTGCATTGCAGCTAATGGTGATGAAGCCTCCATATTGATGTGTGATAAGGTTGGAGTAGGTGCTACTGTTGCGAGTCGTTGTACAATCAATTGCACTTCCAGAGTAGTTCCACTGCAGGGGATTGTTCTCGAGGCAATTGCTGACGACGGATCGAGGTATCTCAATTAGGTCGATTTGGACGATTGGGGAGGAGAATCCAATTGTCGAAATGGTACCAGAAGCGAGCTCAGTAGAGTCCTTCCGTAGAAAGATGCCGATGGAGGAATTACAAGACTGTCTTAGACATCGAGAGACCTAGAGATCGAAAGTCTGAGACACCAATGCTTCGCAGAATTCGGTCTTCGATCGTCTGGGTATGTCGTCGTCGACTTATCGAAGTTGACTCGAGGGGCCGGTGGCGTATCTATCGTTTCCTGTAGTTAGTATGCCCGTGGTCGAGTTGGAGGTGATAGAATTGACATGCGAAAGGCGGGGAGGAGACCTTTCGAATGTGAATACTGCTCCAACTGTCGAGGGATGAGGATGAGAAGTAGAGAAGACGACGGGGAGTGTCGTGAAGATAAAAGCAAAGGTAGGTCGAGGTCAGGTCAGGTCAGGTCGACAGGGCCACGGGCGGGTTGGCTACTGAAGAGGATGCCGGACCTTGCCTTGGTGCTGGTGGAGCGACCGTGGGTTGGGAGGGGAGGGGGGGGGGGGAGGGATGATGTGATGG
>JGI24512J20087_1000353_pt1 | contig 24258 bp, 23 predicted proteins | sample LinPmetageLP35_FD_20087 | JGI IMG/M metagenome (IMG submission 20087) | reverse complement strand
GATACTTACCTTCGCCATGTCGACGGTAACAATGGGGAGTCGAGGGTTCATACCAGACAAGGATCTTTGATCGACCCGCCACGACCTGACTCAAGGCGTGGTGGATCTGTAGCCGGAGACTCAAAGAAAACTTCTGGGCAAACGTCTGGAGTCGCGACACCCAACGGGCATTTCAAATCTCCGCCAGCCAAGTCGCCGCCAGCCATCCCTCCTCCTCAGCAAGAGAAGCCTAAACGTTACGGAGAACGCCCGACTTGGTGGCTAGACGTGCTCTCCCCAACGGATGCTGAAATGAAAGTTCTGTCTAAGACCTTTGGAATCCATCCTTTGACTGCAGAGGATATCATGATGCAAGAAGCTCGGGAGAAAGTGGAGTTGTTCCGAAACTACTACTTCGTGAACTATCGCTCGTTCGAACAGGACATGAACAACGAGGACTTCCTTGAGCCTGTTAACATGTATGTTGTGGTATTTCGCGAGGGAGTCATTTCCTTCCACTTCTCCCTGACCCCACATCCTGCAAATGTTCGACGCCGTATTCGTCAATTGAGCGACTATTTAATTCTTTCCTCTGACTGGATCTCCTACGCCATAATCGACGACATCACTGATGTGTTCGCCCCTCTGATTCAGAATATTGAGGACGAGGTTGACGATATTGATGATGCAATTCTGAAGCTTCACGCACCCACGAAGGATGACAAACAATACAACGAGAAGCAATCAGAAGCAGGAGACGGTACGAGTGGTGAGAGTGGCGGTGATATGCTGCGACGTGTTGGTGACTGCAGAAAGAAAGTCATGGGGTTGTACAGGCTGCTAGGCAATAAAGCAGACGTTATCAAGGGTTTTGCAAAACGATGCAATGAGCATTGGGAGATTGCTCCGCGAAGCGAGATCGGACTCTATTTGGGCGATATCCAAGATCATATTGTTACTATGACCGGGAATCTATCCCACTACGAAAAGTATGCTCGCCGCCCTGAATGTCTCTGCACATGCTAACAGATACAGGATCCTGGCTCGCTCCCATGCAAACTACCTTGCCCAAATCAACATCCGCATGAACGAGAGGCAAGAGCAAACCGCCGATGTCCTCGGAAAACTAACCGTTCTGGGCACGATCGTCCTGCCCATGAACATCATCACAGGTCTCTGGGGTATGAACGTCTGGGTCCCAGGTCAGGAGTACGAGGGCGACTTGACGTGGTTCTGGTGCCTTACAGCAGGGCTACTTCTCTTCGGAATGAGCTGCTTCTTTACTGCCAAATGGCTGTACAAAATTGTCTGAGCTGGGTGATGTACATACGACAGAGAAAGGGATTCATGTTTGATTAGAAGATTGGGCGGGTGATAAATTTGTACATATTTGGGGGATGCGTAGATTGGATACACGGAACGGTTTATGGAATATCGACAGACTTGGATTTGGACTTGTGAATGGGCAGAGGTAACAGGATATATAAGCAACAATAACATACGAATTTCGCAGCTCTTCAGGTCTTTATGTTCCCTTCACCCTGCGACATGTTATGCATTGGAGTTTATGGCTATGCCAGGGTCAGCAAAGCCCCCGCATATGATGATGCACATCCACGTTCTCCCCGAGAAAGCACTTCAGGCTGCTTCAGCATGGACCCTACCTATAACACCAGTGGATCCCTAGGATGATCTTGGGTCGTCCGCTGACTGAGCTTGAATCGTCAAAGCGTACCTCTTTGAGAAGAGCTTGCGGTGCGAGGGTTACCACATGCGCCAAGTTGATTAAGATCGGCTATAAGTCTCTATATCAGTCTCGCTATCTCTTGCTGCAGACTCGATTCTGTCAGAGATCAAGCAAGTTGGGAGGTAATAAATAAAGCAAGAGGTGAGAGGGTTGTGGAGGCAACGATGATGGCAGAGGAAGCGGATGGACTGCAGGCGATTTGCCATGTTAAACATCTGTCACTAAACATTCATGTCGCACCAATGTCGATATATGAGTTTAGGAAATGGTATGGAAGCACTCTCTGTGCGTGTGATTTGTAGGATCCCGGAATTGGAGGCGTGCTCAACTGCTGTTTGTTGGAAAGAAAGGGGCTCAAGCGAGACTTGCTGAAGAACAATGAAAGAGAAAGATTCCCAGAACAACAAAATAGTTTGCACTCAACGAGCCTGCAAAAATGAAAAAGAGAAGTTCTTGTTCTAGAGAACTAAATGGCAAAACTCACAGATTAATCGCGGTGAGGCGGAAATCAATCCGACCGAGAAGCGATCAATCTGACAGAAATCATGAGCTTGTCATGATTTTGGAGAGGCATCACCGTGACGTTACCGTGTACATGAAGACCAAAATATCTTATTTGGCTAGAAGTAGTTGATAAATATTTGCATACGATCGCGCAGGTGAATGGTGCAGGATTAGGTAGATGGAAGGGGAAGGCACCTTTGCAAGTGGAGGGCTTGGAATGGAAACACATTTAGAACGTTACATAGGTCATGATGTGAACTAGTAGACAAATAAAGTTAGTAGCATCAAATGTTGCTAAACTTGGTGTTGTCATACACTTCTGCTGTTGATAATAATGTATGGGAATCTCATTCTTGAAAAATTGTCTTTTGGCTGAGCTGAAAGTGTTTTGGAGAATATACACATGAGATCTATCAGGATCTACCGTATAGATCAAAAACTATCCAAACAAACTTGATCGTCACGAATCATAGGCAGCCAGAGACTTGAGAACAGATCTTATTGGATAGATACAGTTCCTTTACCCAAGCTCTATCATGTCTCTGGGTAATCTGCTGGAGACCTCACAATATGGCATGCGGGTGAGACTGTGGGAAAGTTTACTTCGCGCGTAAAGGTGCGAATAGCAATATCCATTATAGTGCTGGGTGCAATCTGTATATCCTCCATGTAATTATGAGCGATGCCACGTGCAGAATTCCAGTCGTTGCTCTCCGTCGAGCTGGTCTTCCCTTTTGTTGACATTGGAACAGTCACGTGAGCGTTAGCGAGGGGTCACCTGTTCCTGGCAAGGAAAGCTACATGAAGGAGAGAAAGTGGGAGCAGACAAGCAAATGTCAGATTATCAAGTCGAATAAATGGACGCTTCATGCTACTCTGAGTGGCAAATCCGTACTATCTGCCAGATCATGTACTTCCAGCCCTTCGATGACGACTCCCTTCACGCGTTCCAAGAACTCTAACACTTCCGCTTCCAAGTGAAAAGCTTCGTTATAGCCAGCACTAAGGCAGAGCATCCCATTCCAAGATCCTAAGAACGCTCCGATTCCAGTCGAGTACTCAGCACCCATGACCCATGGCTCCATTACCTCGAATGGGCCTTGCTGCGGCTGTACAATACGATCCACGATTCCCATACTCGAAAGCGACACCGAAGGGCTCTGATTTGGTGCGGGAATTTCGGCAGAATCAACTGGATACTCTGGAGTGACGGCATTGAATAAAGATGGGACGATACTTAGATAATCAGCATCGATGGTGGCGTTGTGATAGAAGTTCCGGACTTGATCGAGAGTAGCGAGGAACTCTTCTGGTGTCTGTGCCGTGGAAGTCATCGACTCAGCCGGTACAGTGAGGTCAACGACCAGATGGTTGGCGGATACACAGTGATACACAGAGGCGGCATGGCGTGGCTTGTGATATGGAGGTATACAGCAGTGTCGAAGGTTGACGAGTGAGTAGCTGAAGTATCGACCTTGACGTGCTTGGCTAATTTTTGGCTGCAGGTCACGTACTGCTAGGGCGATAGCTGCGTGGAAGACTTGAGTGACGGTTGCTTGGAGAGCTTTCGTCTTCGCCAGAACACACTTGCTTTCTCGAGACGAGAAATGAATCGCGGCACGTTGGGAGTTCCCCGGTAGCGAAGCGTCCGAAGAGAATGGTAGGCTGATGACTTCAGCTCCCGATCTAGCGGAGTTGTTAATGGACTGCACCTTGGTGAGCTTCGACTTTTGGTCGAGGCTTGGAGATTGTGGAATACCAGCTGCAGTTCGAAGAGGAGGTGATAAATTACGATACTCATCCCCGAATTCAATTGGAGGTTCTGTTGCTGCTTCGAAGGCTGCTGCAGCATGATGAAGAAGGCTATTGAGTAGCATGAGAGTGCCGATGCCATCAACAAGATCATGATGACTTCGGAAAAGAATGTCTCTTCTGAAGCTTTGTTCCTCTGATGAACAGTCTTCTGGCGGAACAATCAGATATAAAGTTGCGTAGCGCCCAGCAGGAGGATCAGTGTTCGCGAAGCCCTTGCCAGTCTGGCCATTCTCGACCAGTTGAAAGGTCTCAGACATCCAGTCATCCACTTCTTGCGCATCCCTCAGCGTTTTGTACACTTTCTTGCATCTTTTGGTTCGATGATCATACTCCACGGGTGCTGCAAGGGTTGGATGGGAATGCCTGAGTTTCTTCCAAGCCCAGCGAAGAGCATTTTCGACACGCGCATCGAGATCAATGCCTTCTGATGCAGACGATCTCGAGACTGAAATTCCACTAAATGCTGTAATTGCAAAGTATGTATGTCCTGTCGCCTCGTATGTTTTGGCCATTGAAGTATAAAATTGCTCGGCCTCATCGATGTGTCTTTCGTACCGACCTGGAGATACCTCTCGCCAGAGAAGTTCGCTATAGGAGTCCATCATCGACTACTTGGTAACAAAAGACAACAAAAGATATCTCAAACACCTTCACGTCGACTATTGATGAATTGGAGAAAACAAAGGTGAATTCCGAGCCCGTTTTCAGAGTTGCCTTCTGCCTTTTTGCAAGGAGATGCCTTTGAATGGGAGAAGGTTCCGGTAACACAGCAGCTAGTCAAAGTATACCTAAATGGCTTTATTTCGGCAGTGTGATCGGGTGACCATAATGTTTCGTGATATGACTTGACGAGGTTGAGAGAATACTGTTGATTTTGATATCCGGTTCAAACGGGCCGTGATCGCGAAAAATGGATTATGTACCGACGTTTTCCCGATCAGCCACGTTTGCTCACATCGAGTCTTAAATCGATGGGGAGTTGTGCCTGTTGATCTCCTGGGCTCCGTCAAAGCCGAAATTCTTGTTGATTTCACTGGACATGTGCGTGTTTCGGGGCGTGATGCAATCGTGAGCCGCTTGGCAGCTATGACTGATTCGGATCACTCGATAGCCTCCACATGTCATATATGAAGGATTGATGAAACACAGAGCTCCTATCTGACCAATGCTTGCTGATTCGATCCAATTCGGGATTTCAGCGTTCAATAGAGTACGGTAGGGAATTTCTCCGGAATACGAGGGCAACAGGTCCGCTCAGATATCCAGAGGATTGACTCCGAGCCGGTGTAAATCGCAGGCAGCAATAGCACACGTTTGAAACGGCATCAGACAGGAAATAGAAAGGAACTTGGTTGACCTGAACATATGAGGGGAATTGACCGGTCTCCCCTCGTATATCAATCTCTGGATACCTAAGGTAGCGAAGGATGATGATACCTTGAGCAATTTCTGCACGTGAAAGACCGTCGGGGAGTTTCTTAAATGCTGACCTAAACGAGAATCAAGGATGATGCCAGATCTGCGGACTGGATTGGCGATGGAGCGAATACAGGCGCCTTGCTGGTATGCAGATATCGTAAGTGGGTAGATAAGGAGAGCAAAGTCGCCTAGGAGTTCTTCCAAGGTTCGGCCCAGTTCTGAGGTAAGTTTTGAGTAATATCATGTGACCAACACGGCTCGTCCGATCGACGCTAGCGCGAACTCCTCTGATGACAATCATTCTCAATGAATGCTTTCAATCATCGTCAAAACCATCCGCAAAGCTTCGACTTGTGTACTACTTGCAGCAAAGTCACGTCTGAAGTCTGGAGAGCCTCAAAAGCGGCGGAGAGCTGAAGCTGAGAACGACATATCAAGCCCATGGCCCAGGCTGCGGTGTAACCCTCCATCACAAGCCGTGTGGGCGACCAAAAGGCACCCTCAAGTTTTTCTTTTTTTCTTCTAGTTGCCCCTGCTTTTGCTCAAGCTTCTTCCGTTTTCTTCTCGCCTTTGATCTTTCACGCTTGGTTCTGGAGCTTTCTGTTAACTGTTGCTTTCGCTGAGGCCACCACTACGGCGGAATCACAAAATAACCAGGTCCATATTGTATTCCCGATAGTTTGTGATTTTGCCCCAGCTATCCCCCTGCTATCTCTCATAAATTTGTTGGGCTGCTTGCAGCACTATCATTTGTGAGAGAGCATTGGTGGCGCCTTTAGCTGTCTCATATGTGGCAATCGATCTTTTTGGTCGGCGCTTACAACTGTCCCGCAGAACCCTTTACCACCCCTTACATATGACGTTCGGCAAGGTTACTGCCCATTCTACCTGTCCGGCGATTCTCCCAAGTGAAATTGCGTGCAAGGTGCGGTCTTGTAAAGACTCGAATCAATTGCCAGAGCCTGTTCAAGTTGGCCTCAGTCGTCACTCATGAAATGTTCGATGGTCCACCTTCTTTCCCATCCATCACGAAATCAACGAGGCTGGGATATGTACCGTCCTGATTCTACGCCATCCCCTACTAATTAGGACATCGTGAGACATCAGCTGCGGCGTTTTTCGGCTGATCTACTCGCACAGCCATGATGTTGCTGTACTCAACCTGATTCACGTGCAACGTGATTGGAGTCGAGGGGCTCAGCCGCCCGGAAAATGATGAGACTGCCTCCAACTGGTACAGTGGCTATGCTACTATGACCCGAAGGTCCTTGGTAGTCTTCTGGTGCGGCTGTATATGTATGTTCGTTTCTCCCCCGGGTCTCTTCAATCTAGTTCTTACCAATTCTAATTTTTTTTTATCTTCAGCCAGCAACAACAGCGAGGACATTCAGAGGCGACAAAAGGAAGCCTGGATGGGCGTGATATTTCTGCGTCCTTGCCAAGTTACCCTAGTCAATGACGGCCCTAGTATCCTCACGCAACCTCCTGGTCATTAGTCGAGTCAGAAGGAGATCGCGACACCGACAGTCCGAACGCACGTACGCCCTGCTTCGCAGCAGTACCCTTATCGTGACCGGTCTGGAACTGGATCACCTCTCGCGGCTTGCCCTCGACGACGACATGGATTGCCCTGTAGCGCGTCCTATGGTTGACAAGCGAATGAAAATGTTTCGGTTATGGGCATCAGAAAAGGGCGGATTCGGCGGCAATCTGGGAACAAGGCAAACAAGTACGTGGCAAATCGCACGACTCTCCATTCGGTCGATGGATGCCATAGGCTGGATCAGAAGATAGGTAACGGATTGTCCAACCAGGCTTGAATTATCGTTCGATTTTCTTGCTGCAATGGAGCGATTTCAACCAAGGTCGTCAGCAGCCAAGGTACGGTCGTCCTACTTCTGGTAACAGCCATGGTTCGCATCCTGAAAGAGCCTCATGGAGCTTGGTTAACCCGATAGAAGCTGAAAAGATGATAAGGCCAAATCGAGGCCCAGTCGTCCTCATCATTTTCAACACCATTCAATCATACCACGACATTGAAGCTCCCACGATCCTGAAATTTCACAATGGCTCTATTCAGTGTGGAAGATAAAGCCTCGAGAGTTGAACTGTTTGAAGACCGCTATGAGCTCGAGCCTCATAGCCCTTCAGAGTCTCAGAGCAGTTGGAGCACTGAGCAAAGTGGGATCACATCAGGGTTTGCTTCCCGGGACCTCCAGAATTCGTTCGCAGATGCTAACCAAGCTCTTCAGACGCCGCAGACTCCACCCACATAAATCTTCACAATGTCGTCTTCTTGCTTGGGTAGCAGTCGATCGCAACGCCCATCCGTGGGTCAACAAAGCCCAGCGTTGCACCTGCCCAATGTCTGGCTGCGGGCTTCAGTTCCCATCGCCTGAGTTCATGCATATGCATTTGAAGACATCTTCATGCCTTTCGAAAAGCACCTACCACTGCTTGGAAATTGGCAAGGAAGTGCGTGTTGGGAAATGCGACTCCTCTGGATGCCAGGAATTGAAAGGTCGTCTCGTGAGTGCGATGAGCTCTTCAATTGAGTCGGTCAAGCGGCGCCTGTCAGGACGCCAATCAAATACCCCGCCGTCGACTCAGACGTGCTCCGATGAAAACACCAATGCCGCAGAGTTTTCTGTGGGAGAATCCATGCCACTATCCGAGATGTCCTCGAGTAACCAGGCGCACCTACTGGAGCTAGAGACCCCGGTCGGCAATATGTCGCAAGTGAGATACGAGATGGATGACCGTCCTGTTCCAATCGAGCTCTGCTCTACACCAGATTTCCGTCATGAGACGAATAGTTTTCCACAGGAAACCATCCCTTCAGTTCATTCATCCGACGGTCAGGACCCTCTCTGGTCCCGGCAAGACAAGACGTACACATATACTACCCCAGAGGCGCAGAGTGCCATCGAAAGCCATCATTATACAGCACCGAAATGTCGGAACACGCCATCGCAGTCAACAATCCACACCAAAAATGGATCCACTGCGCGACCATGGTCCTTGGAGACGGACTATCGCCAAACAAGACCCGTAGAGCTATGTGCAGATCGAAACCTCTCTCGAAGTTGTCAGTCTGGCCCGATGCTTTCGAAGTGGTCACTGTTGTCGGCATACAATTCAGAAGGCTTTCAACAATCATATCCGGGGAGCCAAGTCCATAATTGTTTTCGAATGGGATCATCTACATGCCGTGACCAGGACGTTTATTCCCACACGCAGCACTCCGTACCATATCCATATCACTCCGACTTCAGCGAGAAGATGGTCGTTGAAGACTCTACAAACTCATCCAATCTTGACGACATGTCACTTGCAAGACACAGTCCGCGATCCACATCAAATAGCAGCACAGGATCCGATCTGAGCCTTGATGCTTCCCTGTTTTCGCGTTGCTCGGGGACGTCCACTAGACAAAGTTCTTCTGGAAGCGACAAGTCTGCTCCGGCCTTTCATGATCAATCTCCGTTCTTCGAAGAAGACTCCACAATGTTTGAAGAGCCTGAATCTATGGAGGAACCTGTAGCATCCACGTATTGTGGCCAGGAATACCATCATGTCTGTCAAGATCTCAGACGCTTCGATACTGCTGGCGTAAGCATTGACAATTACGTCACGCCCGGTTGCTATCTTTCGGACTTCAATCTGAATAGGTGAGCTCTTCCGTTTCCAGATACCTTTGCCCAAATACTGACACAATCTAGTATTAACATGCCGAATCAACTACACAGCACCCACGAATCGACCATGTCGAGCTCAATGCTCAGAACTTCAGAGTCTCCAGCACCACGTAGGGACCGAATATCTGAGGTACCCTCATCATCTTCGACACCCCCTTTCAGTATCTTATCCTTGCCTCAACAAGCATCATTTGTTCCATCACCACAACCTCTGATGCCAGGGAAAGCATATTGCAGGCATTGCCAGATAATATGCGACAGCTCCAACCGCAGCCGGCATGAGAGAACTTGCAAACAGAATCATGGTATCACAGACAGACGCCGCATAGCCTGCCAATATCCCGGATGTAAGTCCACGTTCAATCGGAGAGACAACCTCCTTCAACATCAACGGGCCAAAGAACACATCGCGGTCGAAAATGTTGAACTCAAGTTCTCCTTGACACCCAAACCCGGATCACCCATGTGGAATATGGCCATGCAGACCTTGGGACAGCAACATGGTCGGAGTGAGGTCGAGCAGCAAGGAGAAGACTTCTGGATGGACATTGATGGTAATGGAACCTAGAGTCAAAGCAAGGCTGACGATTGTGGGGGTACTCTGAGAAGGGATCTCGTTGCTGCGTAGAGTCGCGCGACTTGAGACTCGATGCCATCAATTGGCTAGCACTTAAGAAGGACGATGCTTTCTGTTTCGCTTTTTTCCAATCACATATTACTTGGCACATTCTTTCTACGATCTTTTTTATGATTCTTTGGTGTATGTAATGGCTCAAGTTACGCCCGGGGCAACAAGGAATTTTAAAATTCACAGCTTCTGTATACTACCTTCATATCATCTGACTATCGTATTTGAACAATTTGAAATACAAGTGCAGCAAGCATTGTCCATACTTCGGAAATCTGAGGCCAGAAAATCAGCTTCGAAAGTTGCGCGATGGTGGAGTGCGGCCTAGCTTATTCTTCCAGCATTCTAATTTTGGATCATCCCACGTCCTCCGCATGAGCAGACGCTGATTGGGTACCGAGTTCCACACCCCCGGTACCTCGCTCGTCCTGGTTTCGAATGTGTACGACAAGCAAATGTTCAAGGAAGTCTTTACCAAACGATTAGGATGATGAAGGCAACCGGATTGGAAAAGCAACAACGACTAAAGTCTGACAGGAAGAAGGACGAGGACTGATGGTAAACGGCTCTTCAAGATGATGATGTCGCAGGACGCATCTATTCTTCATTTATGGCGAGGGTATATAGCCTTTACTGAAATTCAAAGATCAATAAATAAGGGCACTTCGAACCAAGACAATCAAGAATCTTACTCACACAACAAACCAAATCAACAGCTGAAGAAGCAATCTTCATATCTGACCTGCATCAGATTCAGCTCCTACCATTCAAGATGTCAAGCAGCAACCAAACCAAGTCAGTTGCTTGGCTTCAATGCCATACCCCTATACCTGACTCTTCTCAACCCCATAACATCTGGAACTAACACGAACAGTCATCAAACTCTTTTCTACCACACCCATCTACCACCCACACGCACACCACTCACGAACACGAATCTCCACCAGCTTGGTACAGTCCAGAACCTCCCAATCTATCTATCGAATCCGCGAAGGTTTGAGAGGGTTACGCTAGGTATCCCGACACACGATTCACGAAAAGGTGGCGCAGAAATGGTTCAAGACTGGGAGAAGAGGTGGGAACTTGCGAGCAGTAGTAATGGCAGTGCCGGGTCTCAATAAAGCGGGCTTGAGGATGAAGAGGGATGGTCATCTTTAGAAGATTCTTGTGGACAGCGGCGGTGTTTGCGGGATTGGAAGGTTCTTGTAATTTTCAATGTGAGGAAGGGGTGACGGGGCGGGCGGCTTCGTCACAGTTAGCGAAAGGCAATAAACAAAATTTAGCGAACCGAGCCCCTGAATCTTAGCGAACAAATCATTTTACAGCGTGCTTGGTAGAATGAACCCACGTTTAGAGGCTTCGTTATTAAAATCTAGCGATCTTGCCGAAAATGACAAGGTTCGGAAATAATACCTCCCTTGTTTGCGGCAATCATGGCTTTTTGGCATGGGATTCTGGGCTCTATGGCATTCAGCTCCTTAGCAGTGGCATGCGAATTGGACTAACTGGGAGCTAGGAGACATCTGTGCGGCGTAGAGGTCGCGTGGCGCGGGTCTTGTATGCACGCTACCAGCTGTACCAACCCGCTTGGGAAGGTATGAAAGATTCGCTTCACTCATGGCCAGCAACAGTAAGTCTGGACCTGGATTCGACGAATAGGTATCCTGCCCTTGGGAATTCAAAGTTAGGGCACTATTGCTCGAAAGTTCGCTCTGAGGAACGAATTGATCCATTCAGCTACAGTCTTTCAGCCGCAAAGCACTTCGCGAGTTGGTGCATTGCAATCCTGGGGTTAGCCTCATCAATAAGGTAGCATGGTGGTGTCTCTCACTCAATATTTACATGACCCTTTCCCAGGTTAAAGAATCCTCGGATTTCCCAGGCATTTTCGTTCACTGCCATACTTTTCTCGAAGTTGTATGAAGAATTGTTGTTTCGCTCCATGATGCTTCATCAACTCACAGCCGCACTTCTGGGCGCCTTGTACATTGCTTCTGCGCAGGCGATGCCAGGAGAACGTCTGGGGCGCGCTGTTTGCAACAGAGATAATTGTCGTCGTGCCGTAAGAAGGCCACTCTTTCTCTCATTCCCCTTCGGCATTTAATACATGGCACAGGTTATCGCGAACTCAGCACACCCTTTTCCATCCTCCGCAAAGAATGACTGCTCTTCATTCTTCCGGAAAACTGTCACCCTGGTCGTCACGTATGCCTTCCAATACTTCTGGATATAATCCATATCTAGGATCTAACAAACGAACAGGATTACTCGGATTATTGTATCAACAAGCACGGGAAACCCTACTTCAACTATTCGATCAAATACCGCAACTGCCACTTCTATCTTCATGGTCGTCGTAACATCTACCTCGACTTCCACAGTCACAATCTCGTCGACTTCTACTGTGACATTGTTTTCTTCTGTTTAGGTCACGTCTGCTCCAGTATTTACCAGCACTGTGATCGATGTCAGCACTGTAACATCGCAAACCACGATTATCCAGATGAAGAAAAGACAAGATGCGATCATCCCACTCTGAAATAGAGGAAAGCCAGCCATACAAGACATGGTTCTTGTCTTGAAGGTGAGAGCTCGAGATGGTCTGGCCGTGATACAGCCAGCCCTTGCTTTTGACATGTCGTCACAAGCCACATGAGCTTGAATTGATCCTACACATAGCGAGAATAAGCATAGACTCAGAAGTTATTTGATCTTTATACTATCTAGAGACAATTCATAAATCATGTCTACCTTGTGAATTTAATGGGTTCATCACAGAAGGCTTCGAGGTCTTCTGATAGCCCTGATTCCCACACTTAGCTTCTGAATTTTGAAATTTCTCCAGACTTCAGACACAAACTCAGATCCCCAACATCTCCCAAGAAGACAGACGCATTCTACCACCATACCACATCGCATTTCAATCTGCTACTACATTACGCAAGATGTCTGCCAATTCTAGGTCAGATCATCACAGAACCACCGTTGAAGACTTTGTGCTGAACCACCATGTCATCCCGAAGAAGTTTCAAAAGGTACGATAGATATCCATCCGCTCCACATCCTCTACATTTACGACCAGTCAAACCTGATGGACATTATCTAATTCAGAAATACGTAATTCCCGCCGAGATCGAACTTGGCCACACCATCCTCTCCTCCATCAAACAACACTAGATCAACAACCCTTCCACCCCCTCTCCCGCCTCCTCCGGCCGCCAATTCGGCACCGCCGTCAACTCCGAATGCCAGAGACTCGCGAGTCGCGTTGTTGGGGGAAAGGAGGAGTTGATATGGACGGTCAAACTCTGCAGGAATCTCTACACGGGCAGATATTGGGAGCTGGGAGAGGCGTACGACGAAGCCACGGATGATCTGTATGACATCGAGGTGGGCATCGAGGTCGAGTATAGTTGGTGGAGGAGATCTACGGTCAGATCCGGGAGATGAGAGTTTGCAACAGGCATGGTGGTTTCTGGGAGGCTGTTCTGGAGGTTTTGCTTGAGAAGTAGGGTTAGGTTGGAGTATTCGAACCGCAATCATACCACCCACCTTACCAAACTTTCAAACCGCTTAGAATGATATGGGCTGGCTTCGTTCCAGCTGAAATACTGTAAGCAGCGACTTCGGCTGAGCTGAAGAGGCAGGTAAGATTCGCGAAGAAGGGAAAACAGCTCAATAAGCCATGCCATATTGTTCGGCCAAGGCGCAGGTACAGGTGCTAGTGTACGCCCGAGATCACTTTATATGGTGGCAGAACTTCAAGCTTGTTGTGTATCGCGAGGACCTAGTTAGAATGTGGTGAGTTTTGTCTGGAGGGGTAAGATGCCAAGCATAAAGATTGCAGCTGAACTGAAGATGCAGCGTCGTACGCGAGATGAACACGCCGGAGCATAAATTGCTGACCGACAAGATGTGGGGATATATCCATAGCATAAAGGCTCTTGAGATCCTCTTTTTTCAATGATCCTGATAATAAGTTCTATCCCACTGCCAAATCAGGCGCTTGTCACCCATCACCGACACAATGTTCTTCCCCCTCCCTCAACTCTTCCTCATCTCATCACTAATAACCACCGCCCTCTCCACCTCAGCAATAACAACCCGCTATTGGGACTGCTGCAAACCCTCCTGTTCCTGGCCCTCTAAAGCACAAGTCTCCTCCCCCGTCCTCACCTGTAACAAGAATGACAAATGGCCCCTCAGCGGCGTCGATCCGAACGCCGTCTCGTCATGCGACGGAGGCGATGCGTATGCATGTAGCAATATGGGACCGTGGGCTGTAAATCCAGATCTGGCGTATGGGTTTGCGGCGGCGAGGTTGGCGGGGTTGGGGGAGTGGGATTGGTGTTGTGCTTGTTATGAGTATGTTCCGCTTCCCCGTCTTGAGACCCTCGAAACATCGAAAGCAAAACACGAAATCCAGGACATATATATTGACGGAGTGTATGTGTAGACTCACCTTCACGTCCACGTCCCTAGCCGGCAAGAAAATGGTCGTACAAATAACCAACACAGGCGGTGATCTCGGCTCAAATCACTTCGATCTCGCCATGCCTGGCGGCGGCGTCGGTTGGTTCCCACAAGGCTGCGCGAAACAGTTCGATAATGCGTGGATGGGAAATCAGTATGGTGGGTACACGGATAGAAACCAGTGTTATATCTTGCCTGAGGGCATGTTTAGAGATGGGTGTTTCTTCCGCTTTGATTGGTTCCAGAATGCGGATAATCCGAATGTGGAGTGGAGGGAGGTGAGTTGTCCGAAGGGCTTGGTGGAGAGGAGTGGGTGTGGGAGATGGAGTTAGGGGCGGGAGATTGGTACTTTCTGGCAGGAGATGGAAAAGCTGGAGGAGAGCGTGGATGCAACGAGTCAGGTGTTGCTGAGAGATGTGAGAGATGTGAGAGAACTTGGCATAATTTAGTGAGAAGTTCACTCGGCTTCGAGCCTGTTCTACGACTTAAAATACGAACATCTGGCAGAAATCATGACTGTAACGGAATCGCATAGACATAAATGAACGAGCACCACAGTATCAACACCTTGGACCGGAAAGTACTATGCCAGAAAATGATATATAGATATGTACGATCAGATAGAAAGTTTAAACAAAAACCAGCTTGAGTAACGCTTATTCCTGGGCAGGTGGTACAAGTACCGTTGAGCTACCCGAGATTAGCACAGGTCAAATTATTTCATCATCAAACTTACGCGCTCTCGCCATTATCCTTCTCATTCTCCTTCCACTTCTCAACATCAATGACCTGTCTTCCATGCCAATTGGTCATGATACTCTCTCCCTTGGATCTCAATCTCAACTGATACCAATGCGGCAAGCCTCTCAAGAAAGTCAATGTCGAGCCAAAGCCAGGAATGATGACCTGCCCACTATGTCCTGCAAGAACCTTCTTGACAATAGCCTCAGCAACAGTCTCGGGCTCGAGAGTTGGGACCAGGAATTTCGAGTCGTTATTATAGCCTTGGAAGAGAGGAGTTTTGGTGTAGCCTTGGTTGATGACCACTGTGCGGACCTTCGGTGCACCATAGCGAGTCTTCAATTCAGCTGTGAGACCTTCATGGAAGGATAATGCTGCAGCTTTCGAGGCGGCATAATCTGTCATGTTTGGAACTGTGACATAAGCTGCGAAAGATGCAACTGTCACGATCATGCCGTGATTCGCCTTGACCATAGCCGGGACGAATTCCTTCGCCATCCAGTAATGGGCTAGAGTGTTGACGTCGAATGTGAAGCGAACATCCTTCTCTGTGGCGTCAAGGATGTTCTTTCCTCTAGCTACGCCAGCATTGTTGATGAGAATGGTAGGCTCTCCGACATTCTTCCGGACTTCGGCTGCCACAGAGGCAATGGTCGCGGGAGATGTGATGTCGCACTTGTAATAGTAAACGTTTGATGCTGTGTTTCGTTAATCTCTGCAAGATGAACCCAAGTCGTGAACCAGACTTACGAGCTTCAAAAGTCATGGGAATGACATCTAGAACCACAACCTTGATGCCCCTCTCGGCCAACAGCTTTACCACATTCCCACCAATACCTCCCGCACCACCAGTAATCAACACAATCTCCTTGTTCCAGTCATATGTATCTGCGGTCCAGTTGTCCAAGACGCCCGCGTCGAGGTAGTTGGATGCCCAACGTGCGAGCCCAAGGAAGAAGAGCTTCCGGATCCGAGAATATGCTGTTTCGTGGAGGATCGCAAGGTCGGAACCTTTCTTTGTGTAGCGTGCGAGGAGGAGGAATGCGATCGTGAAGGCTGGGTTGAGAGCGGTCTTCTTGATGAAGCGACCGATGGGATCACTTGTCAGACCTGCACTAGTTAGCAAGTCGCCCTCATAGATAGCACTGGAGACGGGCGCTTAGGTACGGACCTTCTCGAGGGAGCCAGCCATTATGCATAGGCATCGTGAAGTGCTGTCGTCCTCAATATCCAGATAATGGAGGGTTGTCCTATTATGGTTTGTTGACTGTCGCTGATATGGATGGTTGAAGATGTTCTGATGAGGGACACTCAATAGCTTTGATGGAGTCGGGAGCAAGGGGAGAGAGGAGAGAGGTCTGATATGTAGCAGGCCATGCCCAGCCCCAGGTCTTCTCCGCATCACATCGCCGTCTCGGCCCTGCTCCTGGCCTGCCAACTCTATTTGGACCGCATTCGTTTCTCCCATGTGGTCGGGTTTGGGCCGAGGTGCTAGCTCAAACGCGGGGTAGCTAGCCGGAGCCAAGCCGCTGGCTCCATCCGGACAGGGCCATCAATGACCGGTGTGGCTCAATCAATCACGAGAGTCCAGCGTCCCAAAACTTTATATTTTGGATCATTGACTAAGTACTCGACTACCCACGCCTCATTCTTCTCTATGTGTGTTTGTAGTATGAGGCTGTTTCATTCATAGGCTCTGACCCTTCTCCAATCTCTGAGTTGTTTGACGGAACTCCCCGCAACTCCAAAGATTCATGCCTTCAGCATGACAGACTCATCCGATTGCCGACGATTGGACCCCGAGCATTCTTGTACAATATTCTTAGCATCCGATGCTACAGTTTTGTCAGATCCAATCTCTTCGTTGTCCAAGCTCATATGGGTCGACATTCTCAGCGTCATTGAAGCGTGGGCCCTGCTGGCGGCTTGATAGAACCAAAAGGAGCACCATGCGAAGTTGACTACAACTACACAACACACTGATCAATATACAATTGCAACCCGAAACTTCGTCTGCGGGCACTCTAAGCTAATATACGCTTTTTTACCTTCTTATCGTCGATTCCAATGGTCTATGAAAAGAGAGGCCGGGCAACACGAACTGTCCCGGCGAAGAATAATGCTACCCAGGACCAAGACACAAGCATCAACGGGCATTGCTAGATGTATATCATGTGTATTCTCCGACAGTGAGACATGCCCACCGATGTGAGTCCATTACTGTAGCAGCCTCGACGTCTTCAGCTTCGGACAATGAGGTAGCGTTACCCACTTGATGTGTACGAGAACCAGGGAGCTGAAACATTTCATTGCCATTGAGTGCTGAGAAGCATCTTGAGCATATCTTACTCATATTTCAAGGTTCACTGGTAGAGTCCACCAAGGCGCAATGTTGATTCGAGGGAATTAGAGCAAAGATCGCTAGAAGCAAGCTACAATACCAAAGAGCTAGCAGGGGCCATGGTGTATGGACCATAATTGACCAGGACAGCGTTCCTATTGTAGCTGCTGCCGACAACTTACTCTGATACCGCTTGTGATTAGTGCTCTGCTTAAAACCATAGTTCCAGGCAGAAAAAGGGTTGCGAATAGCAGTATTGATGAATCTTAGCTCGTGCTTCTTTCCAGGCACAAACGATGCAACATTCTGAGAACAGGATCCAAGATCTGACCCTCGCCTACTGATTCTGGTCATTGGATTTGAGGTACAAGGCTACTGTGGCCAGAGGGACAATGATTGTTTGTTGACAATGCTGTATTAGGCGTGCAAATTCGCTTCGCTCATTTCCGCCATTGTTGAACTTCAAGGAACAAAACAGGGTCAACGGCACTTGTGGGGAAATTCAGTGGCGCAATGAGAAGAGTAGTACTCAAACAGAATTGTACGCAGAACAAATATGTTCGGCAAATGTGCTAGCTGCCAGAACGAAATTGAAAGGAGACCACACAAGCATGTATTATTTCCAAGGACAAATCTTTGACTCCAAATCTCGTACCGGATTCCCCGAATCGACGCCGTCACCCCCGACTCTTTAAAATGCAAGAGGTTCGTGTTTCTTCACAACGCGGCCATCAAGGCAAAAGCTCCAATCCATATCCCATGAACGCTCGTCCTCCAATTCAGCATTCCAGCTCCCCCAAGACCATCTTCAGCCGTCGCATCCGGTTTGGTGCCTCCTAATCCATCTTTACCTCCATCCTTGTCGTTTCCTTCGATCGCAGTCCCAGCAATTCGGGTAAAGCTATTTGCAGAAGCGTTCAATGTTGCTTGGTCCAAAAGCGGGTTGTTTAGGACATCGCACGATGGCCGGTTGCTGTCTTCGGGTATCGAGTTCGTCACCTTGATAGGCAGATCGAATATGGTGTAACTATCCGTCCCATTCAGCCGGAAGTTCTGGCGGATAGATATCTGTTTCCGATCAGCAGCCATTTCGTTATGTTCCCCAGTAGACAACGTACATTATAAGCACCCCTAGCAGAGTCATTATTATTTGGCGCACCATCCCCAACCAAACAATCCGGCCACACCCAGTTCACATGTTTCACTGTGCTTCCTGGCTCTTGAGCCATTATCTCTCCAAGACTTGCATTTCCTGCGCTAGCTGTGCCATTTGATACCGTGAAATTCTTTCCGGTCGTGTAGCTCGAGAGAAAGACCGTGATGTTGTAGATGGCAGACACCGGGTCGGAGGGGTATGGTGGGAGTTCAAGCTGCCCATTCGAAGTGACATCGAGCGCAACATGTAGTGTATCTAATAGCCATCAGCAAGTATCTCGGGTTCACAGAAGGTAGAACCATACCTCCTCCCAACGGAGTATTAGGCTGCGGCGCATCCACCACCGCGATGCCAGGCGTGAATATTTGGCCGTTAATAATTTCCTGCGCAGCTAAACATCTCGCCAGGAGCGCAATAGCGATAGTAAATGGAAACAACATTCCTATTTATTTCATCGAGAAACTTCAATTAACAAGAGAGAGACACGGGAAAAGAGGGAAACAGACGGGACGTCATGAAAGAGGGGATAAAGTTGGCAGACATGGCAACAGCAATATCAGCATTATCATATGAAGGTACTGGACAGGGAAATGAAGTCACCCGTATCGTAATGGTATGATGCCCCTGCATCCTTACCACAATGCATTCTAAGGTCGGCGCGGACAGCCCTACCTGTCAAAAACTGTTGCCGGTATTCCGAGAATTAATTGCTGCAGAGGCACGAACTGGTGAGGTCGAGACGGCATGTGTATCAAATAGATTGGAGACGTCTGAATTGGGTTGTGGCTAAAGCCGAGATGTGGCTTGGGATGGATTGAGCGGCTTGAGCTCTCGCACGTGATGTCCTCCCATCTTTGAGACGAGATCTTAATTCCAACGACAGAGCTCGATTCTATTGGACTTGCCATTGACCTATCATACCAACCGTGATGCAAAGGCTAGGATGAGAACTCTGTCTGTATCAAGTGGTGGAGTTGCAGGAATCAAGAGGGTTCGTGCATGTTCGTCGAAAGAGGTTCCACGAAGCTTCAGGCTCTCGCATCAACAGCACAGAGCGCTCCATTCGGTCTACGGGCTGACATGTAGAGCGACTTCACGACTTGCGGCGTGTGCTGTATCTCGCAGGTCCGAATCAACTTTACGTGGTGCTGATGCTTCAATCTCGTTGCCCGTCAGAAAGGTACGGTTTGGACAGGGCAACGACCAGAAAGCCAACAGCGCCAAATCGCACAAACAGAATGAATCAGGCAGCAAGAAGCTCGGATTCGACTTTCCGAGCAGTATCTGCTCGAAGGTCTCTGACGAGGTCAAGCACGCGTTGAACCACAATCGTCCAGTTGTTGCGTTAGAGACGACCATCTACACCCACGGGTTTCCATACCCAGACAATGTGGCCCTTGCATTGGGATTGGAAGATATCGTTCGCCAAAATGGAGCTGTACCAGCGACGATTGGTATCTTAAACGGAGTGGCTAGGATTGGTCTTAATAAGGATGAAATCACTGAGCTCGCTTCATCGGCTGGCAAGCCAGAGACGATGAAAGTCTCTAGACGAGATCTTCCTTACATTCTTGGCATGGTAAGTCTCCTTAAATCTCGTTTGAACACGATATTGACAAATATAGGGATTATCTGGCAAAAAGCTAAATGGAGGCACAACAGTCTCTGGCACAATGATCTTGGCCCAGAGGGCAGGTATCAGGGTGTTCGGAACCGGTGGCCTTGGAGGTGTCCATCGTGGTGGTGAAGACAGCATGGACATATCTGCTGATCTCACCGAGCTTGGCAGAACGCCAATTGCAGTTGTCAGCAGTGGTTGCAAGAGTTTCTTGGATATTCCTCGAACCCTTGAGTTCCTTGAAACGCAAGGGGCTACTGTTTGTACTTTTGCAGACGGGAGGAAAGGAGACATTGACTTCCCAGCTTTTTACACTCGGGACAGTGGGATCAAAAGTCACGGGATCGTCCAGAATCCTAGAGAAGCAGCTTCAATGATATGTGAGTTTTGGAATTTGAATCTCATCGGCAGAAGGAAAGCTGATGAAGTAAGATGCACAAGAAATCCTAGGCAGTTTCCGCAGCGGCCATTCTGGCATGCATTCGGGTCTGCTCTTCGCGAACCCAATCCCGGTCGAGTTCTCGATTCCTAAAGTCGAGATTGACATTGCCATCGATCAAGCCGTCAAAGAAGCAGCCGAACAAGGATTCCATGGACATGCAAACACTCCATTTATCCTTGCGAGAATCAAGGATCTCACCAAAGGCAATAGCTTGCCCGCGAATAAAGCTCTGATCGAGTCAAATGTTGCCATGGCTGCGAGGGTTGCCGTTGAGCTGGCTGCTTTCAGAAGTTCCGCAGGGAAACTTCCACGGTAAGCTGGAAATTATAATATGATGCGATTCAGAACTTGCTAATGGTGCCAGATTAAGGAATGATCCGCAGAACAGAACCAATCTTTCCGAGAAAAATGAATTTGTCGGAGCATCTCTTCCGAAGTCAGTACAAGATGTAAACGTGCGTGTTTCTCCATCTCGTCTTACGTTCTGTGCGAAGCTTATTCACGCCGGATTGCAAACTGACTTTCGATAGCACTCAGTGTATGTTCTCGGATCCGTTGCAGTCGATTTATCCTGCGATTACGCCCCACTTGAAGAGGCTGGAGTCCCCGTATCTTCCACTTCGCCTCAACTCCATACCTCAAATATCGCACAAATAGTTCCTTCGATCGGTGGTGTTGGTCACAATGTTGCTCTAGCTGCGCATCGTGTTGGCAGCGATGCTTGCGCTCAACTGCGCAGTCTCATCGCAGATGATCTGTGAGTATACATGCTTTCTTCACAATACAACTTGCTCATCCCGTCTAGCGCTGGAACCACCATCATGTCTGCCTTAGCAGATGAAGGTCTTGACACCACCTGCATCCAGACTCTCCCTTCCAAGTACCGAACAGCCCAGTACGTGGCCGTGAACGACACCAAGAAAGATCTTCTCCTCGCTATGGCAGATATGAGTATTTTCGCAACTGTCAGTCCTCACAACTTGATCCAGATGAAACGATCGCCAGACCTCAAATGGGTTGTTGTAGACGCAAACTGGAACAAGACTCACATCAGAGGACTGATAAACTACTCTTCCCGTAACCTGAAGGCCAAGGTTGCATTTGAGCCAGTTTCCGTCGCAAAGTCAGCTGGTATCTTCGAGCCCCATACAGCCAGCATTGCCGACAACCTGAAGCCATTTCCGCACAACACTTTGGACCTAGCAACCCCCAATCAGCACGAACTGGCAGCCATGCACGTAGCAGCTAAGAAATACGAATACTTCGAGTCTCAAGAATGGTGGCAGGCAATCGACGCACTCGGTATCCCCAGCTCAGGCGCCCGCGATCGCTTCGTGTCCATCACGAATAGCAAGCTTACCGACCAAGGAATTCCAATCCAGGCAATCCAGCTGTTACCATTTATCCCCACGATCCTCACCAAGCTCGGCGCAGATGGCGTTCTGATGACAGAACTCCTGAAGCAAAATGATCCTCGTCTGACTGACTCTGCATCCGCGCCATATATCTTATCTCGTTGTGCTAATGGCAGTACTGAGATCGGTGGTGTCTACATGCGGCTGTTCCCGGCGATTGAAGTAGTGGAGGATGTTGTCAGCGTGAATGGTGTCGGAGATACTTTCCTTGGTGTCCTTATCGCTGGACTTGCGAAGGGTCTGAAGTTGGATGGGACTTTGATCAATATTGCGCAGAGGGGTGCAGTCATGACGTTGAGGAGCAAGGAGTCGGTCAGTCCTCAGTTGGGGGAGCTGAAGGAGGAGCTGGATCTGTTGGCTAAGTACTCGTCGGATTCGGTACTATAGGCCTATCCGCCAGACATGCTCAGGTAACGGAAAAGTGATTTCCATGAGTATAATTATTGTCTTACAGACCATAAGCGGAAAGTGATATGGTTGCCACAAGCAGCTTCACGTGACTTGTTGAGCTGCTCATTCGCAATTGCAAGTGTGATTAATTAGATTCAGCAAATATGGCATCAGATGTGACTCCTTGATCTCTATGGTTCCTGTGAATACGCGAGTAGTTCTCTCCCACATTATCTTCCGTGTGCCTTAATGCCAAATCCTCGGTTGTACCGCCAGCCTTCTTAGTAGATATGGTGCAGTCCCATGAGTAAAAGTAGTGACAGGCGCTAATTCCAAAAAGATTCCTTATTAAAGCCAGAGTCCAATATAAGCTGTCATGTCAGCTTCATAGCCCCAACCTTTTTTTCGCACGTGTATTTAGTGCTCGCTAAGCTCTAGCCGACCAAAGTCAACAAAATCTGGGAACGAAACACTAGCGGTGGTAAATGGAGATCAACTACAGAACACTATCGGCGTTCTGTCATATTGAGGCGGCACGAAATATCATTATTTTGACTGGATCACTGAAAGTCTGAGTCGTAGCAGTTTCGAACATGTCATTATTAAGATGCAGTTCCTTGCAACGACGCTGTGGGTGATGCACACCACAGAACGCGACGAAAAACGGGGAGAAAACCAGGACACCATTAATTCACGAGCAATTGATCGTCGTTGCTACAACAAGCAAGAACTATACTTTTGACAGACTACTCTTCTCCATCAGGAGACCACGAATCTGGGCACTGCCCGTGGCAGACCGCGACTGGAATCTGGAAGTCTTGAGTATACCCCTCCAAGCCTGTCCATCTTCATCAAACCCATCTCCACCTTCTCAGCCAACCATCAAAAGAGTCACAGGCCCTCTCCCAAAATATCCTATACACTGGCCACCACCATCAAGCCCTCTCTGGCAGCCCACCATCCCGCTCAAGAATCCAGAATCAGCAATCAATTTCTTCCCAACCGAAATCATCCTCATAATGATTAAATACACTCAGAACCCCGTTACCAACGCCTGCTTCGGCCTGACCTGTTCCCGCCTCTACAAAATCCATTTCGCCGAAAACGGTCCCACAAACATGCACTTCATCGCGCCCGTTTGGACAGAACCAATACCCGAACCTTTCCGCTTCCAATCGGTATGGTACGAGCCAACCATAGTAAGATGTGTCGCGCTGTATCAACTGATCGAAGAGTTCATGGCGCCAGGCTGGACATATGATAGACGGAAAGGGATTTATAGACGGGCGGAGGATATTGTGAGGGAGGGGGAGGAGAGGAGGGTGGAGATGGAGAGGTGGGATAGGGAGAGGTTGGTGAAGTTGGCGGTTGTTAGGGAGGCGCAGGAGAAGGCTGAGAGGATAAGTGTGCTGAGGAGGAAGAGAGAGATTATTGAGAAGAGGTATGAGAAGCTTGTGATTGCGTTGAGGAGGAAGAAGGCGGCGATCAGAAAGAAAAACCATTCGGCGTTGATGGTAAGGCATGTGTGACTGATGTTACAGCCTTCTGAGATGGATGATGATGCCTTTGATAGGGAGGCGGAGAAGAGGAAGAGGAAGAAGGTGGTTAAGCGAGCGAGGAAACGAAGCAATGAGTAAGTAGTAACCCTTTTCGTTTAGAATCGACCATTAAGTATATTCTCACGCACCCGTTCTATCCTTCATTCGGAACGCTTGGTGCTTGCAATCACAGACTGTTTTCCAGCAGTGTGGCAAGCCAATTTCGTGCGCACAACTGCACTTCGCCTATTGGTAACGTCCCACCCCACCATTCCGGCCACCCCCCCATTCCGGCCACCTCGCTTAACCTCACCGCCACTTACACCTACCAACTTAAATAATTATTAACTCCTT
>JGI24512J20087_1000352_pt1 | contig 24321 bp, 23 predicted proteins | sample LinPmetageLP35_FD_20087 | JGI IMG/M metagenome (IMG submission 20087) | reverse complement strand
CCCCCCCCCCCCCCCCCCTCACCCTTAGCAAATCTCTAGACTGATATAAGTATATAAGGTCATTCTTCCCCCTCAGCTCCTCCAAAAATTATCACAGGATACATACTCGATCGACCCCACCACACACTGGACTTCAATTGATCTTCTCTCAAAATTCCAGTCACGCACCAACCAAGCTTCTAGGCGCCTGATTTCTGATTGATCTCAATCTTAAGGTCAATCAGAACCTCCACAAGTTTCAAAGATGAAATCCCGCACCTCCAAGCCCAACCCCCTCCGCACAACCATTCAACCCCTCACACCCATCACACCCCCTCAATTCTCCCAATCCAGGTCGATTCGCAACTCAGATTCAGTTTTAAGTCCAAGTCCAAGCCCCAATCCAAATCCAAACACAATCCAAACACAAGCACAAAATCTAGAACGCGAAATGCTATCCTCTGCGTTATATCACGAGACGGATATCTCGACATCGTTGCGTGAGAACAGGAGGAGGGAGAAGAGAAAAGTGGAGAAGATAGCGCTGAGAAGGGAAGATGCAAGTCTTGGGTATCGGGAGCAGGAGCTGGAGCAGGGCGTGGAGGTTGGGAAATGGGTGGGGACGGAGGGTGGGGCCATGTACGAGTTGGGTCTGGGAAGTGGAAGTGGAAGAGGGACGGAGAGTGAGATGTTGATGGGAAAGGAAGGTGAGAGGGTTTCTTTGTACGAAGAGAAGTATAGACGGAGACGATTGGGAGATGGATGTGCGTGTGGTGGTAGGCATTGAGTCGTTCGCTTCGAATTGTTATGATAATACAGCCAGTAGCCATGGGACGGGAGATTGTTTCAGGATATGGTACTCTTGAAGTGCAAGAAACTACTATAATGCTGTTTGAATATCACGAGAGCAAAGCATGAACTCATCATGATGATCAAAGGACGGCGGGGAAATTATTCGGCTCAAATGTTTGATTATATTACAATATCATTATCCAATACGATAGCCGTGACTTTACATTCCAAACTAACAACAAGGCATCATTCCAAAAAATATAAAGGGTATCTCTCTCGCTATCTCTTTCCCCTTTTCTTCATTCATAATCCGATCCAACAGGCCTTCTATTCCCACAAAGTACTACAAGCCAAACAGCGAAACCAAAAATCAACCTAAGCGACAACTTCGGCCTCGGCCCCCTCTCCCTCAAACATCCTCCCACTCAGCAAGCCCAACAATTTCAACAGCGTACTCGTAATCAGATTTCCGTCCTCTATCTGCTGGCCCAAGCTATTATACTTGCCCTCCAGCCACTGCTGGAAGATCGTCAAATCTGGCTGGTTGAAAGTCTTCTTCGCAGGGGGTAGGACGCGCGTGCATTCAGTAAGATTATTGATATTGTTGACACCGAGGAGGCTGAGCCGGATATACTCTTTGGCGTAGTCCTCGTCCCAATGTTCCTGTCCGCCTGCTCCAGCGAAATCCGCCCACTCGTCTGCAATCTTGGGATGTGCGGCTAGTGCGACGTCGCTGGGGAATTTGAAGACTCGCTTCGGCGCAGAGCCGGTCGTCTGTCCGTAAAACTTGACGTCCCAGACACCGGGAGTGCTATCCTGGGGATCGAATTTCCGCTTGGGGTCGACGAAGTGCTGTTGACTGGTGGTGTGTGCGCCGACGAGAGCAGCGAGGCCGTGGGCTTTGATGGTCTTATCTTCGAAGAGTTTGATCAGGGACTCGGCGTCAGCGAAGACGCTGGGGAGGAGATTGTCTGCGTTGGGAACGTTGCTGTCTTTGCGGCCGACGAAGGTGCGGACTCGTGGTCCCAGGGGGCAGACGACGGTGGCCACGTTCGCGCCCATCTGGATGAGGTCTGCCATACCAACACCATACTTCTTGTATGAGTTGTACCAACCAAGAGTCACCTTGCTGATCTCTTGTAGACCGTTGTTTTCGGGTCGGTTGCCTTCGTTGGCGAGAATCAAGCTTCCGTCTGCACCACCGAAGCCAGTTGTTTTTGACCATGTTCCTGCATCGTGGAAGCCGAGACGAACGGCTGCGCGGGCGAAGCGGTTGCAACGACCTGCGCTACCTTTAAATTTGGCTTCCATATCTTTTGCGATCCATTTCCATATGCAGCATGTGTCCCTTGCACATAGTGCTGATGTCTTGGCCGGAAGAGAGCCTTTCCATGGTTCGTCCGTGTACGGGTCGGCAGCACCAGTCAGAATGTCCTGTACAGCCTTGCCAACAGTGGTAACTCCTCCGATTGTAGCAAGGTCTCCAATCATCTCATCGGAATCATTTGGCCCAGACGCCTCTTGTCGAGCCTTGAGCTTGCTCTTGAGATCCTTCATAGCCGCGTCCTGGCCTGGACAAGCCACCGTGGAGGCGACGAGGCTGGCGCCGAGAATGAGAGGTGTGAATTTCATAGTGAAGTTTGGTGAAGCGAAAGTGTTTAGAGAAGGTATGGTGGAGTAGTGACTGTGGCTTCTGGAACGAATGCAAGCGTCAAATGTAGCCACGTACTTAGAATATAGAATGAGAAAAAAGTAGGAGATTGATGATGCTCGAAAACTAAATCATGCAGCGCAACGACCTCCCTTTATGACTTTTGACAATTGAGAACATCATGCTCTCAAAAGTAAACAACCGAGCTACTCCCCCGGGTCAAGGAGTCGTTCCATAGCTAGGACCCCGAAAACCTTGCACTGCAAGGCCGGGTTGTCTAAATACGAGCGGCACAGACCTGGCGATCTAGAAGAAGACATTGCAGGTCGAACAGAGAGAGAAAGGCTTGGAACTAGAAGTCCAAACTCTACAGATTCGGAAATCTTTCATTTGGTGGTGACACTTGGGGCGCAGCCCGAGCGACCACATGGCAAGAAAAAGTCCCTACTTTCCAACTGGAAGCTAAAATGACCTGACATAGGCCTGGATTGATATCAACAGGTGGTGCTCTAGCAAGGTGCACGCTTGCCACTTGCCCAAAGCCGCTGGCCTTGGCAAGACTTCTGGGCCCGAGCACCATCAGAACTAGGACGAATTCGAGATGGAAGCATCGCAGAGGGAAAGGATGTACTGACTTTCGGACATGAACAGACCATGATAAACCCTGAACGAGGATACAAATATGTCTTTGAGCTCGGAATGAGTATCTAGTATTACCATGGAGGTGCTCAGGCAGTCGCTGTTTTTCCGTTTCTTCAGACGATCGGCAGAAAAGCGAGGTTATTTTGGGACATGGGAAGTACCCTGAAATAGGGTCTTACAGTCAATGCAAAGTAGATGTAGCCAATGAGATTCGACCGATTTACAACAAGAAAACAAAACTCATCCGTTCCCATTCCCAGAACCCTGGACTTGAGTTGACTGCCAGCTTGAAGATGTCGGCGAGAACCGAGAGCGTGGTCCAGGCACTAGTCTAGCCGCGTCGGAAGGTGAACCGACCAACGGGAACCAATAGACCTGATATCAGATGGCTTGGAGCTACCGCAGAGCTTAACCTTAAAAGAACAAAACTACAAGCTTTTGCGGTTCAGCTGAAAATAAGACGGGCAGGGAGTCCGAATCTCGCCCTCGTAGGTCTGGAAGCTCTCCAGGACGTGCGAGCACGCTGAGGTCCGAAATTTGCTGCATCCCGATATTGTTGTACTGCAGCAGCCGAGTTCAGCAATATTGATTTCCGCAGCTCGAATCCATGAAGTGATTCTCGGTAAGCTGTTGAGTCGAGAGCCACAAGGTAACAAAGTTACAATATCTGCGGGTGGCTGCTGCGTGGCTGGCAACACAATTATGCTGAACAGATAATGGAATGAATGCGAGACAATTCAACAGGTACCTGAGCAGACCTGCAACTTCGAGGCTGAAGATGCGGAGGAATATGCAGACCTTCGGAAACGGGACGAGACGACGGGTCCGATTTGTTGTGCTGGCACGGCAGCTGAGTTGATGCACTATAAAGTCGCCAAAAATAAGCTATGATCGACAAGATGTCTCAGCCGGTATCTGGAAGGGCCTCAAATGTCATTGAGGAATGCTCATTGAAGGCTGCCGCAGAGAACTTGGCGGCATAAATGCCATGGCAGTGGTGTAAATACGGGCTTCCCCACAAGAGCCACCAGATCTTGCAGGGTAGTGTCGCCAGCCGTGAAGCACAACGAAAATATCTCTGCATGAGAGAATACCGCTCAATATCCCTCGTCAAATCAAGCATTTTTATCCAGCGGTGAAGATGTGCTCATGCTAGGCAAGAGCTTTATGAGCAGCTTGGAAGCTTCATCACTGGCTGATTCGGCCTTGACGGAGGAATCCTCCAGTGGGGTTTCGCTGAATCTAGACATTCGCGATGTGGTACATTTTCAGGCATTTGCCCAAAATGGTACGTAGTCTTCTTATTTCTCTCTCGTTGCAGGTTCAAGGGATCCTTCCCATATGCCTAGACTGTGTTCGTGGTGGTCGTGGTGATCATGTTGCTCAGGATTGTTTCTCGACCTCCACAAGCGTGAATAACCAGTCTGCAGAAGATTTGACAGGTTCTGCGTTGTCATGCCCAAAAGAATCTTGACTACATCGCGCGGCAAGAAATGGAGCGTCGAAGCTCCATGTTCTTCCTCCTCGCAGCCTCGCTATTCAACTCTCCTCCTGGAATGATCATCTCTTCGACTCGCAATTTAAACTTTCTCAATTTCCATCTCGGTCCCCAGCTCTGGTTCGATATCACGTCTGGAATGTACCCGAAGTCAAGATTTGATCGTAATCGACGATTGCTGTCATGACGAAGCACTTCTTCGACATACGATGGCGATTTGAAACAAATTCGACGAGAAGCCGGAGGAGAAAGCCTTCTATTTCTCCCTATTGATCATAGCCCACAGCTGTGACCGATCATCTGCTTACGGCGTATTGGAGGTTGAATCCCATTCATCGGATCTGTTCTCCTTGGCACAGTAAATCGCAGCCCTAGGAGAATCTTTAGTCTGCTCTGTTCCATAGGACGTCGATCCATCACGCTGCTCAAATTCATTCGAATGCCATCCTTTTCGAAGGAATAGGTACACAAAGCGATGCGCCTTCATATTCGAAATCTGGAAGTAGAAATTGAACCGTCTCATAGCATCATAGTGATCCCCTCAAAGTCGGATCGTACGGCCGCCCTCGTGTTTCCTCGAGTTCGGAAACTACTACAGTGTTGGCCGCAGAAGTGACGGCCGGTTCGAGAACATCGTACTCTGCATCTCTTATGTAAACGATTCCAATCGCGGAGCTGGAGACAAAGGAGGCGTCTGGCAAGTGCCTGGACCCCATCTTGTGTCTGATTGCACTTGGGATTGGATGATAATCGCCTGTACATTCCACCACCATTGCACCTTTATGTTTTGCCCGTGCTGTTCTAAGCCACCTGATGTCCTTCACGTGTGTTCTTTGAAGGTACTGAACAATGTTATGCCCCCTGAACGATGGCTGATGAGCTGCTTCTCTCAGTGAGGAGGCTGTTCCTTAAACAGTTGCCTATTGCCCCACGTTCACGCGCATATTGCTTCCATGACGTCGATGATCATCAAAACTCATGATAAATTGATGGGTACGACATGGAGTTGAAATAGAGTAAAACAATAGCGCAGCCTCACGATCCAGCGTTCTGTGACGATGCAACATGGCTACGGAAAATTGACCTCAAACGCGTCAGAGACTCGAGGTGGGGCACAGTGGGCTTGGACCCCTGCCCCGTCACGCTGTCACGCCCTCCCTAAACCTTTCTTTCCTCTCTGCCGGTCAAGGTTCCTCTGGTGATTGTAAGCTCAACTTCTCATCAGCAGTGTCTTCACTTGTCATCACTATATTGACAATTCGTTGCTATATTCAATCTGTTCATCTGGATCTAGGAGGTGAAACCGTGCCAAGACATGTCACAATTCAGCTGCCACGTGGAATCCTTTGAGGATTATTCCGAAAGTTCCTTGAACATCACTCAATGCTCGTCAACCATACATCTCGCGAGCGTGGGGATACGCAAATGCAATGGAAGAGACGCAAGATGTCCTTCCCCATATAGGAGACCTCTCTGTTAGTCAGGTAGTCGGTGGCAGCAGAACAGAAGCTGGAGACATCGTCTCCGCAAATCCTACATCCTGCGCTACCTGCCACCTCCTCGAGACTTACATCACGACACTCGAATTCTTCTTGTCGCAGAACCTAGAACTGCCAGCTCAATACTCAAAGTCCAACACAGCCCGACTCGGCCTACGCTCAGAGTTCGAGGAGCGAGCTCAAGTTAAAAAATGTGCTGGGTGTCAGTCTATCTTGAAGGCACTTGATTGGTATTTCGAGAATGGGGATGATGTCGGGCTCAGAAGTGATAAGGTAGAAAAGGCTCGAAATGGGATGGATTATGATATCAGCTTGGTTGTGAACGCTAGTAATAGGGACAGTGCGTGGGCGAAGCCTTTAAGTGTTACTGCGTTGGGCCTTTCGGTATGTAAAATTTTCCACAGTTGGCAAGGAGCCCTAATCTCTAACATCATATGAAGGGACTTCATCTACAGCCGACAGCAAAGTATCCACCCAGGCATGAGCTTGGGCGGGTATGTGATCCAGAGCGTCTGGACTACTCCATGCTCAAGAAATGGATTGCATGCTGTGAAGAATCCCATGATTTCTGCACTGCTTCAGCACTCTCGACACATCTGGGACCGACTACGCCAGTCAAGTACATCGATCTCGAACAATCATGTCTCGTAGCCTTCTCAACAGCACCGAGATACGCAGCACTCAGCTACGTCTGGGGCCGCGTCCCGACGTTAATGACGATGCAGAACAACCTCGAAGAGTTAAGCCAACCAGGAGCTTTCACCAAGAAACCAGATCAAATCCCAAGGACTATTCGAGATGCCATGTTCCTCACCCGCGAACTCGGCATCCGATATCTCTGGGTCGATGCCCTCTGTATCGTACAAGACGATTTCGAGATCAAACACGACCATCTCCGCGGCATGCCATCCATCTACTCTCTCGCGGTCTTCACTCTTGCCATCACCAACGGCCCAAATGCCAACAGTGGAATCCCAGGTTTAGGACTCGATCCCATCCCAAGATCCGTCCCCTCAGTCATCACACTACCCACGAAATCCGTAACAGTATTTTCATCATTGCATCACAAACGTCTCAAATACCTCACAAGAATGGGTTTCTCCTCCCGCCCCATCTGGTCTACCCGCGCCTGGACAATGCAAGAACAGCTCTTTTCTCGACGGACACTCCTCCTTTCTGATAACCTTGCAGCATGGCTCTGTCCCAGTACGCAATATCTCGAGGAAGTGGAACGTCCGAGTGAGAGTCACGAGTGGGCGAGAATGGAGGGTTTCAAGCCAGATCAGAGATATGATCTGGCTCTTCCGCGGGATTTGAGGTTGAAGGGGTTGGGGAAACTGGTGGTGGAGTATAATCAGAGGGAATTGTCATTTGAGGAGGATGTTGGGGATGCGTTTCTTGGGATTGCGAGTTTGAATGAAGCAATCTTTGGACCATTGCATTGGGGCGTTCCTGAAGCGTTCTTTGATTTGGGGATGTGTTGGTTACCTTCTCCTGCTCTCCGTCCTAGACAACCAACAAATCCGGACAGGAAAGTGCCGAGTTGGTCCTGGATGGGTTGGTATGGTAGCCTGGACCTGAAGCTTTGGGACGTCTTTCAGGATCATATCCTCGAGAACTTCGGAGACAGCAATCGCGTCCCATTCCTGGGGTTCGATATGTATATCGAGCCTTTGGTCACCTACTACAAAACGTGTCTAACCTGCTCGAAACAATACCCAATCTCGAACTCATACCATCATTCTCGTCGCTGGGCTGAAACTTTCTCGAGAACTGGGTCTGAGAATGGGGGGCTAGAGTTACCGGAAGAATGGACGCGCCACCCCTCTCCATCAACATGGCTGGATACACTACCATCTTCATACTACACCCGTGACTCTGAACCTGAAGAAGCTAGAACGCTGTATCGCTACCCCCTCCTCAAGGTGCCTTCTGAACCTAGTCCAGAACATACCTGTCCCTCCCCTATCTTCGACACTACCCTCTCATTCCGCGCTCAACGTCTCTTCCTCACCATCTCTATCTCCTCATCTTGTAAGATCGAAAAAGAATCGAAGAATGAACGCGTTTTAGTAGAGGCCGATACCCTGGATGGAGAGGGTGTGAGGATTGGAAGTGTGGGCGTGGTTGATGATTTGGCTGGCAGTGGGAATATGAATGTGAGGGTGCTGAAGGGTTGTGAGTTCATTGCTATTTCGAGGGGACGGTGTCCTGCTAGGAAAGAGGGAGGTGAGAGGTGGGCGGGGACTTGGGTTGTTGGGAGGGAACATCCTTTTAGGACGGATGTCGATGCTTCTGAGGAGAGGTTGTATGAGTGGATTAATGTGCTTTGGGTTGAGAGGAGGGATGATATTGCGTATCGGAAGGGACTTGGCAGAGTTTGGAGACAAGATTGGGAGAGAATGGTTGACGCGCTGGTGGAAGAGGAGAGGGAGGTTGATGTTGTGCTTGGCTGAATTGGGCAGGATGTGAAGAAGTAAGTACCTATGTACCTCTTGCGATTTTCGATATCACTGCATCGCCGCTAGTGAGAATCCATATCGCAATCCACTTCAATCATCACACATCTCAGACACACTCTCGCCCCAGCTTGATCCCATGTTTTACTCAAAGTCACATGAATCACATGAAAGTCAACACACCAAAACCACCCCACCTACCGATCCCATCCCATCAACTCTAATCTCTCTTCAATACTCATAAACTCCGCACTTTCCACATCCAAGCACTTGCATTGCATTACATACATACATACGGTAGGTAGAGGTATAAGTGCTGCATTAAGGTACAGATGCGTTGAGCTGCATGCATACTGCACTCCACTATGCTGCACTATGCTGCATAGGAAGATAAGTTGCGTTGAAGAATACCCGGTTCCGCAAGCGAGACAGCAGCACAGAGTGAGCCGCGAAAGCTATCACTTTCTGACAGGGCTATGAATACGAAGTGATGGAAGGGAAGCGAAGATGGCTTACTCTGAATCTCTGAGGGTCTACTGTAGCCAGCAAAACATGCCAAGGGAGACACACCCCCCTTCTTCGTCTAAATCTTCTGTCTTCAAAGGCCTGTCCTGACCTTTGAAAACGACATGAATAAATAACCGAGGGATGAGAATGGTGAGATATCTCATGCTACCAAGCCTTTTTTTTTCTCAATACATCTATCTTATCTTTAACCTCGGATCTGTCGACAAGTGGAGAGAGAGACAGAGTGGGAAGTTTCAAGGTAAGCATCTGGGCATCCATCCCGAAAGAGAAGACATCGCCTCCCCTCGGCCCTATTTACATAACAAACAGCGACCCGTTCCGAGCCGACTTGCAAGCTGCGAAGTCTGATGGAGCAGAGCGGAATATGCGAGCCGGGGAACCGCTCGCGTTGTTTCCCGTGTCGCTTCTATTTTACATCCCTCACTCACTGATATACAATCAGTTTGGAGCGCTTAAGTAAGAGATTGTAACACTCGGACAATTTGGACGTGTACGAAGCTACGAAGGAGCGAGGCGTGCGTTATTTATAACAAGAGGTGCAGTTGCTGTAGGTAAAGTGCATTGAACCTTCCGACGTCGGGATCACGAACTCCCACTCCCTCTTACTTGTTTGGTTCCGGATCGGAGAATTTCATGTTGAGCATGCCATGGCGTGCGACTTCCTTTCCATTCCCTAGTGTATCGTTGAGACGAGACTTTCACATGTCAGAGACTATTTATTTTACCCTTCAGGGAGGTGTGGTGTGGCTGGTGAGTTGTCTAGCGTGAGAAGCACGGACTGGATCCGTAAAGCTCAGGGCAGGCTGTGCCCAAGTCTGATCTGCGATGGAGGGGCGATTTTATCTTCTCCTTACCGGTAGGATAGAAACGGGAAGGGAAATGACATGTGAAAGTGGGCTGCTCTCTCAGAGTGAGGCAAGTAAACAAATCTCGAATTGGATGAGTACAGGTGGGGAGAATTACTTAGGTAGGAGAGGAGAGGTTGCACTGCATCGTGTAAATTAGACAAAAGGACCTTGAAATGTTGAATGGCGAATTCTGTTCCCGGATTACTGTAGAGTAAGACACGACCCTGAAAGTCCGCGCCGCGTTTGTCTGATCTGCAGAACTATGTATTTAGGTACAGCTCTTGGTATTATTTATTATTAGTGATTAGTCCTTTGAAAGGTTGAATGCTACGGTACCTCCGTCTCCGTATCTTTGTTAAGTAAGACTGCGTCTTCTGCTAAGCTTCTCAGTTTCAACAAGCTCCCAGCAAAACAAGAAATGGATTTTTGAGTTTGTTCTTAACTCGAAGTGCATACACCATTCATTGGTCAAGGCCAGGCTAGGAGAATGTCTCCGATGCGGCATCAAGATTTGAGATTGGTGTCTCTTGACTTGAGACTTGGAGAAATTTGAGACGTGAGGCAATGGGATTTTGTACGAAGTACCCAGAGACTCGTCTTCTTCTTTAGTGAGACTGTGTGAGAGGAGGGTGATTTGCGATGTACTGTAAGGGAATGCTGGATGGCAGAGATAAGCAAGCGAACGAGGCGATAAGAGCCTGATAAGCGGATGGGAATGCCCGTGTCTAGGGTTTCTGGTGCTACCACATTTCTGAGGGATGTTTCTCTGGATGAATAGAAAGAGGGGGTTGTTGTCTTTATAGGAAGTAATGCACTTTTGGGTGAGGAACATGAGATTGGGTACATTTTGACTTCAAGACGAGTTGAATATTGAGAGAAAGACCAAAAGTAGAGAAAGCATAAAAAGTTCGAAATGACGACAGGTATTTTCACATGTCAAATGCCAACACTCCCGTCCCCCCAACAGCTCCTGTCAGATCAGCTCATCCCTGTAAACATCCAACCGGATCCACAAAAACTTCACGTCGCCGCGCATTGGATCCTCTCCTGCCTCTCACTCTGTCGCAAACATGTGGCGTAGCCCACGGGCGATGACATCCAATTCAACGGATCTCTGGCTGTTGCTTTGTCCCTCCCAATCACAGTGAAGCATTCACGTTCCAAGCAGAGGATCATCCAATGGAATAGGAATCCTCATTATCCCCCTGCATGCATGCATGCATCCAACGGTGAGTGACGAAGCAAGGCGAGGTAAGGAAGGTGAGGCGCGTGGGAAATCAGGCTTTCTGTAGTTTAAATTCTACATGAAGCTATGAGCAGCCCGACCAGACGAGACGAGACGAGGACGAGACTCACATGCAAAAACGGCACATCCCTCCTTCCATCTGGATAGGCCAAGCTGTGGCGCATACGTGCCATTCCATACCACCTTTACCACCCTAGCTCCTCCCTTCGTTCCTCTTATTAACCTCACCACCACCACCACCAACTTCTCTCCTCTCTGACCTTCTGACCACCCTTCCGACAAGAAAGTCAATCCGAACACACACATAAACTTACACTTCGAACCGCATATATCGCTACTTGTGTAACGCACGCATACGAGACAAGACATCCATCACCAGTAAGTACGTCTTATCTTCTATTTGCCTGCTGATAGGATGCCGTGGTCTCCGCGTCGTGGATTAATGGCTGGCTGTATGCAAGGCACGGCAGAGGGGATCAGCTGCTCTGCTGCATCTGCGACGATGCGTGGGATACTGGCAGAAAGACCAAAAATCCTGATTTTTACGAGAAAAGAACACAGCTAACCATCTATCTTGCCCGCAGATCAATTACACACACGTCCCCAGAATGGCACCTCAAGTTAACGGCGAGGCTCCATCCTCCGCATTCCTCAGCGTACGTCTTCCCTCTCCTCCCTTCCATTCCTTCCAGCTATCCAAACCCTCATCCACAACAAAATCAAATACTGATTCTTCGTCCACAGCACCTCATCTCCTACCCCGTAATCAGCGACTCCATCTCCACCTTCAAATCCAACCCGTACGGCGCCAAATCCCTCTCGATCACCACCTCCCTCTCACACAAACTCGCGGACCCACTCCTCCCCTACCTCACCAAGCCCTACCAATACGTCTCTCCCTACATCACCAAAGCCGACTCCCTCGGCGACTCCACCCTCTCCACCATCGACTCCAAGTTCCCCGTCGTCAAGAAACCTACCGGTGAACTGATCGATAATGGCAAGGCGATTGTCTTCTTCCCGCTGAAGAAGGGGACTGAGGGCAAGGAGTATGTCGTTGGGGTTTATGGGAGTGAGTGTAAGAAGGTTGGGGGAGAGGGTATTGTGACGTGGGGGAAGGCGGCGATTGCGACGGGATTGGTGGTTGGTGGGGATGCGTATGGATGGCTGAGTGGGTTTTTGGCGGGGAAGAAGGCGGAGGCTAAGGAGGTTAGTAATGAGAAGTTGAACAACTAGACGGGTCTTGGTGGTGGTTGGTATATGTTGTTGGAGGAGTTGGGTGAGAGGTGATTTTTGGTGTTGGAGGGGTAGGAGAGGTGTTGATAATTGAAGTCGGATGGATGAGATGATACCCCGAACGAGACGTTAACGGACTGTTTGGAGCGACGGACGGTGCAGACAGAGTGCTGAACGGCTAGGTGGTTAATAAATATTACTTTTCTCAAGACGGTAGGATAGGGAGGATAGGACAGGATAGGATAGGATGAGATGGAACGGGATTGCTTTGATTTGGATTGGAGTATCACAGACAGGAACGCAGACAAAAACATAAAGGAACTTACTTCTTCGCCTTAGTGCATCGGGGATGTTTCTTCGCTTGATTTTCTGTTTCCATGTCTTGGCTTTCTCCCCCTGCCGTATTTTCGAGCCTTATTATCTCATATACCCGTACGTACCTCTTTCTATTCCGCAACGCGAGTGCACCCATCCATTCGTCACGACCGTACTATATCTCTCTAAAGAGTCCTCATTATCCTCTCCTTTCCCTATGCCTGAAGTCACACCACAGATCTCGAAATTATAAGTCGGTGTACATCGTAATAACCCCCTTTTTTTCTTCTTCAAAATATGAACTGAACTTGTGTCTAGGTAGCTTCGGACCTTGAGTCGTCGCGATAGCTTGGCGGCAGTGAAGCATTTGTGTGCACCGCGCCGCACCGTAACAGCGCAAATATAGTGTCGTTTGTCTGTCGTCTGTTGCCTCTCAAGTACCTGCGGCGGGTGGCATTCATAATTATTTCATTTGGGTCTGGTGGAGGCGTTATGCGGTGAGTACGCGAGGCTATTGCTGGGTGCGATGACGAATAAGACAGGAGTTGGGTTGCAGTTGAGACATTATTCTTAGGTTGATCTGATGTCTTAAGTGGATGACATTATCTTGGTGTTGGTGTTGCCTGAGTGGATGAGGTTGTCTTTGTGTTGGTGTTGTGTCACATCTGTGTGACCTGTCGCTTGTTTTCTTCTGTGGCTGCATGCTGGACTGGTAAGGAGAAACGAAGAGGTGGAATGAGAGGAAGGGGGGTTAGCTGGGATCTGGAAGTTGCAAACCGTGCATCGCGATCTTGAGAAGAAAGAAAGGAAAAGCTGCGAATATATCGAGACGAGTATCGGCAGGTCTAGCCTATCGTGTAAATAGAAGGCTAGATGGTTGATGAGGGAAAAGTGGGCAAGGCGAAGCGAAGCGAGGTGGAGTAAATACAGACCGAATAACAGCGTAAGTGACTACCAACGGTGCCTGGGAAAAAGGAAATATTAGCTATTCTGTAGAACAATTGAATACGCAGATATTGTTTCTCCACAGCTTTTAAGATTTCCATATAAACCCCTCGCTCCCACCTTCTCGTCCCTCTCCATAACGTCAGGCCCGTGCTGTCAATCCTTTCGAGTCATCGACTGCCACTTACCACGGCCAGCACAATACAAATCTTCAAGCTTTGGAAGGAAAATTCCAACTAAGATAAGATGATCTTCTCACTCATCTCCATCTTCCTCCTCGCCGTCTACACGACGTGTGTCACCGCCGTCTGCACGCCCGCCACCCGTCTCGCTGGTGCTCAACAAGTGGTCACAGCATACAATCTCCAAGGCATTGGCGAGTCAGCAACTGCTTTCTCAACTGTGCCATGGGGTGATCAGTGTGTTATCACCATGTACGTGTTGCCATTTCCCCTTCTCAAATTCCCTAAGCACTGGCCATCTCACCTCCGCATCCGCCCATTTCACACCCATGCTTTAGGTAGACTAATGCCGGTTTCTGGACAGCGCAGCCAACGGCCTCCCTCCAGTACCATTCTCCTACAGCGGCTCTTCAAGCTATGCATTCGGTGTCGAAACTCGTCAGCTGTTCTCCAGCGTTACGGGTGAATATGAGGATTTCCCTGATAATGGCACAGCGCTGATAAAGACCAATGTCGTACGTCCTTCCCTCCTCCACTCCCACCTTGCCAAACCCATCCATCCCCTTCCCTCTAACCCATGATTTTTCTCAGCCTCAACTAACAATCCTCCCCTCCCCACAGACCCTCGGAATCCGCTCTGCCATCCCCCTCCCAGTCACCTTCTTCGCCCGTGTCTACCTCGACTACGACGCCGACTGCAAGATCCAAACTATCCGTGCCATAGCCCCTTCTGTTCCGAGCGAGGTCTTGGGCGCGTTTGTGAATTTTCCGAGTTTGGGCTTGCCAGGGTTGACGGCGCTATTGTTGCTGTTGGGTTTTGTGCCGAAGCTGGTTTGTGGGTTGTTGTGTTAAGTCGGGGAGGGGAAGGGGAGAGGGTGGGAGGGGAGATGAATGCTTTTGATACATTTGCTGGTTTTTTTGCAAGTATTTTCCAAGCTTTGCGTAGCAATCGCACAATCTGAGTCTTCGTCATTGAGACATCTCAATCTACCTCAGCTCTCAAATGGGACGCGTGAAGAGAGTAATTGAGCACTGCTTTGCTGCATTAATTCAGAGTTCCCGAGTCTCGAGCCAAGGACGAAATCTTGTCGAGCAGCACTCGCAAAGGACTTTCATTTCAAGGAACATGCCCTCATCCATCCACTCTCTGACCAAGAACCTAGCAGAGCAGGAACTTCGAACACTTCTCCTCATCCCAAATCTCCCCCCTCGAAATCCCATGCACATACGCATCCCCAATAAACTCCCACACCCCACCCTCCCTCATCCGAACCACAACCGGCAATTTCCCTCCTTTCAGCAAAACAACCCTATCCCCCTCCTCCGCCAACCTAGGCACCAAGCCCACAAACCCCTTCTCCGTCCTCGCAATCCGCCGATTAATCATCTGGCCCGTCAGCGCTCTAAACTCCATTTCCGGATTCGGGATCCCTAGAAACCGCAGCACATGTCCGACGATGACGACGAGCATCCAGATGACGATCCAGTCGTCGAGGCCGAATCGGTGTATATATAGTAGGTAGCGTTGCCGTTCCCGTAATTTGTAATATTTAGGTCTGATTGCGTCTTTGTTGTCTGCTGCGAGGCCAGCGACGAAGATCTGCCAGGATGCTTCCTCGAGGGTTTCGCCGGTCGGGTACAGAGCGTCGGGGTTGGACCGGAGCGAGATGGTGGTTTCCCAGTCGTGATAGTAGGTTTGGTTGCGTTGGAGGATGAGGGCTTGTTTGCGGAGGGACTGGAAGCCGGACGTGTCTTGTAGTTGCCAGTGCGTGCTTATGCGAGTGAGTGTGTCGACAACGTAGCCGCTAACTTCGAGGTGGGTGAACGAATCGGATGAGTGGATGACAGGTGTGTAGACTGAGTCTTTGGACGCGGAGTAGGGGAGTTTGAAATCGGTGTCTGCTGCTGCTTCTAGGGATTCGAAGAGCAGGAATGAGGAGCAGAGATCGCCTGGGTGGCTCCAATCCGGGACCCAGGATGGCAGGTTCAAAGCATCGCCCTCTTCCCTCCTCGTCCTCGGGACGCTCAGAAAATCCAGATTCGTCGCCTTTTGTAGTGTCGATATAGCTACATTCATGAACAGGTTCCTGACCGGCTGCCCATAGTCAGGTGTGATCTCATGCTCCTCAAAACTTTCATGCGAGGATAATCCGTAGTAGGCAAACACATGATCCCTGGCATTCGTAGCCATCGCCTTCCTATGTCTCACGAGTACCTGCCAATACAACCTCTTCCTCCCCGTCGAGATCTCATACTGGCTACTCTGCAGCGCCATCAACTCCTGGATCTGCGGACTGCCATAGAACTCAAAGATCCACGTCTGGTAGTGGATGATGTAGTGTAGAGCGCGGTAGAGAACGCCCCAGCTGATTATAGTCTTGCCGCAGAGGACTTTAGCGTTTGTTGACAAAGCGACCTCTTGCACGATCCAGGCGCGTAGGAACCAGTCTCGATCGAGAAGCTTGAAAAATGCGTACCAATTATTGCTGAATAGTGAGAATTCAGAATAGGTGCGTAATTGGTACCGAAGCGACCTTTTCGTTGCAGTCTTGGGATCAAGATCTGATAGAGCTTCTGAACATCGAGCTGCGAATTTGAGCGCCGCGGTGCTGTAATCTGCTTCCTCTCCAAGCCAGACTAGAGTTAGTCCTGCTTTGGCGTAAATATTCCGCATCTCAGCCACTTGAGATGATTTCTCATCATTATTTGCTTGGTTGATACAGATAGAATCAATCCAGAATTTTCTGTTGGCGGATTTGAGCCCCATATGTGAGAGGAACGCGTAGAGGTTGGATGGAACCTTGACTGCTTTGCCGTCACAGATGATCTGTCCTTCATGTGGGGGAAGACCCCAGAAGTAAGATACTGCTTCATATTTGGGACAGTCTGATAAGGGATGCTCTGTGATGGAGCAGGGAGGAGGTTTGCCAGTTTTCTGCTCTGGAGGGTGGAATTGCACGAGGCGGATGTAAATACCTCCTTTCTCATCGGTAGGGAGGTCGCCATACTGGTAGGGTTCCATGTCTAACATGGTCATCTCTTCTGCTAAGGGAGAGTCAATAAGTTTTCTCTAATTGCATTCAAGACCAAAACAACTAACGGGTGTTTCCTCATGTTTTCGTGTTCGAGGTACCATACGGTGACAAACGGTTGAGGTTCTCAGCCGTTCCTCAGCCGCAGCCTGTTTTGTGGCCAGACGGCTTGGCAAAAGCCACTGTTGTCTAAGTGGCCAGGATGTCAAAAAAGCAGATAAATAAATGATACGCTACAGAATTAGCGAGTGTATGCTGTAGATCTTGAACTTGGTGACCTGAAATGATGTGGCGCAGCAGAAGAGTTGCAGAGATACAACGTCTTGAGGCAGCTGACATCTCTCCCAACCCACCATATCGGTGTCAAAGACGATCAAACGTTGCTCACGGAAGGATGAGATTACCCTATTCAAAATGTGGAGATTCTGGAAGCTTACCGTTAGAGGCATACTGGCCTAGACCTAAGACTGTGCGTATGAATCCTGGTCTTGATTCTCCCAAGCACTTCGTGACTTCAGATAATCTCAATCTTACGAACCTCAGCATTGTCGAACTCATCTTCTTCCGGGCACTTGAGCAAGCCGATACGTTCCCACTTGCCTGGTATTCCTGCTATAGGGATCAAAATCAACGCCAACATTCTTCTTGTGAAATCTGTTGTCCCCTCAATTGTACCTACCAAGACCAAGACAATACGTAGTTCTCTCAAGTCTTCCAAGCCTTCGAATGAATTTTTGGATTTGTGAAATGGCAGATGTGAATTGCTAAAATCCATGTCTGCTAGCCGAAATCTGCTTGGCAACTCAATGTAATAGTCTGGATCGAGGTCTGCGTTGTCAATGTAGACGCCAGTCTTTAGTACTGGCGCACGAATTTTGAGTGATCAGCTGGAGACTTTGCCGAAAGGTGAATCAACGTCAATTGTACATCGGACGTCAATCAATTTGAAGCGCACATCCGCGACGAAGTCGGGCATGATGAGATGCTCAAGAGCGATTCGCGCCTCGAAAGATGTTGCGATGCCGGTGCGTGAGAGGTCAACAGACGCTCATGACCAAGATGGCGCACAGTATGGAATACAGCGTTTCCCGGAAGGCCATCGGGGTGCTTGTCTCTGGCCCATCCCTTTGCTCACCAACCACTTTCCAGCACAAGCTTCGAGGGAGGTCTGATTCCTAATGACCGGCCAGGTATTTTGCATGAATGCGATCCGAGAACCTGGCTGCTAACCCTTCTAAAGCCGGCAATTTGTCAGCGAGATCGGTGATACGGAGTCTTGAATATAGCTCCATGCCATCAAGCCATCGATTAAGTGGTGGATAGAAAATCGTTGGATCACCCTCATGTGGTCCTGTCTCCAATTCGAAGCGCCATCGTTTCCCCACAGCAAGATTATCATCATACATTCCCGGTTCACCTTCTGACATCTCCCCCCATTCACAATCGACTGCCTCATTACATTCCCATACCATCTCGCACGAGTGGTAGTCTACGGCTCGGGGTGACAGGATACGCTCTTGGAATGCCCAGCTTCGTGTGAGTAAAGGACCTTTCTGGAAGACATTGGATGCTTTTGCTTCTCTTAGGTGATGGAGCATCATGACATGTTCATGTGCTGGCTTTAGCCTATACCGAGCCTTGACTGTGGGTGTATTTGAGGCAAATGGAATGGTGTAGGATTTTGCTGGTCGTCTGGGCAACTCTACTGGATCCGTATCGTAAGTTATGGAAGTCGTCCATCTTGTACCGAAGAGGCTCCCATCGCTTTCAGCTTGATGAGGTCGCAGCAATATTGAGATGGCAGTCAGAGTACGTCGCAACCATGTTTGAGGACTCTCGGGTTCAGTCCATCTCGTCACCCTGAATAATACAGAGTGAGTCGATCCAAATATATTCAATACCAAGGTCTCTAGTCAAAGAAATCGCATCTTGAAACACTCTTGGGAGGGAGCCCCAGGTAATGCCAGCACATCGCTCTTGCAAGGTAGCTCTGGTCGTGGTGAGAGGTTGTGATGTACCCCAACAATGACTCAAGGCTGCGTATGTTCCTATCATACCGGTAGTCTCTCGGAGATAGACTTTGTCGTCGCCAATCTCCAGGACTTGAGTTGGTAAAATTGTCTGTCCTGGAGAAGGTTTGGAACATTTTCCATGCTGGTCGCATAATGACATCCAGTTTTGATCTTGGCTGTAGCTGAAGCCAAGGTCAGGATCTCAGGTATCTCTGCACCACAACCCAAGGCAGTTCAAGGAGGTTGAGAGCCTGCAGTAAGTTAACGCATACTGCGATTTCCTCTGCTTCTTATTTTCATCGTCGGCGCATATCGAACCCAGTGTAGAGCTCTACATGATCCACGAAGGTGTCTGAGCAGTCAAAGGCAATAAACAGAATTTCAGTGTGCGACCGCGCCAAGAAGAGGCTGTTGACCTCTCTATTAATAATTCATATGGAAATCCGGCGACAGGCTCTGGAAAGTCCGCAGAGTAGCAAGAAGCAAGGAACAAGCTTGACATCCCGACGCTGCAGAGCCGTGAAGGTCGACGATTTTGATTTCTTGCCCCCGCACTGATCCTTGGTTACTGTAAGCCGATGGGAAAATTTCATCACTGCTGTTGTGACATGCTGGACAGGGCGGAGCGTTCATGATACATGATCATAGATTATATCATGATGATTAGTTTGTATGCTCTACTGAGAAGCTCGGAAGCCTTGAGATACCTACCTGGTCGGCAGCGAGAGTGGCTGACGGCATTCCAGGTGCCCATCAAGAGGAATAACCATAACCATCCGATCCAGGTCAACAATACAAACCCACTGGTAGAATAGGTACCTACTGCTCAAAAGCTTTAGATTACGAACGATGTTCTGAATCTACTCGAAGCTTCATAAACTTGTGTGAAGATACGTGGCAAGTCACGTGAATAGGACCGGATCTAAGTGGCGCTCCATGCAGTCAAGTCTGGGCTCACAGGAAGATGTAATGAGCTATGATCCTAATCCTGGCCCTACAAAGACAAGGTAAATAATCATGAAGAAAGATTTGCAAGATACCGGAATGTTCGAAGCTCAGATGGTCGTCATCCAATTAGACCCCTACCAAAGCTTGTGCTCTAGCGACGGCCATAGCGCAACTTTATCTCATCCTCAATCTCTTCCCCAAGCTCCATCATCAATGCTCACCAATTCTGCCGGATAGATCTTGAACCTTATCGGCTTTGACGGGCGGGACTCTGCTCTGGCGCTAAGGTTCAAAAGGAGTGACGTCGAGAATTTATCGAGCTTGCGCTCTTTCATTCCTTGAATTTCCCTGCCGTGCGACCAATGGCAAATGTATATGACGAATGTACCACTTTTCTCTGTTGAGTGGCGTTGATTTCAAGCACTAGCATTCAGGATTTTTTTTGGAATTGAGGCTGGAGCTGTATGGGGTTTATTCCATGACCATTTGGTCCTCGAATTTACAGATACGACCTGTACCTTCAGATACGTGTCTTATCATCCACTCATCTCCGTATATTACCTCTTCGAGCCTCTTGTTATCGTATTTTCCACAACCACCTACCTATTCAATGGTTGCTGATGCACCAAGTGAGGGCGGAGCACCTACCCATTCGCCCCTGCTATTGCGTATACAATATCAAGGTTTTTGATAGGTCTTTGTCGTATCACGTCGTGATACGACATCCTGCTTTGGGCATTCTCCTATCTGCACGTAGCCGCGGCCCACTTCCAGGTCCCAACATACCTCCGATTAGTTTGTTTCACTTCTGCTCTTATGTTCCTTGCTCTACGTAGTTTCTACTTCCTGATCATTCTCAGACGTCTTCTTTTCACATGTTGCTACTGTCTGAGCTCTATTCCTTTCGAGCTTTGTTTTGGTTGACGAGATGATCTCCCGCCGGAACAAGTACCTGCTTTTCGTCTCAATATGTCTTGTTTTTCTGGTCTCGACATTTCGTTACCATCGCCAATTTCCAGAGCTTTCTATCTCCCCCGCAGAGAAACTGCCTCCTGCCTCAAGTCAGGAACCTCCGGCTCCTCCTTCACCTCAGCCTCCGCAAGCAGGTGAAAAACCAAAGCACACATTCACATACAAGCCGGTACCCAGTGTTGTTCCAGATCCGATAATAGACAATTTCCCCCTCGCAGCAGCTGCGCATTCACCTCGAGACCTCCCTCCCATCCCACCATGGAACACACCACCAGCCGAGCACGTCCGGGAGAATACCCCGCTCTTCATAGGCTTCACGCGGAATTGGAGGATCTTGCAGCAAGTAGTGGTATCATATATTACGGCAGGATGGCCACCTGAGGATGTACGTTTTCCCCCATCTGCCAATCCAAAGTTACAGCAGCAACAAATGCCATTATAACGGACAGAACAACTGACTTTTTGAGAAACAGATCTACGTTGTCGAAAACACCGGCGTGTTCGACTCTAATGCCAAGGGGCTCCTCTCCCTACAAAATCCTTTCTTCCTAAATCACACGCGTTTGCACCTCCTGGGCGTCAACATCATCGTCACACCAACCCTGTTGACATTCGCCCAGCTTCAGAATTTCTATATCCATCAATCGATAGAGAGGGGCTGGAAGCAGTATTTCTGGGGACACATGGATATTGTGGCGTTGTCGTTCGAAGATAAGTTTGTGGTTGGAGGAGAAGAGAAGGCCGGAAACGAGCAGGAGAAAGTCGAAGGTGGTGCTGGAACTGACGGAGACGTGAAGAAGAATGATGAGGAGGTGGGTAAGTATAAGGATTTCAAATCGCTGTATATGAACTGCGTACAAGCACTTCGCGAGGCGACGGTGAAGGACGAGGGGAGTGATGAGGAGAGAAGATGGGCGATGAGATGGTTCAATTACGATAAATTGGCGCTCGTGAATGTCGCTGGGTTCGTGGAGATTGGAGCGTGGGATACGCAGATTCCGTACTATATGACGGATTGCGATTTGCGTACGTTGTGTTCTCTCTCTTCTTACCCCACATTCCAACCCCAGAGGTCCCCTCGCTAACGAGGACTGTAAACAAACAGATGCTCGTCTCAACATGGCAAAGCTGGAAATCAAAGACGCTCCAGCCGGCTTCCTGATTGATGTTGGGGAGTCAATCGATGACTTGTATACGCTATATCGTAAAAGCGATTCACCGCCCGCGACATTCGTCGATCCTAAAACTTTCGAGAAGGAGAAGAAGGAGAAGAAAGACAGTCGTGCCGCGGATACAGAAGAATCCTCCAAGGCAAACTTGCCAACTTCCGCTTCCAAGGAAGCCTGGTACACACACCTCCTCTCTCCCGCCCCTCCCTCCTCATCCTCCCCTCACCACCCGCCCAACACATCCTGGCGTGTCCCCACAGACCCCATTAACTCCCCCTCCTTCGCCAACCTCCTACACACCGCCGAAGCAATGCAACACTCCAAAGCCACCGGCTCAAAGGGCCGCAATATGTGGCAGGCACGACAGAGAGGTGGAGAGGGAGACCCGTTTTACAGGGATGCGATGGGGTTTGAGAAGGGCATTCTTATGGCGATTGAGCATGGGAGGCAGGTTTATGCTGAGAAGTGGGGGCATAGGGGGTGTGATATTTTTGACTTGGGACTTGGGCTGGAGGATGCGTGGAGGGTGGAGAAGGATTGGTAAATGAAGTTTAGGGAGGGGACGCGGAACGGGATGGGGACTCTGGAGTTGGAGGGATGTACTTGGGACTTTGAGGAGTTTGGGGTGGATTTGGATGGGATGATAATTTTCATGTCATGTTATGTAAGCTCGGATCGAGGGTTCGTGGTCATTGCCTTACCGGGGAGGAGGAAGGAGGACAGAGGGAGGGAGGCGTCAAGTGTTGGCCCATTTACAGGATATACGATATATAAGGTTTGGTCTGGTAGGAGTTGTTGAACCCAACGATCATAATCGCTCAGAAGTTTTCACTTAGAAACACGAAAGTCAAGAATAAAATAATAAGACTTAAATCTCTCTCTTTGTGTGCGCAGCTCCCTGAGCTGGTATCAATTCCCAAGTCACGGATTGAAACATTGCACGAGGTGATCAATACCGACATCCCCAAATACTCGTCGAGTCGTCGACTTGAACATATTTCTACACGATGACAAAGTGTGGCTCCCCGATGAATGGAGAATTTGTCAAAATTTCAGGCATTTATTAACTTCTCCCAACATACCAGCTAGATATCTACCACCCAGCCTAGAGATCGTGTGTGTATTTCTCGCACGTATCAACACCACTATCACTTCAAATGACTCCATCTCCATTTTCCATGTCCATTCTCTACTTCTCGCTCATTCTGCCTCTCGTTCGAAGATCCTGTCCTCATGCCTTGCTTCCTTTTAAATATACTCCTCCCTTGCCCCTCTATCTCTTCCCCTCTTCCCCTCCTCCCCTCCCCACACCCCTCCTCTTCCCCACATCTCGCATCACCCCTCTACCGCCTCCTCGGCTTCCTCTTAAACACAAACCACACCAACAGCGCCAAAAATGCAAATAAGAAAGCAAGACCGATAATGACACCCTCCGTATTACCGTTTCTGTATCGTCCGTTTGGGAATCTGCAAATCTCATCGTGTTATTACTTGGGAGGATGGTGTTGCTTGTTAGGAGATCGAGGGCTTCGAGGGGGGAGTTGGTGGTGGTGCTGGACCTAATTGGTGGTGATGAGGGTGAGGACATGGCACTTAGTTTGAGTTGAGTTGAGTTGAGTGGATATGTAGTGGAGATGTGCAATTGTAATATGGAATTTCTTGGACTTGCTTGCTTGATTGCTTGTTTGTTTGTGTACTCGTCTGTACCTAGCTAAATACTTACGACTTGCGAAGGAGCGAGGAGATACCAGATCAGGAGTGGGAATATGGCAAAGAGAAAAACGGTGTGGATGTGCGAAGCATGGATGAAGCGTGTTCGAGATTTTATGTACGTATTTGTATTTATATATATATGTGCCATGTGTATATGGGATTCGATTGAAATCTGCTTCTAGTATTGGTGAGAGTGATCTACTGATACTGTTAAGTCTGTTATTCATTTGTGCGTTTGCAACTCTATGTTGGGGATTGTTGACAATAGTCGTTTTGGTAGGGGAATAAGAAAAGTAAGTCTAAGATAGACGCATGTTTACCGATTGGTAAGGTATTGATTCAGAGGAGCGGGTGGGAGTGTATTGTTGTCTTGACTTAGTCGTGCTTGTGCTCGTGCTCGCTGCTTGGGAATCAGAGAGTAGTAAGTTTGAGCTTACGTGATTACGCACAAAGCCGAATGTCAAATCTAGGAAGATTGCTTTATGTCTTGGTTTTAGGGTCTTGGGTCGGGGTTATTCTCCGTCTTGTTGTTCCAAATTGATATAGACGCCGTTTTGTGATTGTCTGTCCAGTAATGTAGATTAGTACTCAGGTACCCAACGCGTTACAGGAACGCCTTTATCACTCGCTCTTAGATGGAAGGGGGGGGGGGGGG
>JGI24512J20087_1000349_pt1 | contig 24516 bp, 21 predicted proteins | sample LinPmetageLP35_FD_20087 | JGI IMG/M metagenome (IMG submission 20087) | reverse complement strand
TTGTGGGTCCACGATAGCTTGCGCTACGGAGAAAGAAGCTTGTGCAAAAAGACCGTCGCCGAACCCGATGATGGTACTGTAGCTATACACTCTTGCTACTGATGTCTCGGTGTTGACAGTATACATGAGCGCACCGCCGGTAACGCAGAGGAGACCGCCGAGCGTGTACCAGGGCATGTAGTAGCCGTAGGTAGAGAGAATAGCGCCGTTTCCGATGATGGCGAAGATCATGAGCATGATGAAGGGAAGGAGACGCACGCCAGCTTCGAGGGCGGTGTCGTTGCGGGTGAACTGGAAGAAGATCGGGATCATGTAGATGGGGACGAAGATTGCGGTTCCGCCTGCAGCGGTCATGGCGAAGAGGATGAGCATAGTCCTCGACTTGAAAAACTCAACCGGGAAGACACGTCGGCTAGTGGTGGTGAAAATGGTGTAAACTTGTTGAAGTCCCAAGAGGATGAAGAGGATGCCAGAACAGCAGAAGAGGCCGATGGTTTGTCCGGAATTCCACTCGTAGGTTACACCGCCGAAGGACACGGCCATGACGCCGGAGACGAAGGCTCCCATGGTGAGAATACTTCCGACGTAGTCCATCTCACGAGCGCGGTCCATCAAAGAGATTCCCGGGCGGGGGTCTTTGTTGGGGAGCATGAAGAGGTAGACTGGAGCGCAGGCGGCGCCGATGCAGAGGTTGATATAGAACGCCCATTCCCAACCAGCTGATGAATCCGAGAAACCCCCTCCGATGATGGGACCTAGGACGGTTCCGAGACCCCAGGTTAAACCAGTACCGCCAATATACATGGGACGTTCGTGAATAGTCGTCGTTGCAGCGAGAAGGGTCATGACTCCAACGTACATTCCTGAGCCGCCAACACCGCAGATGGCTCGTCCGATGATTAGAGCATCCATAGATGGCGCGGCACCGCAGATGGCAGAGCCGAGTTCGAAGAGCACAACGCAAAGTATATAAGTCCATTTGGCATTAAATTGTCCGAAGATTTTGCCCCAGACCAAGTTGGTGGCGGCGGCACCGATGAGGAAGGCTACAGAGAGCCAGGTGAGGTTTTTAACGTCGTTGAAGTGCAGGACGATGACGGGTTGGATGTCGGCCACGATGGTGTTGTCCAGTGCGAATAAGAAAGTCGAGCTAAGGATGGACAGAACGACGACTGCCCATTTCCAGCCAGTGATGTCTCGTGGAGGAAGTTCTTCGGCAGTTTCTGTCTGTTGTTCAGATTTCTCAGGGTCCACATCTGTAGTTGAGGAGTTCTCGGAGACATCTCGAGTCTCTTTGCTGGTGGTTGCGAGAAAATTGTTGTTTGGCCTTGCTTCTGCCTCCTTTTCATTGAGGATATTTCCTGCGGTTGAGCCCGGGGAGCTTAGCCGATCCTCTTCCGTCATCTTCTTCCAGAAAATCAATGAGGCTGAATTAAGAATGGGACACCCGGAGAGTGATGTGACTAAGGAGTATTGAAGCAAGCTCTGAGCATCAAATAATGGTCAAGAAATAGTATTGAGCAGGTGAGATGCGAAACTGAAAGAAATCCAGGCTGAGGAAGTTGATATAGAAAGATAAGGCCCTCAATCCACCACAGCCGCAGGGAGAAAGGCAACAATATCTATCAGCCCGATTACATCATAACCGGTTAGGACTTGTAATCTTCTCCTTTGCAACGAGTAGCCAAGTCGCGGTGTGATAAAATTTTCCGTTAGCCTGGTTTGGGCGGCCGTATACCTTGCCACCACATCGATTGATCCGGTGTGAGTCAGCGCCAAAAAGGCACCTCAGAAATAAAGTGCCATTGAATAACAGAGCCCAGACTCCGATGCCAAGCCAGTAGTTGAGAGATATCAGATCATGGTTGTAAGGCGGTATCATTTGAAAGAAAGCCGTATACGATCGTAGTGCTTATCTCAAAACACGTGTCTCTGCCCCTGTCTTTGCCCCCTGTCTTTGCCCCTGGTCTCTGCCCCTGGTCTCTGCCCCCGGACTCTGCCACACCGGACTGCCGTAGTCTGAAAATTAAAAAGTTCGGGCGAAATTATATTCGACCACCATCTCCTACTATACCTCAATTGATATGACGTCCAGATTAACGGGCTGATATCATGGATAGGTCTGCGAGTGTAAACACCATTGCATGACTACATCTCTAGCAAGGGTTAGTGCAAGAGTGCCATGCCCGCAAATTCTTTTGGCTTGAAGTACTAATTTATATTAAAGCTGCCCGGCATGTAGAGTTGCATTTATTTTATTTTCATCCCCCAACTCTACTGACATTGTTGTACCTATTCCAGTGTTTTATCGCACTTTCACTGCGCAGCATCGAACATGGTCATTTTTCACCTTCCTTTCCTCTGGTTTAGCAGCCTTACTCAGTTCTTCTTGGGAACTGGTGTGCAATCGATATCCTCAATGCTCTCGCCCAGCCCTACCAATCAGCCGCATTACACATTTGACGAGCTCTACAATCTCCAAGTTAAATTCTTCGATAATTTTATCTACCCAGCAGACATCACTCAAGCCAAGTCTATCAACTCAACGCTGCTAGCAGAGGATGTACAGGGGCGAATTGACATCACAAGGACATTTGACGGCCGGGAGCTCAACACAGAGTATCTCTTTGGACTTTTTGCGAACCTCGCAGCGGATCCCAACTCCATCAGTCTGTTAGGAGTTCCAATTTCATATGAAATCTTGCATTTTGCTGCCAACGAATACATCACCTCGGCTGCTACCCGATTCATGTTCAACTTCACCAGCCTCGGTCTCATTGTACCTATCGAGATTGATAGCTGGAATACTTGGAATAAAGCTGGGCAGGTTACGCAGTATGATGGGAGCTTTAAGTATTGGCAATGGACGGTTGATTATATAATTGCTTCAAGGTATCTCTCAACTTCATATCTGCGTTTAGAATTTGTCTAACTCTAACAGTGCCCCTTTATTCAACGCTACTTCACCTCCACAGGCGGTTGAAATCCTCACTAGAGCATTGGCGAGCAGTATTTGTGAAACAGCAACAACTTATTGCAATGGTACAAATACACAGTATAGCAATATGGCGGCATGCTATCAGTATCTCACCCAGGAAGTACGGTTTGGCGAGGCGTATGAGTTGGGTAGGAATACTGTATTGTGCAGAATGGTGCATCAAAATATGGTACCATTTCGACCATCTGTGCACTGGTATGTTGATTGTTGACTTCTAAGACTAATAGATTGCTAACTGCGTCGAGTCCTCATATTGGGCCTTCAGGTGGCGGATACTGTACCGATGATACGACATATGTTGGGACTGTGGAGGAGGACTATTTCAACATTTCTTTCATACCGTATGGATATTAGTCCAGGAGACACTGGGGTAGACAGTGTCTCTGTTTTGTCAGGTACTAGCAATAGCTTTTTTTTCTTCAACTTCCAAGAGGCAACTTATCCCATTCCTAGACTTTTAAGCAAACAAAATGATTCCATCTTACTCTGCCTATTTCGGATAATCAAAGAAACCATTACTTGTGAATCCGCCCTGCAAAGTCTATCAACACAGGCAAGCCCAGAGTTTTGTCGATTCCGGACTCCTGTTGCACATTCAGTTGGCTCTGCTCCCAACCTTTACTCCTCATCTCTACTCCCAGACGGAATTTTCTAAGGGGACAGGAAAAATAACGTTTCTGTTGGTGCTCGACGCCTCGCCGAGGCTGATCATGTTTGGCACTGTTGCCCGTGCAACAATGAGGCTGGCCATCATGTACTTGAAATTGAACATTCTCTCCCTTTTGTGGTACCTCAAATACAACGATCATAATTTATCCAAATAAGATTCTGCGCCAAAGAGCTACCGAAGAAGCTTCACTTCACCTTCGCCACTAGTTATTCATCCTCTATGGAAGTGTCGTTTCTTGCCAGTTTTGTTAGCAAGGAGATCAAATATTCTGTATTTCCTTGCCTAGATTAACCATCTGAGCATCGGGGTAGATATTTGAAGGCGGCACACAGGCTTCAAACCTTGCCTGTATCATCCGGAACCCTCACCACTCTCCTCGATTGAACGAGGCATTATCGTCCTCCCATTTCTACATAAGTCCGGGCTAAGTGGAAAAGACATTATCACTTGCTGGCAGAAGCTACCCGGTTTGCCTCTATCTGGCCCACAAATTTCATGACAGCCGTCTTCACTCCGTCCGAGACAGCGCCACGGAGAATCATTCGAGGACGCTGCCAGTGTCGAGGCAGCGATAGCATCGTGACTTGCTACAATTTTAGCTCGGTGTGAGCAACCAAACCTTGTGCTTCGCAGTCCTTGTTCCACTTGTCTCTGCCCCTTGTCTCTGCCCCTTGTCTCTGCCCCTGGCCTCTACACCCCGGATTCTGGGTACTGCCGAATGTGCCCATCAAACATCACAACTTTTGACATTCCCAATCAGATATCGAGTACACGTAGGGTTTCATTCATCTGATTTAAAGTGTTATGTCAATGATAGATGTAATCTTTAATGTGGAAAACATCAATCCCCATGCTCAACAGATACGGAATCAACAAAAAAGCTATTATCCATTCCAATACAGCTGCAATATCAGCCATGCGACCCAAAAAAACCAGCACTGTATATGGCACTGCTATTATTAATTCCAGTACGAGGACTGTAGTTTTGATGCGGTAAGATAGTCGCATAGCATTGTTTTGGAAAATAGTCGAGGTTGTTCGAAGCTCCCAGCAGATAAGAGACATAGCAATCGAGTAACAGAACCTATTCTAAAATCAGTGAAAGGACCAATTCATGGTGAGTAAATATACATGAAAATAGCCACAAGGCTCCAGTGAAGAATCTTGTGTTGATGTATATCAAAGATAGAAAGTAGCACCAGCGCCAATCCTCCAATGCTGATAGAAACAACGACTATTGCGAGGCAACTAAATTCTTTTCGTTTGACTTTTGTTGAGAGAGAGCAAGTAACCAACAGCCGTTTATATCGTAACCAACGAGTAGAGATGAACGATATTGCTGCAAAAACGGCTGTAGCGGTGCACCCTCTAATGAAGAGTGATCGAGAACTTGCTTCGGCAATGTCTGATATGAATCTAGGTTAGGTGTTAGTTGAGAAATGTAAAGATAGAAATGAAAAATACGTACGCAATTCTTCCATTGAATTTCATGGACGGATACCATGGTCGTCCGTCATGAACCCAGACTAAAAGTAGTCCCAATAGCATTCCTATAAATATTACCAACTGATCGGTTTGTGACTGAGAAGCTGCTGACCTGTCCAGACAAATGTAACGATGAATGGTGTGGCAAGTAATATACAAAGTGAGCACAATTTAATCACTCCTTTGAGTTTTGTGAAACAAGTGAAGGACATGATAATGCCTTAGATTTACTTTGATTTTAATATGTAGTGTAAAGTGAAGAGAACGATGCTTTATCAACAAACGGTGGCATCTGCATACCAGGGTGTGAGTAATGATGATGACTGACATTTTTCCCTAAGAGGTTGCGTAATGCAGCCAGGATACCCATGGTCGTGTAGCAAACTCGTTTTGACAATGACTAGGGTCGAACAAGAAAGAAGTGGGTTTTTGACGGGTAAGCAAAAGAGCGTGGCATTGCCTGTATATAAGTATTCACCTTTGAAGGACCTTTAGTTGCTTGCCATTGCCACAGTCATGTCTTGGTTCCCGCTCCTGGAGGATGATATTCCATTGATAGACAAACCTTTGGATCCTACAAGACGTCGTATTTTAGTTCTTACCGGGAGTGTAGGAGCGGGCCATGATAGCGCAGCCTATGAGCTGAGAAACATGCTACAATCTCGAGGAGCCTATGTTGAGGTCCAAGACTATATCGATGCTCTCCCATTACCGATTCGCTTTCTCTACAAAGAGAGTTACGGACCAACGATTCAATATGCGCCTTGGGTTTTCGAACTTATGTTTGCTCTCCTCGAATATACTTTGGTTCAGTACTGCGTTATCTATTTCTTGGGGGTCAGGCCTTCCCTGAGTAAAGTGGAAAAGTGGGTTCAAGGTTTCGACTCTGTGGTTTCAACATATCCTGTTGCAAGTCAGGCCTTAGGAGTTCTTCGGAGTAGAAATTTGTTGGATGTGACCACGTTCACATATCTGACAGACCCAGCTTTTCACCAAACATGGTTCCACAATGGAATAGATGTTTATGCAACACCATACGTAGATGCCATTTCACAGGCTCCCAAATACCATGTCGAAGTCAATCAAGTCCGACCTCTGGTTGGCGAGAAGTTCTCGAAGGATACAACATCCACTCGCATCGCTATGCGCCAACATCTTGGTATCCATTCCACAGAACTGCTTATCGTCATAGTTTCTGGCTCACTTGGGATTGGAAAAGTTAGCAAGACCGTCTCCGAGATTTTAAGACGCCCTGGGACACGTGTCCTTATTCTATGCGGACACAACGAAGATCTTCGAATGGAAATGCAATATTGCAATGGGGTCATTGCATTGGGCTGGCGCATGGATCTTGAGAAGTTGTACGCTGCCGCCGACGTAATGGTGCACAACGCTGGTGGTATGTCTTTTGCGGAGGCGCTAGTTATTGGACTCCCAGTCGTCATGTATCTCCCGATACCCGGTCATGGCCGGGCAAATGCGAGCGAGCTGGCAAGATGGGGGGCAGTTTCTTGGCCGAAAACGCCTGAAGAACTACATGCTTCGATAAGTGACGCTGTTACGCAACGGAGCCGGGTCCGTCTGGGAAATCAAGAGCTTGCGGATCTTATCATGAGCAACCGAATTTTGGATGTCTGAAACATGGAGTTAATAGCTTCTGAGAGATTAGTAACGTCCGTTCCTGCGTGGCGAGAAATCCCTCGAGAATTAGTAGAGGTTCCTTGACTTCAATCAATTCAAAATTAAAATATGCTACAAAGTCCATACAAATCCCCAATTTGAAGACCCACGTGAACTCAAAACCAGTATCTCAATCCATCATAACATTTTGACTAAGTATACTCTGCGCACTATCATCTGACCAAATCTTTAAATTCATTGTCCACTTCTGCAGCGAATTTCCTGATCAATCTTGTTATGTGACGGCCAGTAGTTCAGACAAGGGAGTCGCCAAGTCCGCTTCATGGCCAACTTGTGGTTGAGAGCCCAATACTTGCGTCGCTAAGCGGATTCGTGGAATTAGTCTGGACGATGAAACAGCCTTGCTTAAGGAAACATGCTATAATGTGTCAGAAATAGGTTGAAGACGCTACCATAGAGAGAGTATTTAGGAAGGGCCATCTGATATAGATCCGATTGTCATTACCTCTAGGACGCAAAGGGCTCAGATTAAAGTCACTAGCAAGGTCAAAGTAGTTGATCAACTGGTTTCCTATATTATTCCTCAATCAAAACAACGAAAATAATCTTTCTATCGCCTCTCCTGGCCCGGTGACTCCGCCATTCATTGAGTTCCACAACCGCCAGACCCAGTACATACGTCCCAAGACCCCTCACAATGTACTGCGCTTTGTGCTGGCAGTGATTTTTTCCATGTGCTCACTGGTAGTATCTGCGTGGGGTGTTACGCCGTGTAGAGAAGTTCGCTCGGTATCTTGCTCGCTATCGCTTTCGAGATTGGCCCTTTTCGATTCAGCGAAGCAACTATAAATGATCGTAAGGCTTCAACGTACTCAAGATTCGGTTCATTGATTCTCCATGGCGGCTGCTGGACTAGGCGGAAAGAGCCGTAGATCCTCCCACATAGAGTGCACCATAGTTGTTGGTGAGTCCTTGGGAGGTTGACATAGGCTTTCCTGGATATTTCTGGATCCCCAAGTTTCGATGAAAAATCCTCCGTGGGTGTTGTTGAGTCCTGCAAACTCGGATGAAAGATTGGGCATGTTCTGAGTTTGACTCCACACAGAATCCTCCACGTTTACGGCTGTAAATGCGGAATTTGATTGTAAAGCTGGAAGAAGCCCAACATTTGGGAGTGACAGGTTCTGTATACTCCAGCACGGATTTAACCAAGATTCCACGTGTAAGGGAGGAAACGAGAAATCCGAGACCGCGGCCCCTCTCTCGCATATGTTCTGGTCCAAATACCACATAGGATCGTTTGCGGTTGGGTCGTAGGTCCTGACAGAGTTATCTTGAAGATCCGTTTGGAATGAGGCAGGACGCTGCGGACTCTCGCTGAAGGAGCAAGGGACGTTGCGCATGGTGCACTTCACGCATTTTGATTTTGTCTCGTCGCACTATGTGGTCAGAATTGTGCATGGGCAATTGGTTCCTTTACTCACCTTTATTCTTCGAGCTTTGCACTGTGCACATCCACTGCGAGATTTTTTATGGGATTTCCTGACACGCATGATTCCTGAATCTCATGAAATTTTGTGTTGAGCAGTGGTTTTTTTATAATGTAGTATAAGAGTACAACAAAGATTCAGTATGGTTGAACAGAAGGGAGCGCTGGGTATGACTAGGAACAGTATTAGCAGAAGCTAGAATTCAGCATTGGTTTAGTGCGGCATTCAAGCGGGATTCAGCGTGGCATACAGCAGTCAAATTAACCTTTCTCAATTTAGCCCGTCGTCCTAACGAATCAACTTCATTTTCCCAATTGCTGCCGTAAGCGGCGTTAAACGCTGAGGGGGGTTAATGTCTTACATAAGCAGATCTACGCGAGAATTGAGGGGCAACAATAGGCAAAGGCAGGGGGCAAAGGCAGGGGGCAAAGACATGGGGCAAAGACATGGGGCAGAGACATGGGGCAGAGACATGGGGCAGAGACCGGGGGGCAGAGAATTAGCCGTCATCGGTCTGTCTTCATTGTCGTCTGATTATCGCTCATTAATATCCCTGTGCCGAATTAGGTCCCATGATCTTGGTGCTTGATTTTTTATTTTCGTTAACATTGCATTTCATTCTCTAAAATACCAGAAGTCCTTGTTTTGACGAGAAACAAGAAGTTTGGTGTGACCATCACTTCTGGTTCTTAGTTCCTCGCATCATATCTCGACAAATGGCCCCAATCAGATCAAGTAACCTGGAACGCAGTAGATGGAGGAGCAAGTGCCGGGAAGAATTATCAAAACACATTCGTAAGTCTTTCTTTTACGCATCTTCTTCAGTCCTTACTAAATAACATCTCAGAGAAGAAAGTGGGAATCTTAATCGAACCATCACAGGTTCGTCTCGTAACTGGTGGTGATGATCTCTATACGTGGAAGGTATTGCCACAAAAGAAGCACCTTTTCTCAAAAAATATAAGCGATCACTCCATCGGCGCTTACAAGGAATTATGTGAAGGAATTGACTCAGCGTTCGAGGCTGTACCGGTAACGACCACAACCCAGACGAGATCAGCGGAGGATGTGCAGGAAACTCTCATATCAACAGAGGTATGCAAACACCTTAAGTTTCTGATTCCAACTAACAAATTTGTTGAAGCCTCCACAGGCGAGCTTCAGTGCGAAGATTGATGAATTACGAGAAGAAAATGAAAACCTCGAACGAGAGCTAAAGCAGTGGAAGGATCAAGCTACAGCTGAATCCAAACTACGACAGGAGTCCGAGCAAGAACAGAGTCAGCTTAGGGATGCTAATCAGACACTGCAATGCGAGCTACAGAAGAGTGCAATGGCGGCAGATTATTTCAGAAGCAACATATCGCAATATTCTCAGATGGTAGCAAGAATCATGCCGCTTATGGAGGAATTAAGAAACGGGTTGAATCTTGATGGAGTTTCTGATGATTTTGGGACATGGCATATCCATCCTGAAGTTACCAATGATGTTGGGTAGAAAGAATTAATGGACCGGAATGATGGATGAAACTGAGAATTGAAAAGGCAGTTGGAAGATTTTGAGCAGCGCATATGAGCGCAAGCCGTTGGGTGTACGTTGCCAAGTTACCTTTTCCACTTGGGTTTCATGAGTGCCCTTGTACTTCCGCGAGAGGAGCTCAATTGGGTCCTACGGGTGCTTTACTTGACCTTTCAAGCACCAATATTAGTTGCTTGGAGCGCTATAAGCGGCTTGTGTCATTACATAGCGCTTGGTCAATTTTCCTCGCTTCTATTTAACGATGTGCTCCTCAAAATACTCTTTAAACAATATCTAGGTTGTCTCTATAATCATAAAGTCCCGCTTGTCAAGCTTCCCAGCTTATTGCAGTGGCCCGAATGGGCTCCAGCTTGCGGCCCAAGTCATTACAACGGAGTCTAAAACGGAAGAGGAGACTGTCCTGGATCCTCTTCTTAGAAGCCAAAACTAGGAAAGCGTCTACAAGGCGAAAGCGTTACATAGCATATATATATAATGCCATATATGGTCCTAATGCATATGACCGAAATGTACTCCGCATTGAATGACTTCTAGGTGAAACTTTCTAATATATACACAACTTGGAAAGAATGATTGAATACCTTGCAGACCATGATGAAATTGTCTCCGAGTATAAAGATGAGATCTTCGAATACATGCGGGAGCTTCAAGTGCGTAATCTTTTTCCTAATTCCCGCTCCCTTGCTTATCCACACTGACAAAATTGACTACCCTAGGATGAGATGCTTCCTGATCCTAACTATATGGCCATCAAACAAAGGGACACCCATCTCAATTGGGAAATGCGCTCGCGATTGATTCTCTGGCTAGTTAAAGTTCATTCCAGATTTTGTTTACGCGAGGAAACACTTTTCCTTGCAATCAACTATATCGATAGATTTCTTTCTCTTAAAGAAGTCTCTAGCAATAGGCTGCAGCTTGTCGGTACCGTAGCACTCTCTATTGCCGTTAAATACGAAGACAGGGAAGTGGTTACGATAAAAAGCCTTCAGAAGCTGTGCGGAGATAGTTACGCTGCGAAAGACTTTCTTGAAGTCGAGATTTACATGCTTGACAAACTACGGTATAGATTAGGGTGGCCAGGTCCACTGATATTCTTGAGAAGGATTAACGAGGAGATAGATGAGATGGAATCTAGAGCCGGAATTCTGGCCAAGTACCTTCTTGAAGCCATTCTTCCGGATAAGAGCTTTGTTGCTGAGCGTCCTAGCATTACAGCAGCAGCAGCATATTGTCTAGCACGTTGCATGTTAGGAATAGGTGAATGGGTAAGATTCCCAACCCCTAGCCATCCAAATTAGACATACTAATACTATCCTAGGCTCCATTGCACGTACGTATCTCCGAATACAGCTACTCTCAGCTTTATCCCCTTATGGTGGCAATCTCGGATTGGCTTAATCAACCGCAAGAATCATATCTTACAGTCTTTAACAAATACTGCCTTGGGCAAAATTTGAGAGTGGCTCTCTTCGTGAAGAAGAAGCTAGAAAGTGGTTTTGTAATTGAAGATAATACTCGGGTTCGAACTTTTCTCCCCGGGAGTAGATGCTAAAAATAGTTCGGATGAAAGCTATAATTTAAGGCGTTCCTAAGTTAGTAGACGTTCCAACCCATGGGGAATTGGTTGCAATGCTTGTCTCTGGAACTCTCGTGCATCCGGGGACATTTTATGACGATTCTCCTAAGCTTTAAAGATACCTGAATACGTAATAAGATGAGGTGCCGGTTTCGCACCCCGAAACTAGGATATCTAATTTTAGAATATCCCTCTCCAGCTTCTGTTACTTCAGACCATGAGACCCAAATTTCCAGCTCAAAGAGAAGGCTTCAAAATCGGGGAATAATTTTCCAATAAACTAGAGATAATTCCACGAACCGGGAAGATGGTGTCCGAGTTGGATTTGCGCACGGAGAGGGAGGTTACAAATCAACCAGGAGCTGACGAACCGCCGCGTACTCCTAGACAGGGAAGAAGCCAAAGTGGTCACTATCTACTCTTACGATGGAATGACCTGCCCAGCTGGAGGCAAGACAATGAATATCTCCTCTCTGGATATCGGCCCTCATCTGGATCATTCTGGAAGTCCCTAAACAGCTTGCAATACATCCACAATGAGACTGTGAATATCTACTCCCATCTGCTCGGCGCAGCTCTTTTTGCGACTCTTTCAATCTGTGTCTACGCAGGAATACGTAACAATCACATTGCAATTCAAGTTGGAGACGCACTTGTCTTTGCAGCATTCTTCCTCGGAGTGGTCCTATGCTTTTCCTTCTCGGGCTTTTTTCACATTCTGTCTAATCATTGCGAAGAGGTGGCGGCTTTCTGGAATCGATTAGACTATCTGGGAATCGTTATTCTCATGTGGGGATCGATAGTCCCTTCCGTCTACTACGGATTCTATTGTGATCCAAATCTGCAGAGACTATATTGGGCTGTAGTCTCTGTCTTGGCTGTGGCTTGCGCCGCAGCAATCTTGGCCCCAAGGTTTCAACATCCAACCTTCAGGCCATACCGAACTTCGATGTACGTGTCATTTGGCCTTTCAGCCATGGTATTCATCACACATGGGCTTATTATTTGTGGATGGGAGATCCAGAACCATAGGATGGGTCTCGATTACATGCTAACGATGGCAATGCTCAATCTCCTTGGAGCAGCAATTTATACCGCAAGGATTCCAGAGAGATGGTACCAACTGCGATACGACATTTACGGGTGTAGCCATCAGGTATTCCATTTCATAGTTATCTTTGCTGGTCTGACACACATGCTTGGATTGCTAAGTGCATTCGGCTTTATTCACTCGCAGGCTCAGTCCTGTACTTGAAGACCGCTGAGCACAATTACACGTGATTTCCTTGAGGAGTTAGCCTCTAAGTGAATATGGAAGGAAGCGAGATTAAAGGGCGAGGAATAATTAAATGATTTAATATAGTTCTTTGACTATCTTGAATTGAATTTCCCTATCTTTTGCGGCGTAATCTAAGCCTTGTGAAGCAGGCGCGGTGCCATGTGTAATCGCTCGTCAAATCAAATGGAGCATTGCACCTCGCATCACGTGCGTCTGTAGTTATGAGGTAGTTCGTGAATATTATCTGTGCTATCCAGAGGCATGACTAGCACTACGAGCTGCGTATTTTACCCTGCCTTGACCCCCGCCAGAACTGTTTGAGTGGTTCTGGTGTCTTACAAAAGCAGATCTAAGCGAGAACATGGGGCAGAAACAGGGGGCAGAAACAGGGGGCAGAGACCGGGGGCAGAACTAAGGGAGCTAAAACATGCCCCAAATAGAGGGATGTGTAGGGATCCTGTTTTGGTACCTACTGTCTCTTGATTGGCTCTAGAGGATCTAAGCGTATAAATTTGGTATCATGGAGAACTTTCCTGCCTTAGTTCCTATATTTTGAAGAATTTCGGTTGATAATAATTTAAAGGCTTGAAGTTCATTCATACGAACTAAAATGCTCTCTCTATCGCCAGCGGGGCTACTTCCGACTGCAGGACACCCAGAATTGGCAGAAATGGAAACTTCAATTACTGTCAATCATCCCTATAATTCGGCGAAACGAACACGCGAACGATCAAAGCTCGACCCGGAAACGATGGCACAGATATGCGGGAGCGCAGAAATCTGGCCTACCTACCCATCCCCACTATGCTCGGAAACCAAGGCAAAGGTCAATGTCTCTTGTATCAATTGCGATTTTGAAGACAAGAGAGACTGGCAAGGGAGGATTATGGGCAGTGGGTTTCACGGGGCTCTCAGTGCTCTTCTTACTAGCTGGAGCTGTATCATGAAGTTGATCAGATTGGTCTGATCTTTGATTTCAAGGACAGCAATAAGAGGGCTGGGGGTATGGTCATAAGGATTTCATATAAAGAGATCGAGGACATCGTCACTAGCAAATTCATCATGATGGAAGGGGTACTCCTGAGCGCGAATACGATCAAAACGGTTGGCGTGGACGGCAAATGGAGGAAGTGGTATCTATGGAACCTGCCAAGGCCAATTCTCGAGAATTGATGCTAGACTTGATGAGGGATTGACTTCTATATTTTTCATTTTGAATGCTTGATATGTCTTCTCAAAACATTGTATTACAGTAGCATCAGCACAATTTCAACGCAGAAAGTAAGGTATGACACGGCACAGCAGCTCCCAATGCCAGCGTCCCTCTTCTGATTGAAGTGAAGCATGTTCCGGCCAACAATCCCTACCCGCTCCCATCCTCAGCTGCCCTGTCCCCAGTTGATGTTGAGCCCGTGCCCCACTTGGACTGACGTGGTGATGGAGATGCGCATGTCCTCAGGGGCACAAATCTGCTACCAAAAGGCTGAGGGAGCTGAATACTGGCGCAGGTACTTCCAAGCTTGGGGAGTTTCTCTCGCTTTTTTTTGGCCTTGAATCCAACTTTAAATACAGGGCAGTTACCATAACAAATTCTACCAATGCCGAGGAGAATGGCAATATATGAAGTAGGTCTTTTACTCGCCAGCAAACCCAAGCGAGAACAGGGGGCAGAGACAGGGGGCAGAGACAAGGGGCAGAGGAAGATCTCCATATTTACCAGTAGTGCCAAACTAGATGGGAACTTCTTGGGGCAGATTCTGTTTATTTTTTGTCGACATTTGCTTTCCATTCTCTAATTATAGAAATCCTTGCTTTCCCCAAACTAAGAGTTTGGTGTGACCTTCACTTCTGACGACATCGTCTCTGTGTCTATGCTCTGGCAGAGGGGTATTCCGCAAGTCAGACTATTTATGGTTGCCACTGCTCCGGCGAACTGTGAGGATTAAGCCATCATGCCGATTATTGTGTGGACTAATATCTGCAGGGTTTGCGACTGGTATCTCTCCTGGCTCATCGGTTTCCAGGGGCATAAGCTTGCCTGGTGTGACATCACACTTACGGGTCTGGGGATTGGCGATAAAATTTTCCTCGGAATTTGCAATTTGCCTTTGCCTTTCGGGGGTTTCTGTGGGAGTTTTCTCGCCCGTCGGAAGCTGACCCCTTTGGAATACGGGGCGCAAGAAGCCGTTAACACTCCCTTTAGCAACATAGTGTATCCAGTATGTATCGTAAGTCTTATGACCAACAAATTCCATCCGCTCGGCGTTCGAATAACCACGATCTTAAACTTAATTAGCTGATGGTAATCTGGATATGATGAGAATCTCACTGTTTGTGCGTGTCAATCCTACGCCTCTAAAGTCAAATGCGGTGATATTATTATAGCAGGGTAGTTGGGCTGCCTTCTTCATCTGTCTAGAGAACAAGCTTGGCTCTTGGATTGCTGTGGTAGGGCCGGGGTATGTAAGCACCTTTGAAATAGGCAGCTGTAGCATGTGGGTGGCCCATTCCAAGATCAGGCGATTGCAATGTGGGATTTCCAGGTTAAAAATCTCGTCGACCGTGTCGCAGTCCTTAAATGCTCTACTGACTAGGGACATGGCGAAAAGGAATAAAATAGGATTTTGCGAGTTATGGATTGCTTTGACATGTTCTCTTTTTATGTCCATTTGGATCTCAGGCTTCCCGTCACGGCCCCATCTGACTAACATTATCATGTCCTGTCAAGTAGTGTTAGCTTATTAGATCTCATGTTCAATTCGCTGAGTACCATATTAACGTAAGATACTTACATGGAAGCGTAACCCCTTTTTAATAACTCCTTGAGCTGAACGTTCAGAGCTTGAAGGTTTGATCTCTTCAAGGCCGTCACTTAGCGTAGCCTGAGAAGCAGGAATTTGCATATTGGAGCGTCGACTGTATTCTTGAGGTATTTGCGTTATGCAAATTGCTTTTATGGGGGTTATTGAATGATGACAGATGGAAGTGCGATGAATGGGGGCGGATGGAAATGATGAAGATGGAAGACGGAAGATAGATAGGGTTATATAGACATGAAAGGATGAGTTGAGCATCACCACAAACTGGTCGCAGGGTAGAACTTGCCCCTCTGACCCACATTACGTCAGTAGAGCAAATACTGCTGCAGCCCAAGCGGGTCCAGCATTATCCCTTGCTTGAATACCGTGGTCTAAGGGTGAATAAGTCCACCCCCTGAGGGTTGATGCTTCTAGAGCTTTCTACATATAAAGTTAAGGAAAGCAGCTCGCTTATTGGCTTAAAAGCCTTGCTGCGTCTGTGCTGCCATATCCTCAAGGGGTGGACTTATTGATCCTTAGACCACAGTATGCCTCGTGTTGGCTGATTGCCGTACCCAAAGGGTCAGCATGAGATAATCATTAGCATCACCTCTTTCTTCGGCGTAATCTTGCCGCTGCATAAATGTCATGACGATCACACGCATACTCATTCTGAACTTTGTGCAGCTGATCGCGCGTTTATGTTGCCTGCATGAATGTGCTACCTCCTTGAAGCCAGGCTAAACCTTCCCCCCACTTCTCCTCGGTGTAATTCAGTTGTTGGATAACAGCAGGATCTTTGACGTAGTTATGTGCGACTTTCCCGGCGCTAAAGTCCTCTAACTTAGGAGAATGCAAGTTGCAGTATTATGACTCTGCAGCAACCTTACCGGGGAAATTCAGGCAACGCAGTGGCAAGGCAGTGGCAACACAGAATAATCTCGGCGGCGAAGCTATGTTGATGACGACGTGTGACATGGGCTAGTATACTTCTCGAGCTAGTATGCATCTCGAGCTTCAAGTTATTGGGAACCTTTAATCCACCCCTAAGTATGAGAGATACATGCAATACAAGGTGAGGATTCGCGACGTTAGCCAAAGGAGTTGTAAAAGCATTGGAAGAGGGTAAATTCTCACGGCAATTTAGCAGTACCTGTTTCGTATTGCTCTCCCGCGTTGGAACCTACATCTCCAAACAATAGAGAGCAGGAACAGGGAACACTATTGAGATCCTACCTTCGTCCAAGTCATTCCCTAAAATTTTGAGATCTGCTTCTTATGATGCATTAGCTAAAGACAGAAAAGGTGGTTTGAGGCCGAGTGAGGTTCAAGGAAATAAGGAGGACCAAACTGAGGAGCCCAGATCGTCTCTGCCTCTTCCCTCGAGCCAATTTTGGCTCCAGAGCACTAAAATAGCACCACTAAAGGAGCCCATTTTGGCCACCATAATCGTCTGTCATCCATACATGTCGGCAGCAATGCGTCGTCTCATGGCTTGTGAGTATTTCCAGGATATTGGTTAACAGCGTACACTCCAGCATTGCGGACTTACTGTGAGAGTACAGCCACATGGAATTTCTCTGTCTCTCAGAATAGAGAGCCCGTGTTGCTTGAGACCGGCGGCAACCTGCTAGCAAGCTGCTTAGGGACTGCCCCAGCTAGCATAGCACACTACGCTTTCTAGTTGATGTGATGACCACAAATGAAGCAAACTCATCTTTCCGGCGAAGATGTCATTCCATTAATGCGGTGAACAGAAAGGCTTCGTAGAGTGACTAGACTCTCGATGCCCCAATTTGACCTTCAAATATCGGTGAGGGTGGCCTGGCGATGCAGCTTCCTGAACCCATAGCTAGTCATGAATAAAAGTTTGAAAGCTCTTCCCGTTTAATCTCTGTCTCGTCCAAGCCTTGCCAGACCTGGTAAGGACTGGCTCTGTGTCCGCATTCTCATTGGTATGAGTGTAACATCACCCAGTTTTCCACTTACTAGCTTTGGGGGCATTGCAATCTCACTACTGTTAGGCCTCACCACAATCGCCGCTTTGTCATCCCAATTCGCCTCGGAACAAGGCTGCAATTAGACTTCATGATACAAGGATTCGAAGTTGTATGAGGCATGCCAAACCCGCGGTGCTTTGTTCATACCAGGGTTCGCGAATTCCAAAGACGTTTATAAAAGAGCCGAATCTGGCTCCGCCAACGCTGGATGCCCAAAGCAGGGTGCCTAATAATGGCCCCCTTTGCTATTATTATCCTGATATGTTTCCGGTGCCTCGTTCTAGCGTCCTTTCATGAGTACATATATCGTTTCCAACATTCCATCATGCAGAAGTTTACTCCAACAGAACAAAGCGTTTCCTTCGAAATATCTACATATACCACCGAAAATGGGTCTGAAGGAAGAATTCACGTTTCTACACAACCTTGGCTTGAATGTGACACTTTTTGGCAAAGACCTTAAGAAATGTCACAGGGGACCTGGAGATCGCAACTTCTTTGTTGTCGTTACCAGATCAGATGGAGATAAACTCCATTATCAGGACAACATTCCAGAAGAAGATCTGAGTAGACTCAAGAATTGGATCAGGTGCGGAGATCCAACCGGCTTAACTGCTGAATGGAAGGAAGTTCACGTTGGTCACAGCAAATGGAAAGCCTATCTCGCTGGAGAGAATCAAGAGATAGACTGCTCCAGGGTGATGGATGAAATGTTTGTCAATGAGGGAGGAAAGACTTACACTTACGCCCGCACCGGAGAGGCCAAGGGGGTCAAGATCACCCATCCAGAAGATCAAATCAGACTAAGTAATATCCTATCATCTTTTTATAAGCTAGAGAAGCTAACCAGTGTTCAGGTGAGCATGCCGGAAAGCTCAACAGTGAGGCCAAGGGCTTTTCTATCCCTAGTGGCCTCACCACCGCAGAACAAGACATTTACAATCAAGCTGGCAAAGTCAACTCCGGAAAGGCACCAGGTGTTGTGGTTATAACGGATCTAGCAAAAGACTATGACGACTTGGCAGCAATGGTTGTGCTAAAGGAGCTTCATCGTCTTGGATTCGTGCGCCTCGAAGCATTCATCGCAAATCTGGAACCATCCCGTAAACGCGCAATCTACGGACGAGTAAACTTGGACTCCGTCGGCCTTCAGGACGTTCCAATTGGCGTTGGCACTAAAGCAAGCACAAAGAAGCATGAAGAATATAAATACGAATTCGACAGCCCCCTTATGCCTGACGAGAAAACCTTCCAGCCTAACAAAGACAACTTTTTTGAAGACGGGTCTGAACTTCTCGATCTAGTATTTAACCGAGCTATTGAAGAAGATCGGAAAGTACATCTCCTCCTCATATCCTCTTTGACCGATATTGCCGAGTACACGGACACGGAAGACCGCCTCAAGACCTTCCAGAAAGCAGTCGGGAGAGTCTATATGCAAGGTGGATATTCTATCTCTACCGAGGGCATTCCGACCCCGCGAGGTGACGCGGCTAACAACACGTTCGACATGCCAGCTGCGGAAAGGTTTCACCCACGCTTGGAGAATATCCCTTCTGATGTATATACTAAAGTTGCCGCATACGCAACAAATATCCCAGCAAGCATCTTTAACGACCTAGGAGATACTAAGCATCCTATTGGCAAAGATCTCCAAAACCGCTATCAGAGACAAGGAGTCCAATTCTACAAGACAGCATGTGGGCCTAAACCTGTTAATGGCATCACCCAGGAGAAGTTCCTACACAACCTTAGTAGTTTCTACGAAAAGCACCCTCCAGGAAAACAGACATCAGAGAAAGGAACACCGCTCCCCGAAGATGGAACGCCACTTCCTGATCCTGGTAAGGATTTTGATCCGAACGAGAAATTTAATCCTGACAAGTACGAAATCATTCCTTATTTGACTAAGGGTCTCATGTATGATGCGCTTCCTGCTCTTGCAACTGGCGGTGACCATCTTGTCGATATACTAGGTGTTCTTGATACCGAGAGTATGGCGAACCAGACTTCGATTCATAAAGTCATTGGGACACCGAAGCAAGACGATCTCGATGCCAATCCTAACATTGACTCAAAACGAATGGCGTTTGTGGTCTCGACAATTTTGAAGGGTGGGCTGTATGATAGTGTACAAAACAGTCCTGGGTCGCAGCTCGAGTAGTAGTTCCACCACGGTTACAATTGTAAATGGTAATTACAAGGCTCGATGAGGGAGGAATGTGGTTGGTTGCAGATGAAGTTTGGGTTTCTTTTTATTTCATTCCATGTTTCTTTTTGTTCGAGTCGAAAATAAAATAACCTACAACTCCTTTACTTATATTTACACGGTGTGTATTGCACTATTTGATAGGGAGAGTCCTCCTTCGTTACCGAACATTCGGTTCCGGTTTCCCAAGTGCGAGATGCCCCTATCCCTGTGTGCTTGATTGGCGAGTTCTTACATATGCAACTTAATGAAAGTCTTTCTTCAATGTGTAGAAGCCACCTATGCACTTTAATTTCTTCAAATGGCTGCATCGGCCATGTGAAAGTGGTGGAAATAGCGACTTGCAATAAAACTTTTTTTTCTTAAAGCACAAAAAACCCCCTATACAAACCACATTCTCTTGCCAAAATATGCGCAAAAAAACCCTCCGTGGAAATTCACAATGGTGCAATTTGTGAGGGGAAGATGTAGGGCCTAGGCCAGCAAATACCCAAAGACCTCTACCAAGGGAGCAATGGCGATGTTCTGTTCCCAGTTTGACAAAGACTCACCAGGAATTCAGGATGGATAAACGACTTCTTTTAATGTTCTAACTTACGAGATGTGGCGGTCAGGATGGAGAGAGTATCGTCGTTTGCGTTCTGGAATTTGCTGTGCGGGATGCAGAGCGTTTCGAGTTCCGAGCCAGCTCAAGCCTCGTAGCAGTACCAAAGTGAAGTTGAACACGTAGGGACAATTATATAACTATTGCTTGGATGAGGCTCCTCACTAAGATGCATGAGAATGGATGTGCTAGCGAAATAATCTGCATAAAAAGATTGCATGTGCCCCGTTTGTGCATATTGTTTTCAATGAGGCGAAAATGAGGCGAGCAGACATGCAGCTGTCGCCCGCCACTTTACAAAGCTAACCATTTCGAAAGGCTGATACTAGGTAGCAAGAGTAGCGCTCCGACGTCATTGAATCAATCCAGACTATGCAGGTAAAATAGTCCTTACGATGAACCTCAGTTTGTCCGTCCCACTCCACCTTGACATCGGCGTGATATTTGCGAACCGACTAGGCCTCCGCAAAAAAGCCGTTTTCGACCCCGCCACGGCGTCGATCGGTTGATTGGTCCGCTTAGTCGGATGTGCAAATGCCTGCGCTTCGATTTCAGGAGGGACCGTTTCTGGTACCCTTTCTCAAGGTCCACCTCCACTTCTGCCGCGTTCTACTTAACAAGAGTAACTTCTCATTATAGTCCTTGCTGCGTTCGAGGAGGCATCAATCTCTGGCTTTTACCATAATATAAAACTGCTTCATGTCCGCTTCCATAAGTGCAGTTAGTACTAATAGATCGCCATTTAATTCAGATGTACAATAAATAAGTCTGCTATCCTTCGGCTTACACATGACAAGTACCATATATCACTTTCCGGATATATGACTAGCACATCAGGTAAGGAACTCGGATTTGACTCTCCTCGGCCTCCAAAGTCGCCAAAAATGATCGGGGAGCCGAAGGTGGACCCCACGAGCCATTCGGGCGTGCGAGTACTCGACAAACGAATACGGAGCGGAAGGAGTAAAAGCAGTGAACTAATTATGGAATTTGAGGCGGACTCAAGAAGGGAATCATTGCATTGTATTTAGCGTTGTAAGTCATTGTCTAGCTTATTGCATTTTCGATTGACAATTAGTCCTTGCAAAACCCATATTCTAAAGGATATTAAGTACTGACATTGAAATTTTTTTTTCAAATCGTTTGAAAGAGTAGATCCCACTCCTTCTCTTGACCATCTATACCCACTGTTTTAATGGCATTCATGAGGTGGCCCCCCATAATAATAGACTTGCTCGAGATGACTTCTTCGACCTCTTTATACGAGAGCCTTAAGATCAAGCTTGCAGATATCTTATGAAGTCTTCCAACACTCAGGATATGACCTTGATCAGGATTACCATCCCAGTCTAGTTCAATACAACAGTTATCACAGATAGTTAGTAGCCTCATCAATGGCGTGTTCCGTTTTATCAGCTTGTTCTTGTACTTAATCCTTTTGAGAAAAGCATTGAGAGACCCGGTAATTCCCTTGCCTATAATCCACCCCTGCCAGTCTCTCTCTTCTTTAAAATCGCAATTAACACAAGAGACTTTGATCTTCGCTTTGGTTTTAGACTTTACGCTGTCACAGTTCTTTGCTACGATGGCCAAGTTGAGCTTCGATTGTTCAAGGTTTTGTGGCGTCAAATCGTAAGGAGGACAGTGGGCATGAACTGAGATTTCGTTTGAAGCCGATTTAGAGAGTAGGAGTTGTTGCGACGGTACTGGAGAAAGCATCTTGATGAGTGGACAAGATTTGGGACTTTCTCAAACTCAGGCTACCCTATGGTTCATCAATCATCCGAACCTTCCTTTGACTTATATATGATTGATTAGTTGGCTTTGTCAGCATAGATCAATATAGGCCTGAAAAGTGTACCTTCATTCTGTTTAAAGTTTACGTATTGATAGTCTAAAAATAAGTGTGAGGCTGGGCGAGCTAAGAGCCAGAAATGTATCCTTTAACGCTGGTTTTGTAAAGCGGGTCCAGGATCTGATTTGGGACCCTTCTAGGTGTAAGACATATATCTATTCCGGAAAAGGCCATTCGAACAGAACAACTGCACATACCACATAAAATGGATCTAAAAGAAGAATTTAGTTTCCTCTACAGGCTGGGTCTAAGCGTGGCCATTTTTGAAAAAGACCGTAAGAAATTTGGTACCTGGTGAAGTGGAAAGGATTTCCGCACGAGGGCAATACGTGGCAGAAGCGGAAGGACATAAGCTTAGAGCTTGTCGAAGGGTTTGAGGCGACCTATCAGGGGAACCATTTGGGCGTGCGGCTACTCGAGAAGCGAGCACGGAGAGGAAAGGTTGAATACCTTGTTGAGTGGAGGGGTCGTCCGGGGAGCGAGAATTCATGAAGCTGCCATCAGCCGTGAACGAATTATGGAGTTTGAGGCTAACTAAAGGGAACCATCGCCTCTATTATGTCAGCAAAGTAGCCTGAGATGGGAACTCCGCCAATGACAGACACAGACACTGCTTACCCCGCAATCCAGCCATGCCTGTCCTGTATATTAACTGGTAACGCGCGCACCGCACGCCGAAACGGTGGGTAGGTAAGCTAGGGGCAAGGGGAGTAGAAACCTAGACAGTAGGGTTGTTAGAATCAATTTTGTTGCATGAGATATAAGGACAGAATTTCGTTCAGGTATCTATGACGCTAACCACGTGATTTAACTAGACCATGATTACTAATGCGAGGAATGACTCACCAACTTCCCTGAAGATTCAAGCTGGCTTCACTCCTCCAACTCTCATCAAGTTGTTTAATTATGACTCAACGAAAATCTCTTCAAATCCAGCTCCTTTCTGTCCCCGATTGCCCGTTGGTTGAATCGGCTCGGAGTGCGCTGAAGAATAGTCTGGCCCAAACTCATATCGATACCGTCGTTGAGGAACTGGTTGGTGACTATAGTTCTCCAACCATTCTTGTCGACGGATTTGACGTCACGGGGCGGCCACGAGAGCCAAAAAACCAAGCGTCATGTCGACTTGACCTTCCCACTGAAGAGCAGATTCTGGTTGCTCTTCGAGGCCTCTCAGTGCTCAGTTGTGAGCGCTCACTCACAGGACGGCTTCAAGCAGCTACATTCCGCATTCTTTTACAAACGGTCAAGCCTGTTTCCGTGGACTATCTCGCGGCAAAAATGGATGTCCCCGATAGCATTACCAGTGGTATCGAGGAATTGCAGAGATCTGCGCACATACGACTCGATGCCAATGGCTGTATTATTGGTGCTCTCGGATTGAGCTTGAGTACTACGACACACGAGTTATCAATTGGTGGCTCAAGATTCTGGGCCTGGTGTGCATTTGATGTGATTGGAATTTTCGGGGCCATACGTGCGTCTGGACTCGCTCGGTCCGTGGATCCATGTAACGGCGAACATATACTCTTGGAATTTGCCGATGGCATTCCTCAGAATAGGAAATATATAGTATTCATGGCTGATGTACAAAGCAGTAGGGCTCTATGTGAAGATTGGTGTTCCAAAGTCAATTTCTTCACTTCTACAGAGTCAGCAGAAATGTGGGCTCAGATAAATGGGTTGGCTGGCTCTCTCGTATCAGTTGGCAATCTCGTACCTGTCGCCGTGGAGGTATGGTCTAGGCTCCTTACAAAAGGTGAGGAATTATTGATACCTGGGACCACAAAGGAGCATAGGGACGCTTCAGGTGCAGGTACGTATCCCACTCAATGAGCACGTCCTACATCTGCATAATAAAATACTGATTCAGATACATACAGAATAGATTGAATAAGCTACGACACTGGGAGTAAATCGGAACTTCAAACGAGCGGACTTACGACACTCCTGAACGAGCATGAATCAGCTTTAAAGGGCGGCAATGAAACACATGGAACAGAGAATATAAAGATGCTCGTTTGCGTGATTGGTGGTATTGTTATCTTATTGATTGTGATTTGTTTTCTACCTCTCGGTGTGCTCCTTCCACCTGATTATTGGATTTCTCTTGACCTTCTGCGTTGACGCTTGTTGAATGAGTGCCTAAGGACAGCGGAATATGTGTTGTTAACAGAGCAGGTCACGGGTCAGATCACCAATCATTCTCATAGATTGGTAGCGGAAGAGTTACTGTTCTAAGACTGTAAGTACAGGTGCTTATATGCATCTACATGCAATAGGCAGAAGTAGGCAACAAAGGAAACAGATGAGTCAATCATCATGTGATAGAGTCCCGTGACTCATGGCAAGAGAGTACCAAAGAGGT